>Ga0315281_10012784_pt1 | contig 11408 bp, 7 predicted proteins | sample YL17G07_0_MG_FD_204540 | JGI IMG/M metagenome (GOLD analysis project Ga0315281, IMG submission 204540) | Sediment microbial communities from Yellowstone Lake, YNP, Wyoming, USA - YL17G07_0 | ecosystem: Environmental > Aquatic > Freshwater > Lake > Sediment | place: USA: Wyoming | collected... | reverse complement strand
CGACCACGCCCATCTGCACCAGATCGCCGTACTCTTCGGTCTGCGCGTTGAAGCCGAAGTTGCCCTTGCCCTCGGCAACCTTGTTCAACACCACCGACGGCTCGGCGCCGGCGTTGGAGACGATGGCACGAAGCGGCTCTTCCAGGGCGCGGCGCACGATCTTGATGCCGGCTTCCTGGTCAGCATTGTCGCCCTTGAGCTTGTCGAGCGCGCTGCGTGCGCGGATGAGCGCAACGCCGCCGCCGGCGACGATGCCTTCCTCGACCGCAGCACGAGTGGCATGCAGCGCGTCTTCGACCCGGGCCTTCTTCTCCTTCATTTCGACTTCGGTGGCAGCGCCGACCTTGATCAGCGCCACGCCGCCGGCGAGCTTCGCCACGCGCTCCTGGAGTTTCTCCTTGTCGTAGTCGCTGGTGGCCTCGTCGATCTGGGTGCGGATGTTCTTCACGCGCGCCTCGATCGCCTTGTGCTCGCCGGCGCCGTCGATGATGGTGGTCTCTTCCTTGCCGATCTCGATACGCTTGGCGCGGCCCAGATCCTTGAGGGTGGTTTTCTCCAGCGTCAGACCGAGTTCCTCGGCGATCACCGTGCCGCCGGTGAGGATGGCGATGTCCTCGAGCATGGCCTTGCGGCGGTCACCGAAACCGGGGGCCTTCACCGCACAGGTCTTGAGGATGCCGCGCAGGTTGTTGACCACCAGGGTCGCGAGCGCTTCACCTTCGACTTCTTCGGCGATGATGAGCAGCGGCTTGCCGGCCTTCGCCACCTGTTCCAGCAGCGGCAGCAGGTCGCGAATGTTGGAGACCTTCTTGTCGTGCAGCAGCACGTACGGATCCTCCAGCATCGTTATCTGCTTGTCGGGGCTGTTGATGAAATACGGGGACAGGTAGCCGCGGTCGAACTGCATGCCCTCGACGACTTCGAGCTCGCTTTCCAGGCCCTTGCCGTCCTCGACCGTAATCACGCCTTCCTTGCCGACCTTGTCCATGGCGTCGGCGATGATCTTGCCGATCGCCTCGTCCGCGTTCGCGGAGATGGCGCCAACCTGGGCGATTTCCTTGCTGGTGGTGCACGGCTTGGAGATCTTCTTCAGCTCGGCGACGACCGCGGTGACAGCCTTGTCGATACCGCGCTTGAGGTCCATCGGGTTCATCCCGGCGGCCACGTATTTCGTGCCTTCGCGCACGATCGCCTGGGCAAGCACGGTCGCGGTGGTGGTGCCGTCGCCGGCCACGTCTGAGGTCTTGGAGGCGACTTCCTTCACCATCTGTGCGCCCATGTTCTCGAACTTGTCCTTCAGTTCGATTTCCTTGGCGACCGAAACGCCGTCCTTGGTGACGGTAGGGGCGCCGAAGGAACGCTCGAGAATCACATTGCGGCCTTTCGGTCCCAGCGTGGCCTTGACCGCGTTGGCGAGAATGTTGACGCCATTCACCATTTTGTGGCGGGCGTCCTCGTGGAAACGTACGTCTTTAGCAGGCATATTGAACTCCTAGTCGAATAACGTGTGCGTGTGGATCTTCAGGCGACGATGCCCATGATGTCGTCTTCGCGCATGACGAGGTACTCTTCGCCCTCCATCTTCACGGTGCTCCCGGAATACTTGCCGAACAGGATGCGGTCGCCGACCTTGACGTCGAGCGGACGCACCTTGCCGTCTTCGAGGATCTTGCCGTTGCCAACGGCGATGACTTCGCCTTGGTCGGGCTTCTCGGTAGCGCTGTCAGGAATCACGATCCCACCAGCAGTCTTGCGTTCCTCTTCGATGCGCTTGACCACCACGCGATCATGTAAAGGACGGATTTTCATGAAAAATTTCCTCCATCGATAGGGTTAGCTCATGACTACAGACAGCCCGTCTGCAGCCGGGAAAACCTGGGGGTTGTTAGCACTCTCCCCGAGCGAGTGCTAATAATACGGGTTTAGCGGCCGGATTTCAAGCACCACGCATTTCACATTTTCCGTCCCGTCCAAACCCGCCGGGGCCCTGTCGCGGGGCCGGCACTTGCGCCGCCACGGTCGACTGCCGCACCGCCTCGACCCCGCCCTCGGCGGGATAGGTCTGATCGACCTCGCGCAAGTCCACGAACGCAGTTGCGATCTGCGCGCGCGGCAAGACGCACTGGCATACTTCATGACAATGGGCCTTCATCGTTTCATCCATGAAGTTTCTCGCGGTGCGCTGACTGCGGCACTGGCCCTGGTCCTGGCCCCTGCCATCGCCGCAGCCGCGGACGCGCTTCCCGCGCCGGTGGCCGCCGCCCTGCGCGCCTCCGGCGTCCCCGGCTCGAGCGCGGCGCTGTTCGTGCAGGAGGTGGGCGCGCCGCGTCCGGCGGTTGCTTTCAATGCGGGTGCGGTGATGAACCCGGCCTCGACCATGAAGCTCGTCACCACGCTGGCCGCCCTGGAGTTGCTCGGGCCGACGTTCGCGTGGAAGACCGAAGCATGGGCCGCCGGCGTCCAGCAGGGTGACGTGCTGGAGGGCGACCTGGTGCTGAAAGGCACCGGCGACCCCAAGCTCACCGTCGAGAGTTTCTGGCTCATGCTGCGTGCACTGCGCGCGCGGGGCTTGCGCGAAATCCGCGGGGACCTGGTGCTCGACCGCTCCTACTTCGAGGCGATCGCGCAGGACGAGGGGCGCTTCGACAACGAGCCGCTGCGGCCCTACAACGTCACGCCCGACGCGCTGCTGCTCAATTTCAAGGCGTATCGCTTCACCTTCGTTCCCGATCCCGAGCGGGGCATGGCGCAGGTCACCGTCGAGCCGCGCTCGGCGCTGCTCGAACTCGCTTCCGCAGTGCGCCTTGCCGAAGGCCCCTGCAACGACTGGCGGGCAAGACTGAAGGCCGACTTCAACGGTAATGGTGGCATGGGCGGGGTGGCGCGCGCCGGCTTCTCGGGCCCGTTCCCGACGGCCTGCGGCGAGAAGACCTGGAACGTGGCGCTGCAGTCGCACCCCAACTATGTCCTCGGCGTATTCCGCCAGCTCTGGGAAGAGCTCGGTGGCACCCTGCGAGGCGGCGTGAGGGACGGGGCGGCACCGGCCGGCGCGAGGTTTCTTTATTCGAATGAATCGCCGGCTCTGGCCGAAGTCGTACGCGACATGAACAAATTCAGCAACAACGTCATGGCGCGCCAGCTTTTTCTCACGCTTTCGGCGGAGGTCATGAAACAACCCGCGCGCGCCGACCGCTCCGCCCAGGTGGTGCAGGGCTGGCTCGCCCAGAAACGCCTCGAATTCCCGGAACTGGTGATGGAAAACGGCTCGGGGCTGTCGCGCGCCGAGCGCATCAGCGCGGCCAACATGGGCAGGCTGCTGCTGGCGGCCTATGCAAGCCCGGTGATGCCGGAGTTCATCGCCTCGTTGCCGCTGGTCGCCTACGACGGCACGATGAAGCGGCGCCTGAAGTACGACTCCGTGGCCGGCCAGGCGCACGTCAAGACCGGTTCGCTGTCGGATGTGCGCTCGCTGGCGGGCTATGTTCTGGATTCCCGTGGCCGGCGTTTTGCGGTCGTGTTTTTCGTCAACCACCCAAACGCAAGTGCGACCCAGGCAGCGCAGGATGCGCTGCTCACCTGGGTGTACGCGGGCGCGGGGCGCTAGGGCTCCGCCCGCGCCCGGTTCACGCAGCGGGCAGCGGCTTGCCGTCCTTGAGCGCGAGCCAGCCGCGTGCGACGCGATAGATAAGCCACACGCCGACGACCAGCACCGGCAGCCAGGCGACCAGAATGCCCACGATCGTCAGCACGAACACCAGCGTGACGACGACTGCGATCGCGCCCCACAGCACGGCCAACCAGAACGTGCGTATCAGCCAGCGGTAGTGCGACTCGAGGAACGTGCCCGCCGCCTCGCCGCGCTTCAGGTAGGAAAGCACGACGGCGACGATCGACGGCAGGCTGAAGACAAACGCGCCGACCACCGTGGCTGCACTCGTGACGCCTATCAGCACCGCGAGCGCATGCAGTCCGTAGATGACATGCGTCCACGCGACGAGCCCCTCGTCGGGAACACGCAACGCATCCGTCTGTACGGCGTCAGTCGTCACGACCTCTCCTCCTAACCCGGCCTGGCCGGAACCGGTTGGTTTGGCCTTTTTCAGTCTCGTGTTTTCGTGCTTTGCAACTTAGCAACTGAACTTCGCAAAGCACGAAAACACGAGAAGTATACAAAACGACTCTTCGCCGGAATCGTCAACAGTAGAGTCGTAAGTGACCAATCAACCCAGACCGAGCTGCGACCACAGCTCATCGACGCGCCGCTTCACGGCGTCGTCCATCGCAATCGGCTTGCCCCAGGCGCGCTGCGTCTCGCCCGGCCATTTGCTGGTCGCATCGATCCCCATTTTCGAACCCAGGCCCGCGACGGGGCTGGCGAAGTCCAGGTAGTCGATCGGCGTGTTCTCGACGAGCAGCGTGTCGCGCGCCGGATCGACGCGCGTGGTGAGCGCCCAGATCACTTCCTTCCAGTCGCGCACGTTCACGTCGTCATCGGTGACGATGATGAACTTGGTATACATGAACTGGCGCAGGTAGCTCCAGATGCCGAACATGACGCGCTTGGCGTGCCCCGGAAACTCCTTGCGAATGCTGACCACGGCCAGCCGGTAGGAGCACCCCTCCGGCGGCAGGTAGAAATCGCTGATCTCGGGAAACTGCTTTTGCAGGATCGGCACGAAGACTTCGTTCAGTGCCATGCCGAGCACTGCCGGCTCGTCGGGCGGCTTGCCGGTGTAGGTGCTGTGGTAGATCGGCTCGCGGCGCATGGTGATGCGCTCGACCGTGAATACGGGAAACGATTCCCGCTCGTTGTAGTAGCCGGTATGGTCTCCAAACGGCCCTTCCAATGCGGTTTCACCCGGATGCAGTGCGCCTTCGAGCACGATTTCGCTGGATGCCGGCACGCGCAACTCCGAGCCCTGGCACTTCACGAGCTCGGTGCGCGAGCCGCGCAGCAGCCCGGCGAACTGGTACTCGGAAAGCGAATCGGGCACCGGCGTCACCGCCGCAAGCATGGTCGCCGGGTCGGCGCCCAGCGCGACCGCGATCGGAAACGGCTCCCCGGGCTTCATCTCGCAGTGGTCGCGATAATCGAGGGCCCCGCCGCGATGCGCGAACCAGCGCATGATCGCCTTGTTCGGGCCGATCACCTGCTGGCGATAGATGCCTAGGTTCTCGCGGTTCTTGCGCGGCCCTTCGGTGATCACCAAACCCCAGGTGATGAGCGGCCCCGCGTCGCCCGGCCAGCAGGTCTGGATCGGCAGTCGGCCGAGATCGACGTCGCGGCCTTCCCAGACCACCTCCTGGCAGGGCGCGCCGGATACCTCTTTCACCGCCATGTGCATCACCTGGCGGCCGATCGGAATCCAGCGCTCGATCACGTCGCGAAAGCCTTTCGGCGGTTCCGGCTCCTTGAGAAACGCGAGCAGCTTGCCGATGTCGCGCAGTGTCTCGACCGAATCCGCACCCATGCCGAGGGCGACACGCCGCGGCGTCCCGAACAGATTGGCGAGGACGGGAATGCCGTGGCCGGTCGGATGCTCGAACAGGATCGCCGGCCCGCCCGCCTTCAGGACCCGGTCGCAGACCTCGGTCATCTCCAGGCGCGGCGAGACTTCCGCGCGCACACGTTTGAGCTCGCCCAGCGCTTCGAGCTGCGAAACGAAATCGCGCAGGTCGCGGTATTTCATGGGCCGATCGAGCCCGGTCGCCGCTCGCTCGCATCGGCCATGCGCGCCGCGGCTGCGCGGCGTGTGCCCTGGCTGCCGCCGGTGACCAGAACCACCTTGCCCTTCAGACCGAGATCCATTTTTCTATCGCACCCGCATGAAATAATCGGCGGCAATACCCGCGAAGATCGCCGCCCCGACCCAGTTGTTGTGCAGGAAGGCGTAGAAGCAGCGCAGGCGTTCTCGCTCGCGGATCAGGAAGTAGTGGTACCCCATGAGACCGGCGCCACCCGCAAGACCGAGATAGTAATACACGCCGAGCCCCTGCCCCCTTCCGACCGCGGCAAGAATGCCCAGCGTCGCCGCGTAGCACAGCATTACGCCGATCACGTCGAAACGACCGAAGGTAATGGCGGCCGTCCGGATACCGATGCGCAGGTCATCGTCGCGGTCCACCATGGCATATTCGGTGTCGTAGGCGACTGCCCAGAAGATGTTCGCCACCAGCATCCACCAGCCCACCGCCGGCACGTGCCCCAGTTGCGCGGCAAACGCCATCGGGATACCGAAGCCGAAGGCGATGCCGAGATAGGCCTGCGGAACGGCGAAGAAGCGCTTGAAGAACGGATACGTCGCAGCAACCGCAAGCGCCACAACCGACAACCACACCGTGAGCCGGTTCAGACACAGGACCACCATGACGAATGCGAGGGCGCACAGCGCCAGCGCCAGCGCCAGGGCCTCGGCGCGGCCAACCTCTCCGGTGACGAGCGGCCGCTCGCGCGTTCGCTTCACGTGGGCGTCGTAGCGCATGTCGGCAAGATCGTTGAATACGCAGCCGGCCGAGCGCATCAGCACCGTGCCAAGCACGAACACCCACACGACCGTCAGGTCCGGCCGGCCCCGGGCCGCGATCCATACGGCCCACAACGTCGGCCAAAGGAGCAGCAGGATCCCGATCGGCTTGTCGAGCCGCATCAGCCGCTCGTAGGCGTCGAGCCTTTTCTTCAGCGTGGCTATGATCGTCGTGGCCGGCACGCGCGCCCCCTCAGGAAACCTGGTTCGGCCGGGCCAATAAACGCCCCTGCCCGCATCTGCCTCGCTCTAGCCGTCATGACAGCCGCATTATACGGAATGGGAAGTTCCGGAAGCCCTGAGGCGCGGTAAGATATTCGGATAGCCGAAGGTTGCGTGTTAGAGGGCTGACGCCTACTGTTACTGTTCCCGCTGCAGCAGCCGCGCGGCTCTCGGCAAAGATGCAATCCAGGCGGCGATGGCTGCACGACAAGGGAGGACCCCGGTGAGGCTGGCCGTCGAAGTCGATGGCGATGGCATTCCGCAGTTGCGGTTTCCCGAGCCGTTCAACGTCGCCGAATACTTCATCGACCGTCACATTGCCGAAGGACGTGCCGGCAAAGTGGCGATCAGGACGCTTTGGCGTGACGTGACGTACGCTGAACTGGTCGGAAATGTCAACCGCTTCGGAAATACGCTCTTCAAGCTTGGCATAGTCCCGGGCGAGCGGCTGCTGATGGTGGTGAAAGACTGCCCCGAGTTCTTTTTCCTGTTCTGGGGCGCCATCAAGGCGGGTGTGATTCCCGTTCCTCTGAATACGATGCTTCGGGCCAAGGACTTCGATTACATCATCCAGGATTCGGAGTGCGCGGGCCTCGTGTATTCGCTCGAGTTTGGCTCTGAAGTCGAAGTCGCCTTTGCACGGTGCTCTTGGAGACCAAGGGTGTTTCTGCCCATGGAAGGCGGGGACCAAGCACTGGCGTCACGCGCGCGCGACGCTTCGCCCGAACTCCAGGCGGCACCCGCGTGCGCGACCGAAGACTGCTTCTGGCTCTACTCCTCCGGTACCACTGGCTTGCCGAAGGGTGTGGTCCACGCCCACGGTGACATTGTTGTCACTTGCCGACACTTCCTCGATACGACGCTTGGCGCAGGGGAGGAGGATGTCTTCTTTTCCGTGCCGCGGCTGTTTTTCTCCTATGGCATGGGGGTCGCCATGAATGCGCCCCTTTGGGCCGGGGCCACCGCGATCCTCGACGATCGACGGCCCACGCCGCAGATCGTCACAGAAATTTTCCGACGCTTCGCGCCGACCGTGTTCGCGGCGGTGCCCACCTTCTATGCCGGCCTCCTGGCATCCGGCGTGTTGACGAAGAACGACGTCCACCGGCTTCGCCGGTGCCTTTCAGGTGGCGAGGCGACACCGCCTGACGTGCAGCGTCGCTGGCTGGAGTTGACCGGGGTCCCGACCCTGGAGGTCATTGGTTCGACAGAGATGCTGTTCATCTATATGTCGAACCGAATCGACGATATACGTCCCGGTACGACCGGAAAGCCGGTGCCGGGCTACCAGGTCAGGATTGTCGACGATGAAGGGCGTGACATCGCCGATGAGGCACCCGGTCGCCTGCTGGTCAAGGGGCAATCGGTCATGAAGCGCTACTGGAATAACCCCGAAAAGACGGCCCGGACCCTTATCGATGGCTGGCTGGACACCGGTGACACCTTTTACCGGGATAAGGACGGCTATTACATCTACCGCGGGCGAAGCGACGACATGCTGAAGGTCGGTGCGAGATGGATCTCGCCGTTCGAAATCGAATCCACCCTTATAGAGCATCCCAAGGTGCTCGAGGCGGCGGTCGTTGGCCGGCACGATGAATCCGGTCTGGTCAAGGCCGAGGCCTGGGTGGTGCTGAAGAATCCTGCGGATGCATCCGATACCACTGCCGAGGAGATTCGCGTCTTCTGCAAGAGTAAGCTCGCGCCATACAAGTATCCGCGCTGGATCAAGTTTGCTGATGAGTTGCCGAAAACGGCGACCGGCAAGACACAGCGATTCAAACTGCGGACCGCTCCGCAGAATTCCTGAAACCAGGCAAGAAGTGTAACCAACCCTAAGACCAACCTAAGGAGAAACTATGAAGTTCGACAATCAAGTCGCCGTCGTGACCGGCGGCGCCTCCGGAATCTGCCAGGCAACCGCCGAATTGCTGGCCGCGGGCGGGGCGACGGTATGCATAGGCGACATTGCCAGTGAGAAGGGCGAAGCCGTGGCTGCGAGCATCCGCAAGCAAGGCCAGAAGGCCGAATTTTTCCACATTGACCTCACGAATTACGACTCGATCAAGAGTTTCGCTGCCACGGTCCTGCAGCGCTTCGGCCAGGTGGACATTCTCGTCAACGGCGCCGGGTGGAGCAAGAACACGCCCTTCGTCGAAACCGATGACGCCTTCTGGGACAAGGTTATCAATCTGAACTTTGTCGGTCCGATGCGGCTGACCAAGGCACTACTGCCGCAGATGATGCAGCGCAAATGCGGGAAGATCGTCAACGTGTCAAGCGACGCCGGTCGAGTCGGCAGTCTCGGCGAGACCGTGTATTCCGGCGCCAAGGCGGGGCTCATCGGTTTCACCAAGGGACTGGCACGCGAAGGCGCGCGCTACAACGTCACTGTCAATTGCGTGTGCCCGGGCCCGACTGACACCCCGCTGATGGCCGAAGTCCCTGAGAAGTACCGCGACCTTTTTATCAAGGCGATCCCCATGCGTCGCCTCGGAAAGCCGTCGGAGGTGGCCGACGCCATCGTATTCTTCGTCAGCCCGCAGTCGGCCTATGTCACCGGTCAAGTCTTGAGCGTGAGCGGCGGACTGACCATGGCCGGGTGATTTGTTACGGGCTTCCAATTCGAATCAGACTGACCCGATTTCGGCACCGCACCGTCCTTCGCCTCATCAGGCCTTCAGAAAATCGCCGCGCCCGCCCAGCCAGCGATCGAGGTGGCGCTGCGCCGCCTCCGGAAAATCACGCAGCATGCGCTCGGCGGCCTCCCTTGCCGCGCCGAGCAGGTCCTGGTCCTGTTCCAGGTCTGCAAAGCGCAGCAGCGGTGCGCCGCTCTGACGCGAGCCGAGGTACTCGCCCGGACCTCGCGCGAGCAGGTCCTGGCGCGCGATCTCGAAGCCGTCGGCCGACTCGTAGACCACCCGCAGCCGCCGGCGCGCCGCCTCACCGAGCGGGTTCTGGTACAGCAGGATGCACACGGATTCGGCCGCCCCGCGCCCCACACGGCCGCGCAACTGGTGCAGTTGCGCCAGCCCGAAGCGCTCGGCATGCTCGATCACCATGAGCGCCGCATTGGAGACGTCGACCCCGACTTCGATCACGGTGGTGGCGACCAGCAGATGGACTGCCCCCGCGGCGAAAGCCGACATCACCCCGGCTTTTTCCTCGGACGACATCCGCCCGTGCACAAGGCCAACGCGCAGGTCTGGAAATTCGCTCGTCAGCGCAGCGTGCGTTTCCAGCGCGGTCTTAAGCTGCATCGCATCCGACTCTTCGATGAGCGGACACACCCAGTACGCCTGGTGGCCTGCGCGGCACGCCTCGCGAATGCGACGCACCACCTCCTGCCGGCGCGAATCGGCGACGAGCTTGGTCACCACCGGCTGCCGCCCGGGCGGAAGCTCGTCGATTACCGACACGTCCAGATCGGCGTAGTAGCTCATCGACAGCGTGCGCGGTATCGGCGTCGCGCTCATCATCAGCAGGTGCGGCTCCTCGGTCCGCGCGCCGCCGCCCCCGCCCCCGCCCTCACCCTTGGGGCGGCCTTCCCCCTTGCCGCGCCGCTCACCCTTGCTGCCCGCTTCACCCTTGCTGCCCGCTTCACCCTTGCTGCGCAATGCCAACCGCTGCTCGACGCCGAAACGGTGCTGCTCGTCCACGATGGCGAGCGCAAGCGAGCGGAACTGGACCTGCTCCTGGAACAGCGCGTGGGTGCCCACGGCGATCTGCGTCGCGCCGCTTGCGATTGCCTCCAGCGCCGCCTCGCGTTCCTTCCTCGGCTGGCTGCCCGTCAGCCAGGCTACTTCAATCCCGAGCGGCGAGAGCCAGTCGCGGAACTTGCGGTAATGCTGCTCGGCAAGGATCTCGGTGGGTGCCATCACCGCAGCCTGCACGCCGTTTTCCACCGCACGCAGGCACGCAAGCGCCGCCACCACGGTCTTGCCGCTTCCGACATCGCCCTGCAGCAGCCGGTGCATCGGGTGAGCCTGGGCAAGGTCGGCGCCGATTTCGCTCCAGACGCGGATTTGCGCGCGCGTGAGCCGGAACGGCAGGCGATCGAGCATCGCGCGCACGAGGGCACCTGCGGGCGCCAGCTGCCGGGCGCGCTTGGCCTTGCGCTCGCGGTAGTGCTTGCGCATCGACAACTGCTGGGCGAGCAGCTCGTCGAACTTGATTCGGCGCCACGCCGGATGAGTGCGCAATGCAAGCGAGTGTTCGTCGGCATCGGGCGCAGGGCGGTGCAGCGCCGTGACGGCCGCGGCAAACCCTTGCAGACCAAGCGGCCCGCACGCCGCCTCCGGAAGCGTCTCGTCCAGGCCGGTGCGCCCGAGCGCCTCACCGATCATCCGCCGCAGCGCGCCCTGAGAGAGTCCCGCCGTGGTTGGATAAATCGGCGTGAGCGCGACCGGCAAGGGCTCCTCGCCATGCAGGACGTGAAAACGCGGGTGAGTCATCTCCCCGCCGAGCATGCTCGCGCGGACTTCGCCGAAGGCCCGCAGCCGCGCGCCCGGGATGAGCGCCTTTTGCTGGCTCGGGTAGAAATTGAAGAATCGAAGCGTGATCTCGCCGCCCCCGTCGCCAATCCGCACTACAAGCTGCCGCCGCGGCCGGAACACGATCTTGCTGTCGAGCACCGTGCCCTCGACCTGCACCGGCGAGCCG
>Ga0315281_10012783_pt1 | contig 11409 bp, 10 predicted proteins | sample YL17G07_0_MG_FD_204540 | JGI IMG/M metagenome (GOLD analysis project Ga0315281, IMG submission 204540) | Sediment microbial communities from Yellowstone Lake, YNP, Wyoming, USA - YL17G07_0 | ecosystem: Environmental > Aquatic > Freshwater > Lake > Sediment | place: USA: Wyoming | collected... | reverse complement strand
CATGAATGCGAGACCCCCCCTACAAGGCAGTAAAAGAACCCCAAGCCTCATCAATGCATGGAAACGTACAACTCAGATTACGATAGTGGGAAAAAGATTCAAGAAGATATCGAGCTGAATTTATTGACCTTGTCAATATATATGGCAAGCCGCGTTCAGCGTCGTTTATCCGACGAACTGAATCGGCTTTTGACACCCAGTTTCAAGGCTCTTTCGGGCAGGCGGCCAGTCAACTTTTACTTGATACTAGTGGTATTATGGGCCAGAATTACATATCGGGGAGTTATTTAACAACTTGTCTCTGAAGTTGAGCCTGGCTTCATAGGGGGAAAAATGAGAAGGATAATCAATCTCACCACGCTTTTCATCCTTTTTTTATGTTCGGCTCCTCTTGCCGTTTGGGCGGATGACGGAACGCTGTTCGACATGGAACGCAGGCGAGACCAGTTCGCCAAAGATTTCAGTTATTTTTCTCTACCCTATCTCCGGCAAGGCGCCAGGCATCGGAACGGCGTATGGCGCAGGGGCGACCGTCGCGAACATCGCCGGGACGGACACCGATTTCACCGGGTTTTACGTCCGGGGAGATTTCGAGGCCACGGGCGCGCTTATAGCGAATTACCATATAATTGACGAGCGCCTGATTCTAGACATCGCCAACTACACCGCCAAGGTGGCGCCGCAGGCGTTCAAACGCGGAATGGACTCCAGCAAAGACGACTACATCCATCTTGAGATGGAATCGGGCGTCGCTCTTGGGCAACTGACCGGGACGTTTTACCAGAGGATGCTGGAAGTTTACGGACGGCTCGCTTTTGGCTCGCAGAAACTCAACCGGGTTCTGGACTCGGAGGGGAACGAGTTCTCAAACACCGATAAATCCACGATAAGCTTCCAGGGCCTGAGCCTGGGTTTTACGGTTGACGTTACGGACGATAAGCAAGACCCCCGCAGGGGCCTCCGCTTTGAGGCTAAGGACAGGATCATCTTCGCCGACAAGAAAGACACCAGCGATTACGACGTACTCGACGCAAACCTCACTTACTACCATCCCGTCGGGACAAGCAGTGTGTGGGCCTTCAACGCCTTTTATTCTACGGCGCTGGTCAAAAGCAAGGGCGAGACCAACAGGGAGACCCTGAAGCGCGCCAAGGGATTGCAGTGCCAGACAATACCCGATCCTACGGCGCGGGCGCAGTGCGAGGCGACCGAGAAAAGATTCCTGGACGAGATTATCGCCGAAAACACTTACGGGCGGGCGACGGGGCTGGGCGGTACGCAGAGGCTCCGGTCATATCCGATGGAGCGGTTTTACGCAGGGCAAACGATCTTTTACGGAACCGAGTTCCGCTGGAACCTCACCGAAGAAAGCACTCTGATGGACTGGTATGTATTGCGCGGCCTTCGCACTAACGTCCAGCTTGCGCTTTTCACCGAGACCGGTTCTGTCTCCGACGTTACGGAGGACCTGCACAAAAAGCTTCGGTCAAGTTACGGGGCGGGGTTGAGGGTCCTTTTCTCGGGAGCCACCATCCGGCTGGATTTCGCAACCGGTGACGAAGGGCAGGAGGTGCAACTGTTCCTGGATTACCCCTGGAGCGTGTTCAGCGTGGACAGGGTCATGTGACCCAAGGCATACCTGAGCCTGCATAAAGTGGAAGGAACAAAACCCGGCCTCGTCGTATAATGGTGGCCGGGTTTTCCGTTTTTTGGGTGAGGCAATGAAAATCGTCCGCAACGTGGTATTGGCCGTGATTTCCGTTTTCGCTATTTTCCCTGGAATCGCGCATGCGGCTCCGCCATCCGCCCTCGCCGGCAAACCAGCCCCGGCTTTCGACCTGGAGAAGCACGACGGGGGCAGGATATCGCTCGCGTCGCTCAAGGGGGACGTGGTCATTCTCACTTTCTGGGCGACATGGTGCGCCCCATGCAAAGTGGAGATGCCCACGCTGGAAGAGGCATACAACAAACATGTCGGCAAGGGCGTGACCGTGGTTGGCGTAAATTTCCAGCAGGAAAAGCCGCAGGTGAAAAAATTCGCGGACGCAAACAAAATAACATTCCCAATTGCGATGGACGCCGATGGCAAGATGGCGGACGCTTATAACGTGCCCGGCCTGCCCACGACCTTTTTTATCGGCATGGATGGCAATCTGGCCGGTTCTCACGAGGGGATCGTAAAACCGGAACTGCTGGAGGAATGGATATCGAAGCTTAAGGCAAAAAAATAACTCAGGGAAAAACTATCCACCCCCGCCTTCCCACCGTTTGAAAATGCCGTGCTCCACGCCGAACTGGTCGAGTATCTTCCCCACAGTATGATTCACGATGTCGTCCACGCTTGCGGGCCTGTGGTAAAAAGCTGGCATGGGCGGCAGTATCACCGCGCCGTTTTCAGCGGCTGTGAGCATGAGCCTTATGTGCCCCTTATGGATAGGCGTCTCACGGGGGACGATGACAAGCTTGCGCCCCTCTTTGAGCGTCACATCCGCGCAACGCACAAGCAGGTTGTCCGCGCGTGAGTGGGCGATGTCGGAAAGCGTGCGCATGGAGCACGGGACGACCACCATGCCCATCGTGATGAAAGAGCCGCTTGCGATAGGGGCGGCGATGTCTGCGTAGCCGTGGACGAAATCGGCCATCTTGCGGACGCGGCTGATGGGGTAGTCCGTCTCCAGGCTTATCGTTTTTTCGCCCGACGGGGTAATCACAAGATGAGTCTGTACGGTACCCGCTGTAAGCTCCCGTAGCTGTTCAAGGAGCCGTATGCCGTAAATCGCGCCGGACGCGCCCGAAACCCCTACAATCAGCCGCTGTTTGGAAGCGCGGCCCGGTTTGCTCATCCGTCAGTCGTTGAGCAGGCCGCCGATGCCGGAAAGGCCGCCGAGGATGGAACCCTCGTCTTTTTTCCCGCCGGGTGTGGCGGCGGCGCGCATCCGTCCAGCCAGCCTGCTGAACGGGAGCGACTGCAACCACACCGTCCCCGGCCCGCGCAGTGTAGCGAAGAAAAACCCCTCCCCGCCAAAAATGGCGGACTTCACGTCTCCAACGAATTCTATGTCAAACTCCACCGTGGGCATTAGAGCCACTATGCAACCTGTGTCCACGCGCAGTGTCTCGCCTGTGGCAAGCTCCCGTTTGACTATCGTGCCGCCCGCATGGACGAACACCAGGCCGTCGCCTTCCAGCTTTTGCATGATGAACCCTTCGCCGCCGAACAGCCCGACGCCGATCTTCTTCTGGAAATGCACGCCGATGGAAACACCCTTGGCCGCCGAAAGGAAAGCGTCTTTCTGACAAATAAGCTTGCCGCCGATGGCCTTAAGGTCCACGGGGATGATCTTGCCCGGATAAGGGGCGGCGAACGCCACTTTCTGTTTGCCAAGGTTGCCCGAATGGGTGAACACGGTTATGAAAAGCGATTCCCCGGTGATGAGCCGCTTGCCGGCGCCCAGAAGCTTGCCCATAAATCCGCCCTGGTCCTGCCCGCTTCCGTCGCCGAAGATGGTGGACATTTTTATGTCGGAGGTCATGTACATCATGGAACCGGCTTCCGACACGGCGCTCTCGCCAGGGTCGAGCTCTATCTCCACATACTGCATCTCCTCGCCGAACACCTGGTAATCAATTTCGTGGGCGACCTGGCCGGTGGAGATGGATGACGGGGGGATGGGAACCGTAGTGGCGGCGCTGAATTGCGGCAGATGCTTTAGCTTTGTCCAACCGGCCATACCCGGGCCGAAAAGGGGCGTATCCTCGGACAAGGACCCGTTTTTTATCATTTCCTTTATAGTAGAATCAGGGAAGGGCCCTTGGGATTTACCCCCCGTAGCGTAATACCAGTCGGCCATGACGGATACCTTTCAGTAAATGGTGGAAACCGTGAAGCCAGCGCAAAGCCTTAGTCACAGGCCTCCCATGAATTCTACTACAAAACGGTGAAGGGGGGATAAACGCAGGGGCTTAAAATGAAACCAGGCCGCTTACACCTGGGGTTCGCCCACCGGCATGGAACTGAAACATGGAGCCTCGCCGCGCATCGGTTTGTTCATAGCTATCTTGGCGGCGAACCGGGCCAACTCCTCGTCCGTAGGCTCGTCCTCCAGCATGGTTTTTAGGTCAGCGTTAGCGGTGAGCATGTTGCATGAAATCACCACGCCCTCCGCCGTCAGCCACATCCGGTTGCACGATCCGCACACGCGCGCGTTGTCCGCCGTGACTATCTTGACGGCGGAACCCGTCCCCCCTATCATCCACGGGTGGTTGAAAAGAGACGCGCCTTCCAGCTTTGAAAGCTTGTACCGCGCCGAGAGCCGCACACTGATGTCCTGCGACCCTATCCTGCCCACGGTTCCCATAGGATTCCCCTCGATGATGTAGATATTAATCCCATTATCAATGGCGAAATCCACCAGCTTTTCCATCTGGCCGTCATTGACGCCGGGCAGAAGGGTCATCCTGGCCGTGGTGGTTATGTTGTGGCTCTGCGCCATCTTTAGGCCCGCAAGCGTGTCGTCAAGGCCGTCGGTTCCCGTTATTGATTTAAAAAGCTCCCTGTCCAAAGCCGGAATGGTGACGAAAAGATGATGAAGCCCGGCTTTTTTAAGCCCTTCGGCCTTTTCCGGCAAAAGCTTTCCGTTGGTGGACATGGAGACGGATTTTATGCCCCTGATCGCCACCAGCCCGGCAGTAAGCTCCACGATGTCCGGCCTCATCAGCGGTTCACCACCGCCCATGAGCCGCACACGGGTTAGCCCCAACGCCGCCAGTATGCGGACGAATCGCAGTATCTGCCCCGTGGGGAACAGCTTGGAATCGTATCCTGCGGTTCCGGCTTTGCAATGAGAACAAGCGTATTGGCATTGGCCGCTTGCCGATATTTGAATGAGGTCTACCGGACGGCCGAATTTATCGGGCAACATTTCATATACCTTCTGTTTATTCTCAACCTGCTTTCACTGGATGTCAAGGCGGGGTTCGGCAGACGGAACAGTCCACAGTTCTCCATCATCCGGGAAAGTGGTCTATAATATGAGTGTCTAAATAAACGCCGCGCTTGCGGGCGCGCCTTGAGGCAGAGTCCCCCCATAAGGAGGTTGTTATGAGAAAACTTGTTTTCCTCCTCGTTTCATCCCTTTTCATGACCATCCCGGCGTATTCCTCTGAAACCGGTTCCCCGGCCGTGTTCAGGAGTTATATGCACGAGATTTATAAAAGTTACAGGAACGCCCTATTCAGCGCTCAGACATTGAATTTCGATATGGCGGAGATACATCTCAAACATCTTCAGGATTATATCCAGGAGGTTCCGCGCCATGTGCCCGACGCGGTGGAAAACGGGGCGAAGCTGGACAAGGCCGCTTTCCTCAAACGGCTTGGGGAGTTCGATAAAAAAATCTCTAAACTGAGAAAAACCGTCAACCGGGTGGACATTTCCGCGATAGAGCAGTTGCAAAGCGACATTTTCATCGTCTGCGCCGACTGCCACAAACAATCGAAACTGCCGTACCTGTTCCGTTTCGCGGAGCACAAGACCGTGTTCGAAGAATACATGCACGGGATACGGAATAACTTCAGGATGGCCAGGAATTATCTTGAGAAGGGCGACGCGCTCAAGGCGGAGGACAGCCTTAAGATAGTCAATCAGTACCTTTCGCTTCTCAAAGACGTATACCCGGAAAAGGGGCCATCTGGCGTGGTAATGGACAGGGGCAGGCTTGACAGGGAGATCAAAGCGACTCAAGGGCTCAGCGAGCTTATACAGTCCGACCTGCACGAGAAACAAACCGGAGACTTTGACCTGCTCAAGAAACAGTTGAACGACATCTGCGTCGCCTGCCACGAGCCGGAACGCATAAAGTAATTAGGTTGCAGGGGCGACCCGGTGGGTCGCCCTTTTCCCTGGGAGCGCGGGCGACCCGCCCGCAAGCGTTTTATCGGGGCTAAACGCCCCGGTGAAACGCCAAAGCCTCTCGTCTGTTAAATCGGGTAGGTTTGAAACCCACCCCTACGAAACCATACGTTTCTTCCTTCTGAACGCCGCCATCGAGGCGGCATTCAGACGTTACGGGCGGGTCGCCCGCGCTCCCAGGCGAAGACGGCGGGGTGAAGAACACCCCGCCGAACGTCAAGAAAGGAGGGCGCGGCAAGCGACACCCCTGCGCAAGCGGAGCGAGGGTAAAGAGAGGCGCGGACGGGCTAGGCGACGGGGGCTTTCTTCCGGAGTATGGAGCTGACCTTGTTGATGACCATTTCTTCGGTATACGGTTTAACGATGTAATCGTTGGCGCCGCCCTGCACTGCGGCGATGATATTCTCCCGGAGAGCCTCGCCTGTCACCATGATGATTGGCGTTTTGCGGGTGACTTCATCGGCTCTCATAGCGCGCAGGGCGTCCAGGCCGCTTACGTGTGGCATGTTCCAGTCGAGCATGACCAGGTCATAGGGCCGCACTTTCACCTCCCGGAGGGCGGTGGCTCCATCCTCGGCGAAATGGATGTTCCTAATGCCCATTCTCTTGAGAATGCTGGAGAGATGCCGGCGGATGATGATGCTGTCGTCAACGAGCAGAATCGTGGCGCTGGGAAAAGAATTGTCCACCGGCTTATCCATCAAACATATCCCCTGTGAGACCTCGCATATTAAGTTATAATGCCCGACCTGGCAAGGAAAACAGCAAGCGACAAGACGGGCGTTCGCCGGTTGCCGGAAAACAGAAGGCCGAAGTAGCTTTTTTCCGGATGGCGAAAACCCCTGCGGTTGATGGTCAGGGCCGGTTAAAAGAGGGCCGCCCCAAATTCCCGCAAGAGCCGCATTGAAAACTGGATGGCTTCCAATTACAATAGCACAACGCTGTTGACAGGGGAACAGGCGCTCCACAGGGAATCTGTCCCCGTTTTTAACAACCAGGATAGGTGTTAATCTGAGCAAGCTAAAAAGCCACATGGCGCCCGTCATTGGAAAAAGGCCATACCATGCGGGTTTTCCGCTAGTGGCCGTCCTTGCGTTGGCCGTTGTTTCCTTATTCATGTTCACGCCAGGCCGGGCGTGGGGCTTCTCGTTGGGGAAGGTCCGCGTGACAGGGGCTCTCTCCAAACAGTTCAAGGCTGAGATACCGGTTGAGGCCGGTGGGCAGGAAGGCCTTGTCGTGATGCTCGGATCGGAAGCGGATTACAGGAAGCTTGGGCTTAAACGCCCGGATTTCCTTGACAGCCTTCAGGCGCAGGTGGCCAACCATCCATCGTCTCCTGGCGACAAGATCATCTACATAACCAGTCATGACCCGATATACCAGCCGTCGTTCAACCTCGTGGTGAAGGCGTATATGAATGGCGGCCACATAGTTGAAAACTACTTTTTGGCGCTGGATTTCCAGAAGAACCTGACCATGGAGGTCGCCTCGACCAAGGAGGAGGAGAAGGGCGACCTGTCTGCGGCGGCCCGCGACATACAGGAAGCGAAGGGGAAAGAGCGGTCCAAGCCCAAACCGGGCGATGACACCCTTAAGTCCGTCAGGCAGGACGAGATGGATGAGGCCAGGCGCGAGGACGATATCCGGGCCGCGTTGAAGGGGGACCTGCCTGTGGCCGAGCCATTGGCTTATTCCAAAGGGAAAAAAGACAAGAAAACGCTGGACGAGATAAGGGCCAGCGAAGAGGATCTCTCCAAAAACCCGGAGAAAAAACAGAAGCCAGAACCTGTCCGCGAAAGCCGCCGGGAGCCGTTGGCGTTTACAACCGCCCCCGCAGAGCCAACTCCGGGAAAACCGGCCAAAGAGCCCGAACCCGCCCCGGTTAAGGCAAAACCTGTGGAACCGGTGGATATCGTCATAAAAGGCGAGGACTCAAAACCGGAGGTGGCGGAAGTGAAAAAAGCTCCGTCCGGCGCGGAGTTGAGGGTGTACAAGGTTGAGACGGGGGATTCCCTTTATGCTATCTCCCGGAAGATGGCGGTTGATGGGCTGGACATGGATCGGCTTGTGGTGGCCGTCTGGAAGGAAAACAAGGGAAGGTTCATCAAGGGCAACCTGCACGGGATCAGGACTGGAACCCAGCTTGATTACCGGAAGACCGCCGAAACCGCCCGCGCGATGTCCCGCGATGAGGCCCGGAAAACAATCAAAGACCAGTGGGAAGAGTGGAAGAAAATAAGGGTGAACTTCGTCGCCCCGGCGGTGGTGGTTTTAGCTGGGAAGAAACCCTCGGAACCTGCCCCCCCGCCGAAAAAACATGAGGAGCCAGCCAAGGCGCAGGCCCCAGCCCCCGCGCAGGCCGTAAAACCGGCGTTAAAGCCCGCGCCGTCTCCCGTACCCGTCCCTCCTGTGCCCGCTCCCGTTCAGGCGAAGACGAAGGCTTCCGCTCATTACGGCTCGGTGTTGAAGGCTGTGTCGGAGTGGAAGGTTTCGCAAGGGCCCATGGAAGGGGATGAAATAGACATCCTCTCCATAGGCGACGTTTCGGATAAAGGGTTGGTGGATGTCAAGGTCGCCCGAAAAGGCGCCAACGGCTCCGAAGAGATAACAATCCAGCTTAAAAAAGACGCCTCCGGCTTCAAGCCTCTTACGACGATGAAGTCCGTTCCGGCTCCGCAACGCCCAGCCTCCGTTGAAAAAGGGAAGCCGTTCACGGCGCATGTGGGAGCCTTCCGCGAAAAGGGCGCCGCCGAGGAGATGTCCAGGATACTCCGCAAGAAAGGCCATAACGCGTACGTCATCGCCCCCTCCGACAAGGAAGACGCCATTTTCCGGGTGGTGGTGGACAGGTTTGGAAGCCTGGAAGACGCAAGGGCGTTTTCAGAGACCCTTCGCAAATCCGGCTTGATAAAATATGGACGGACACTCAACCTCCCCTACTCGTTGCGCCTGGCCGGGCCGATGAGCGCCAAAGACGCCCAGGCCAAAGCAGAGGAGCTTCTGTCCAAGGGCGTCTCCGCTTACATAGCGCCCGCTGGCGACGGCAAGGCTGTCGTCCTGGCCGGGGCTTACGAGACGGAGAAAACCGCCAAAGAGGCGGCGGGGCAGGCCACGATAAAAGCCCTCTCCCCGTCGGTTATCCAGCCCTGAACGTTTAACCATTTTCATTACCCGCTAAATGAGGATCATGGAGAAAGTTGTTCCCTTCAGGGGCATACGCTACAACCAGAATGCCATCGCGCAAATCGGGAGGGTCCTGGCTCCTCCTTACGACGTTATATCCCCAGCCCAGCAAAAGGCCCTTTACGACAATGACGGACACAACGTTGTCCGCCTGATTCTCGGCTACGAATACGAGACAGACACGGATACGGATAACCGCTACACCCGCTCCGCCGAGACTCTGGGCAAATGGCTGGAAGGGGGAACGTTGTCCCGCGAGCTTATGCCGGCCATTTACCTTTACGCGCAGGATTATGAGATGGACGGGCGAGCGTTCCGCCGCGTGGGATTCATTTGCAGGCGGCTTGTGGAGCCGTTCGGACAATCCGTCCACAGGCACGAACGCACGCTTTCCGGCCCCAAGCTGGACAGGCTCAAGCTCACCAGGGCGTGCAAGATGAACTTCTCGCCGATTTTCGGGCTGTACGCCGACCCGGAAAAAACGCTGGACGCGGTATGGGCGCAGATAATAAAGTCGAAAAAGCCCGACGTTTACGCAAAAGACGACGAGGGCGTGGTTCATCAGATGTGGGTCGTCACGGATCAGGCCGTCATCGCGCAGGCGCAAAGCAATCTTCAGGACAAGGATGTCGTGATAGCCGACGGGCATCACAGGTACGAGACAGCGCTCAATTACAGGAACGAGAGGCGCGCGGCGGAAAAGCCCGACGGCCCTGCGGAATACGACTACGCCCTCATGTTTTTGTCCAACTCGCTTGGCGAAGGGTTTACCGTGCTTCCCACCCACCGGCTTGCCAAAGGCGTGGACGAGAGGGCGCTCAAAGATTTGCTGAACCGCCTGGCGGAGAGTTTCGATGTGAAGCCGGTGAAGTTCGACCCCGCCGATCCCGCGCCGTTCATGGCTGTCCTGAAGAGCGCGGGAGCCACGGCCCCAAGTTTTGGCGTCATCGCGCCCGGCGGAGTTCCGAGCGTCATCACGCTTAAAAAGGAAAAATACCTGGCAGGGGATACGGGCGGGCTTTCGGATGTCCTCCGCCTGCTGGATGTCTCCGTCCTGCAGGAGCTTGTGTTCGAGAGAATGTTGGGAATCACAAAAGAAGCCGTGGCGGACAAGGCCGTCATCGGTTACACCATCAGCCCGAAAGATGCGGCGCAGTCCATCGCAAAAGGCGAAACGAAAATAGCGTTCCTTCTCAACCCGGCGGATGTGCGTGTGGTTATGGACGTGGCCATCAAAGGCGGCGTGATGCCGCAGAAATCCACATATTTTTACCCCAAGCTCATATCCGGGCTGGTTTTCAACCCGCTTTCATGAGGGTCACTAAAGCGGAGTACATAAAGTCGGCGGTGAAGCCCGACCAGTATCCCGTCCACAAATCCCCGGAGATCGCATTTGCGGGCCGGTCCAACGTCGGCAAGTCATCGCTCATAAACATCCTTGCGGGCCGCAAAGGGCTGGTCAAGGTGAGCAAGACGCCCGGCAAGACGCAGTTGCTCAACTTCTTCACGATAAACGACCAGATAGTTTTCGTGGACATGCCCGGATACGGGTTTGCGAAGGTTCCCAACGAAATCAAGAAGACATGGGGAACGATGGTGGAGACCTACCTGCAGACAAGCGGACTGCTAAAAGGCGCCGTAGTATTGTTGGACGCAAGGCGAAACCCGAACGATGACGATTTAAACCTTCTAGACTGGCTCAGACACTACGACATCCCCGTCATCATCGTCTTCACGAAAATAGACAAAATTCCCATTACGCGCAGGCATGCGGCCATCAAGCAAGCCCTCACTCACCTAAGGGATCACGCCGGGGCCGATGTGAAGGTTGTGCAGTTTTCATCCCTTACTGGGATCGGGAAAAAAGAGCTTTGGTCGGCGATAACCAAGCTGGCCGGGATGGGGCCGGGTCACCATATGACATCGAAGGGCAGTTTGGACAAGCCGCCGATGTAGCCACGCGCCATCCTGAAAATATCCTTGTCAACGGTGTTGAAAGACACCTCGTCGTCCTGCGAAATAAGCGTGTAGGCGCGCCCTTTCATATCCACCGCAAAACAGGTGGAGCCCAAAGCGCAAAGCTGGGGGGTGACGATATCCACGGCGGTTTCCAAATCAGCATGTTCAATGACGATCACGTCCATGCTGTGACCGTCCGTCACGATATCCGAAAGCGTTTTGGCCTCGCTTTCCGTAATCAGCCCCTGTTGCAAGAGCGGGGTGGGGTCTTCGTCAAGCCACTCGTTGTCGGAGGCGAACAGGTATACGGGGAATAGCCCGGCGGACCGCATCATCTCCAGGGCTGTGCGAGCCAT
>Ga0315281_10012782_pt1 | contig 11409 bp, 11 predicted proteins | sample YL17G07_0_MG_FD_204540 | JGI IMG/M metagenome (GOLD analysis project Ga0315281, IMG submission 204540) | Sediment microbial communities from Yellowstone Lake, YNP, Wyoming, USA - YL17G07_0 | ecosystem: Environmental > Aquatic > Freshwater > Lake > Sediment | place: USA: Wyoming | collected... | reverse complement strand
CTTCCCTGGCTATTTAGCAGAGTCCCGACGCTTAGCGAGCCAAGGGCTATGAAGACATAGTTAAGGATCCATAGCTGCATGTAGAGGGGAGCGTATCCGTAGGTGTCAGAGTAGACGATGTGAATTATAGGAATGGCAAGGGCTAAGAGCATCGTAGTTATAGGGATAGTAGCTATTGTAGCGTATTTAATTGAATATTGGAAAACCAATTCGAGATCATTTTTATTTTCCAGTTTAAGTTTCGAGAAAAGCGGAAAAAGAGCGGTGGCGATAGGGGTGGCGAAGAAGGTAACGAGCACGCTAAAGTTCAACGCGGCATTATAATTGCCGAACAGATCGGTTGCAACGTATATCGCCAGTAGGGAGTTGTAGAATTGGTTTAGAACTCCATTCAAAAAATTGGCAAGGAAAACAGGGTAACCATAGTTCAGCATAGTTTTTGCTGATTCTATCCGACTCACTCTAAATTTCTCTCTATAGCTCTTCATTATAATTAATAAGACGAAAGTAATTGACAGCAAACCGGTTACTATAATTGGTGTTGTTTGGCCGATGACGGCGCCAAATGGGCCGTATCCTAGCCAGACAAGGGTTGGGCCGAGGAGGCTTTTAATAACAGAATAAGAAATATTTGTTAAACTCTGCAGCTTCATCCTTTCGAAGCCTACGAATATAGCCTGTGAGACTGTGATGAGCGTCTGCCCGATGAGGCTGAGGCTATATATCTTTATGAATATCTCAATTTCGGGTCGGCCCAGTAGACTAGCCAATACATTCGAAAAGCTATAAACAAGTGCTGTGAGCGTTATTCCGAGTAAGCAGTTTATTAGAAGACCTGTCTCAATGAAGACGCGGATAAGCTCTTTCTTATTTTCGTGGCGATACTGAGAGAGGTATCTTGTTAGAGCAGCGCTGATGCCAATATCGCTGAATAGCATGGCTATTGAGATGGGTATGTAAGCGACGTTGATCAGGCCATAGTTTGTTGAAGCCAGGAAACGGGCGACGATTATTACACCTAAGGCGGTAATTAATGTGGATATCAACTGGCCGGCGATCAAAATCATGCTACCCTTCGCCGTGCTTTGGACCATATTTCTTAGGTCTTTGACCAGAAGATTCCCCGCCCGTTAGTGTCTTAGTTCAGGACCAGTGGATTTATCCGTTTCGCGGAAAAAGGGATGAATTTCGAACTGAGGTTTTATTCCGTGAGATTTTACCCTGATTATGGGCGGAATCATCCTTACAATCTCTAACGAATTTAATGCGTCAAATATAATCGAGATCAACTAAGTACCATTTAAGCGATAAAATCGAGCTAACATATTTGTAGAATTCTTTAGATGCCTATGACCTTCCTAAGCCACGCTTTTACCCTGTCCTTGTTCATTTTCGTGACGAACGGAGCCACGTCCAGCTTTTTCGCGCCTTTATGGAAGATGTAGCCATAAGCCATGCTAATCCCGGCTCGGGGTTTACGGAGCATCAGCACGAAGATTCTCCTGTGCGCGCGCGGTTGTCCACTGGAGTCAAACGAGGATCCAATGCAGGACAGAAAAGAATCTGAAATAGGAGAGATGCTTGGAGCAGGGCTAGCCGTAGCCGCCCACCATCAACGATCAGGGGAGAGGGCTTACTCCTCTTCCTCGGCCATCACCCTCTCAACCAGGTCCTCGATCTCCACCTTCGACAGCAACGGCGCATTGTCGGTGTTGAGGGCGTCTACCTTGGCACTATCGCCGAATTTGACGTCCTTGTAGTTGTCGTTCATGTCGTATAGGGGTATGACAACGTAGTAGTCTCCGAGGTCGAGCGCATACCCCGACTCGTACTGGGTCATGAACTCCTCATCGAGCTTCTCGCCGCGCCTCCCTCCAACCGTCTCGACGCGGATCTTCGACGGGTCCTGCCCGAGTTGGGGCGCATATTTCTCGATCATGACGTCGGCCAAGTCGCTTATTCTGAGGGCTGGCATCTTGAGGATGAAGACCTCGCCTCCCTTCGACGCGACCGTGGACTTCAAGATGAGCTGTACGGCCTCGGAGATCAGCATGACAAATCTCCTCACGCATGAGAACTGAACTAGATGGGTCTACGTCGGTCTACATATGCTTGTTCTACAACGCCGAGAAACGTTATCGTGGGGACTCGCAGAGGGGTATGGTGACAATGGCTCACCTCATGATGCATCAGATGAATAAACCTAATAGACGCCTTTATCGACATCAATGATTCGACGCTCAACGAAACTATCTGATTCGTGATAAACGGTAAAGTGCCCGAAGACGGTTGGTTGATTATTTAAGTAGATGATGCCATAGCATCTTTGTACGCATATGCTCTGTTAGTCGCTTCTACCTGAAGGAGAGTAAAGGGATGAAGATAGCCCATTTAGGATATGTGGCCAACGTGGCCTACTTTCTATGTTGGGCTATGAACAAGTATTATGGGTATGAAGGCGTTGTCTATCAGCCAAATAAGCCAATAAACCTAGCCACTCAAAAGGTTATTTACGGTTACGAGTCCGGAAACCCGTTAAAGGTTGATCTGATCTATTACGACGTCTCATCGAAGATAAAGCGAGATCTAGATATTTTGTTGCTGCAGAAAGACGACTTCGACGTAATCCACCTCCACGAGGGCGGGTACTTTTCTGGCTCCTTAATGGCGAAGATGAGTGGCGCGAAGGTCATCAGGCACTACCATGGCAGCGACTTAAGAAAGTCCTCAAACAAGCCACTCAAGGCGTTGCTGCGCGCATGCTATAAACTGCTAGGGGAAGATAGGATTTTAGTGAGCACTGTTGACCTATTAAACTATGTCCACGGGAGCAACGCGAAGAAGCGCGCGGAGTTGCTCCCAAACCCAGTTGACCCCCTCATCCAGAAATGTCGGAACGATAAGGAGGAGGCGATTGTCTTCCTGCCAACGCGGCATGACGAACTTGATAAAAAAACTTCTATCGCTTTCAAAGCCTGGAAGAAACTGAGGAAACTAAATCGGGAAGCGATTTTAGTGACCATTGAGTGGGGGAGAAACTATCATGTCTTCAAGAACATTTTCAAAAATGATAAAAATGTCAGGTGGTTGCCACCCCTCAATAGGGTAGAGTATGTGAGTATGCTTGAGCGGTCTGCTGTGGTGTGGGGGCAGTTCCACCTTAGAATGTTAGGGTTAAGCGAGCTTGAGGCGTTCGCGGCCCGTAAGCCTCTATCCGCCTATATCGACTACGACTCTTATCCAGGGCTCCCACCCTCGACCCTCCTCGGATCGCCCAGCCCAATTGAAATGGCATCCGAGACGGCCCTGCTCCTCAAGGACCCCGATCGGAGGCGAGCGGAGTCCCTCAAGTTCCATGAGTGGGTGATGAAGCGACATGGAGCTAAAAACATCGCTAGGAGTTTGAACCAGATATACAAGAATCTCTAACTTATTTCGGAATCCTAGCTGAGGTCTACCTGAAAGCCCGACGTTAAAAAAATATTAAAATTTCGACTCAGCTTTCTTCTTTAGGTTGTTCTTCTCTTGCTATTTTTTTCTATGAGCCTTTTGCTATCTTATATGAGCTCTAAAGTATAAGCCCTTTTCAAAATCAGCTTGTGCTATTATTGATAGGGAACTTGCCGTAGACTCATCATTTTTTGTCATTGATTTTGATTCTTCATCCATTTTAAGGCTTCTTTTCTGATTCGAGTTATCTTGATTTAATGGAGAAAGAGCCGAGTATCGGCTGTCCTCATATTATTTGGAGGAGAGTATCACGGTCTGTCTGCTCTTGAGGATTCAAGGGCCGCCTCGCAGATCTGCAGCGCCCTCAGCCCGTCGCGGCCTGTTATCGGCGGCTGGATGTCGGCCAGGATCGAGTCTGCGACGGATTTTAGTTCGAGGTACAGCAGTTCCTGGTAGGGGATGTTGGGCTGGATCAGTTGCCTGTTGTTCTCTACGATGAGCTGTTGGGTGATGTGCTCTACGTTGATTATACCCTCGGTGCCTGTGACCGTGAGGGTTCGGACCTTCCCCCATTATACCCTATACGACAGGCATTTCATCCTTAGAAATTACAATTTCATCCCGATACTGGATTATGTTGACTACAGGAAGAAGGACGCCATCAGCATCCTCGAGGATGAGGTGGGTTGGAGGTACTACGGCGGGAAACATTACGAGTCGGTCTACACGAGGTTCCTACAAGGCTGTATTCTGCCAAAGAAGTTTGGGTTTGATAAGAGAAGATCCCATCTATCGAGCTTGATCTGCTCGGGCGAGATAACGAGAGACGAGGCGCTAAGGGAACTAGAAAATGAGCCTTATTCTCGGGATACGATGGAGGCAGAAAGGGATCACGTGATAAAGAAACTTGGACTAAGCGAGGAGGAGTTCGAAGGAATCATGTCGCTACCGCCTAAAAGCTTCTGGGACTATCCATCATACGAACGTAAGCTAAAGAACAAGCCGTACACCGGACTATTGAGATGGGTTTACAGGAACTTCGTAAAATGACGATTTAGATTAGTTTGCTACAATCTACATTACATTATTTCTTCTCATCGTTTTTAGACGTTTTACGAGTATGTGTATAATAGATGAAGATCGCTGCGATGAAAGACATGCCGGCCATCGTCGCGAACATATTGAAAGGCTGTGGTGGCTCCCCATTTCCGAGGATCGAAGTCGCCAAGAAGGGACCTATAGCCATCCCTAGGAAACGGGCTGAGTTTAAAAAACCCATGCCAGTACCCCGCCTACCGGACTTACCGCCTAGAAGGTTTGGCGGTATCCCTGCCTGCATTGCCCCGATAAGGACTCTCAGGGCGATGAACTGGATGGGGGTAACGACGAAGGCGGTCGCCATGATAGCTACCCCTGCGCCTACGGAGAGGATCGGCAGCGACCTATCGGTAATCACCTTGGTCATGAGAGGAGTCGCAACCACGAAGGCAAGGCCGTTAAGGACAGTGGCCACTGCAGTAAAGAGAAGTAACTGCTCATACGGGATTCCAAGGGACTCGAGGAACCAAGATATTGTCGGTGCTATGAAGCTGATACTGGTATAGACAAGGACAAGGGCGACCACGTCGGGCAGAATCGATTTGAAGTCCTCGAAGGTGAAGCGCCTCGCATCGCTCTTCTTCGCCTCGGGCGGAGGCATGCTCAGGATTGAGACGACCGGGATTATACAGACAAATAGGATGGCGGACGAGGCCAGTGTCAACCTGTACCCTGCGAACGAGGCCATCACGCCTCCTATGCCAGGGGCGATGAGACTGCCCATAGTCATCGCCGCCATCTGGTAGCTTAGGGCCTTCTTCAGGTCTCTCGCTGGCACGACTGAGGCGACGAGGGCGAACATCACTGTACTCAGCCCGCCGAAGGTGCCCTGAAGGCCCCTGAAGAGGATTATGTGGATGACATCCGTCGAGAGGGCCATGCCGGAGTAGACGATAATGTTACCGACGATGACGAGGAGCATGATCTTTTTTACGCCTACCCTATCGCACATCCATCCCCAGAAGGGAGCAGTCAACGCCATCAGGCTCGAGGACACCAACGCGGCGATCCCCGTCCAATAAGTCGCATCTATGAGTGAGAAGCCGAGGTCGCTGCTGATGAAGAGGGGCATAAAGCCGCCCATCAGGTTGAAGGCGACTGATACAAGAAACTGTACCAGAAGGGCGGCGGTGGCCATGTCCATCCTTCTCAGGGCTTTAAGGGCTTCACTCAGGTCCAACAGGCCGCATCTCTTCGAAGAAATTGCTTCGGGTTAGGAAACCAGATAAAGGATAGATCAATTTAAAGTTAATGTCAGCTATAAAATGCTATAATAAACCACTTTAGGTTTAGAGAACAGAGGATTAGGCTTTAATTACTCATCAATGACTGAACAAGCTTATACCTCTAGAAAAATACATGTATTAAATAATTGCTGGATCGGAGGGCTCGGTTTGTCTGAGGTTTTCCGGCATGTCGGGAAGAACGTGAAGCTTGGCAGAGGCGTGAAGCTATGGCATTTCACCTATGTCGGCGACAACACTGAGATAGGGGACGACACCAAGATCGGCTCACTCGCCCACATCGACTACAATATCAAGATTGGGAAGAGATGCAAGATAGAGGGGATGGTCTACATCCCGCCACTGACGGTGATCGGCGACGACGTCTTCGTGGGGCCGGGCGTAATATTCACTAACGACCCCTTCCCCATGTCGCCGAAGATGGTCGGCGTCAAGGTGGAGAACGAGGCGATCATCTGCGCGGGCTCGATGCTTAAAGCAGGCATAACCGTTGGTTCCCACTCGGTCATCGGCTTTGGCTCGGTCGTCACAAAGGATGTGCCACGAGACACGGTGGTGTACGGCAACCCGGCGAGAGTTCGATATAGCACGGCTGAGTACCTTGAGAAGAAGAGGAGATGGGAGCAGAACCAACCACAGTCGCCCAAATCCTTGAATAAATAAACTGAAACTAATTAATCATCATCGCAAGCACTTAGTAGGATGCTGTCTAGGGAAATAGGACAGCCAAAGATCTTGGCGACTCTCGATATTTCCATCGCAGCGCACCTTGTACGGGCAAAGGTGACGCAGACGACGCGGAAAGAAATAGGATCCAGAGTTTCAACCTGAGGAGCAAGAGTTAAGCAGCCACATTTAAGATCAGAATAAACTTCGAAGCGGCAACTTGTACCAATGAAGATAGGCACCTAAGTACACATCGCAGGGATAAGAAACTGCAGCCTACAGAGACCCTCCCTATAACATATGCGCTGGGACTCGATTGACCCCCCCCCCTCCTTTTTTTCTAGCCTGAATGATATTTCTGACAGACTTGAGTAGTTTTAATATTAATAGAGAAAATAGTAATCGTAGGAGCTGGAAGGTCCGCCAAGGAGACCTCAGGTCTTTAAAGCGTCGAACAGGACGCTGAAAAAATAGGAAATTGAGGGTTAAGCGAACGATGGAGGATAATTACATATTCATATATTAAAAAGAGGTGACAGATTGAGCTTTAAACTCCAAAAGAACTACTGGGATCAACGTTATGCTTCCGGTGGATCGAGTGGCGGGGGTTCCATCGGGCCACTTAGAGATTGGAAGTGGGGCATCTTAGAACTTTACTTGGGTGAGGTAAACCATGTCATTGATTACGGGTGCGGAGATCTGTCTTTCTGGGAGGGACGAACCTGTAGCGATTATCTGGGAATCGACGTATCGGATGAGATTCTTCGTCGGAACAGATCGATCAGACCTGAGTGGAAGTTCCTCAGCACGGACGCTCTTTTCGCCTGCTCAATTCTTCGTAAGCCTATCGTACTGTGTTTCGATGTCCTCTTCCATATTATACCTGAAGACGATTTTTTGAGGGTCTTGACGAACATTTCTAGCCTTTCCTCTGAATGGATATTCGTCTGTACGTGGCTGAAAAACCCCTTCAATTTCAGGTACTTTTTCGATCTCGGGCGCAAGGAGAAAAATCTCATTACTGTTTTCAAGGGCCTCAAATACGTTTATTGGAAGAATATGGATGGCGTCTATCAAAAATATCGTCCACTGTCTGAATACTATGACTACTTCAAGGAATTTGAACTCCTAAATATTATCCCCTATCCCAATGACATTGACGGAATGTATGTCTTCAAAAGGCATGAAAAATGACTCCTATTAAAGTAGCCCATATTGGAAACAACGCCAACGTAGCCTATTTTTATAGCCACCTTCTCCGGAAACTCGGAGTCGAGTCCACCGTATATCAGACAAGAACCCCCCCTGAACTTTGAAACACAGATCATAAATTACGGTTACGATTCAGGGAATCCTCTAAATATTTTAAATTAATATTTAGAGGGTAAAAATTTAGTAAACAGAGTTCTAGAGCTTATTAAAATTGGGTCGGAGCATGCTGTCATTCATCTTCATGGAGGTGGAGGTCTCGTTGGGTCAACTTCGACCAAATTTACACCAGCCAAGAGAATCGGTCACTTCCACGATTCGGATATCAGACGATTTGGACCTACCTCTCAAAAAAAACGGTTCAGGTTATGGTTCTTTAAAAAAATAATTAATTTTGATAAAATTCTCGTCTCCACCCCGGATCTTATCAAAGAAGTATGGACTGGGGCTAATGCTGAAGTATTACTCAATCCTTTAGACCCGGTCATTGAGAATATTGAACGAAGCAAAGGTGACTATATTTTCCTTCCAACGAGGCACGATAATTTCGTTAAGGGAACAGACAGGTTCTTCCGCGCTTGGCGGACTATTCGAGAAAGATTCCCCACATTAAATTAGTCACCATTAGGTGGGGTGTTGATTGCCCAAGGCTTGAGGAGAACACCAAAGACGATAATCGGATTATTTGGATAAATCCCTTGACTAGGACTGAATACATTGAATATCTGAGGGGTTCTCAGCTAGTTATAGGTCAATTTATCTTGGACATCTACAGTCTCATCGAACTCGAGGCCATATACTCCGGCATCCCCCTTATTTCTTTACACTCCTCAAAAATCAATTCCCCGGAGGAGATAGTTAATGAAACAACCAGGTTACTCGGGAACGACGCATATAGATTGAAGGTCGTAAACAATCTTAAGCGGGAAATAGAGAAGATCTATAATCCTGATAAACTGAGCAGACAACTATACTCCATCTATATGGAGTTATTAGAACAGTAAGAAAAGACATTTTAACGATATTTTAATAGATGTTGCTCTATTTTAGTTGGTGGTCAGGAAATGGATTTTTACAGATTTTAGTCATATTGTCATCTTAAATAGTATCGTACTACTTTCTCCACCCCTTCAACGATGTAACCTATATCACTGTCCGAGAGGTAGGGATGCATCGGGAGACTCAGTATCCTCTCTGATACGTCCTCTGACACCGGGCATTTTTCTGGTTCCATGAGATTTAGGATCACGGGCTGCTTCGTGAGCGGCGTAGGGTAGTGTACTCCGCACTCGATGTTCTCGGCCTGGAGTGCCAGAATGAACTCGTCCCGTGTGCATTTCATTTCCTCTAGATTCAAGGTTACCGAGAAGTAGCTGTAGCTGTGGTTTGTTCTTGGTGTGATTTTCTGGGGGTGGACGCCGTCGATCTTCTCTACACCCTTCCTGAGTCTCTCACCGTTGTGGCGCCTCTTCTTGAGGTAGTCGTCGAGGTTCCAGAGCTGGTTCAGGCCTATGACGGCCATGATGTCGGTCATGCGGTAGTTGAGTCCGAGCATTACGTGATGGTACCTTCCGTCGTCGCCGTGGTTCCTGATAAGCGTTCCCAAACGATATAGTTCAGGGTCGTTTGTTGTGACTATGCCTCCCTCCCCGGTCGTCATGGTCTTGGTCGGGTAGAAGCTGTAGCAGTTTAGGTGTTCCCATGAGCCCAGGTCCCTACCACCGTACTCTGTTCCGTGGGCCTGGGCGCAGTCGTTGATGAGGAAGAGCTTGTGGTCCTCCGCGATCTCGGTGAGGGCGTCCATGTCCGCTGCGTTGCCGAAGAGGTGGACGGGCGCGATGGCCCTCGTCCGGCTGGTTATCTTCTCCTTCACGTCCTCGGGGTCGATGAGGTACGTCTCGGGGTCGATGTCAGCGAACACCGGCTTAGCGTTACTGTAGAAGACCGTGCTGACGGTGGCGATGAAGGTGAAGGCTGGGGCGATGACCTCGTCCCCTGGCTTCAGGGTTGAGAGGTATGCGATGTGTAGGGCTGCCGTGCCGTTGGAGACGGCGTAGGCGTGTTTGGCGCCGACTCTCTCAGCGAACTTTTCCTCGAACTCCTTGGTATAGGGCCCCATCCGGACGTAGCCTGACCTGAGGACCTTGGCCACGTCGTCGGCGTCTTTCTGCGAGAAGACAGGCTTCGCGAGGGGTATCTTCTTGTCGGATACCGGTTTGCCGCCGAGTAAAGCAAGCTTTTCCATACTTAATCTGACGGGGGGTTAAGGTAATAACGTTATTTGAGCCCTGATCGGTGAAGTAGGCTAGGCATCGCCCCTAGGATGATGTTCAGGCCAAGAAAAATTTGATCATCGCCTCTTTGAGAGGCTGAAGATTTTTCGCCTGCATTAAACACCTCTTAGAGACTTCGACGCAGAGTATGGAGACGTTAATATTCTGGGGTTGTCTAAGATAACTCGGTTCATCTTGAACCGAGGCAGTTGTGAAGAGGCGTTTAAGGGGATGAGGTTCATCGCCTTTTTGGAGTGCGGTAACGAGGATCTAGATGAGTTCATCGAGATCTGGAACAAGAGGCTGTCCTCCAGCCACACTGTCAAGACCCTTTTTCCTCCACACACAATAGCGGATTCCCCGAAAGGGTACAGGGGCTTCACGGTCTTTGAGACCGATAAAATTGAGGACATTATGCATTATGTCACCGAGTATGGCCAGGTCGCCAGGGTCCAGATCTATCCCATCTGGGAGTCCTCGGAGGGCGCAAAGCTCTATCAGAAGATCAAGGCAGGACTTTAGGCATCCTTTTCCATTTTTTCTAGAAATTTTCGAAGTTAGTCCAAATTTTCAGAAAAAAAAGAGACAAAAAGTGGGCGCTTTTTAGATCCTTTTGACAGCCCTGTCGTATACCAGCCAGTTCTCCTCCCACGAGGGGTTTCTCTTCCTCAGCCCCTCGAGGACCATCTTCCTGATCTGGCTGGTCGACGTGTTGGAGGCAAGCTTCTTCTCTACCTCCTTCGCGATCTCCCTAGCGTCCTTCGGGGTAGCACCGGCCTTTATCGCGCTCACGACAAGCTTCTCGGGGATATACTCCTCGATTCTGCCGTCCCTCTTGGTGATGCTTACCATGGAAATCTCCAAGTAGACTCATTGGAAAGTTAGAATATAAACCTGATTTAGGAGTAAATATGCGGCTGATTAAGCGGTTGTAGGGCATTAAACTGCCGTCTACTTGGGCCTCGTCTCGCCGTGGAGCCACGAGGGGTCCTCGAACACTGGATTGGGGTACATATAGAACCCTCTTCCAGTCTTCACACCGAGCTCCCCAAGCTCGACCTTGTCCAAGAGGAGCCTAGGGGGGTAGTCCGAGGGGTTCTTGGACTCCTCGTAGTAGGTCATCTCGATGTCCCTGACTACGTCGAGGCCCACGCGGTCCATCATCCCGAAGGGGCCGGACATCGTGCCGTACAGGCTCATCCAGGCCCTATCCACGTCCTCGTGGGTGGCCACGCCCTCATCGACGAGGTGGAGGCACTCCCTCTTCACGGCCCTCCAGACGCGGTTGAAGATGAAGCCCGTGCTCTCCTTGAGCACGGTAAGGGGCGTCAGCCCGATCATCATGGAGAACTCTCGTACCCTACCCAGGGTCTCGTCGCTGGTCTTCGTTCCGCGCATGAGCTCGACTATCCTGCTTCTCCATGGGAAGCCGTAGAAGTGCATGTTGATGACCCTGTCGGGGCGGTTCG
>Ga0315281_10012781_pt1 | contig 11411 bp, 9 predicted proteins | sample YL17G07_0_MG_FD_204540 | JGI IMG/M metagenome (GOLD analysis project Ga0315281, IMG submission 204540) | Sediment microbial communities from Yellowstone Lake, YNP, Wyoming, USA - YL17G07_0 | ecosystem: Environmental > Aquatic > Freshwater > Lake > Sediment | place: USA: Wyoming | collected... | reverse complement strand
TATGGGGGCATCCGTTAGCACTGTCGCCCAACGTACTCGAGGCCCCACACTGGGTGTAATCAACAGGCAGCTCTTGCCAATCCATCCCAATCCGGCTAAGTGAGCTGCAAGTTTGTGAGAAAAAACAGCACACAGGCGGTCCAGATCCGTCGTCTTCGTGGCTGGCACTGGAAATACCCTGTGTCCTGCTTGTTGCAACACACTGGTTAACCGGGAAACCAGAAGGTCGAGCCTGTCATTGATTACGTCGTAAGCATAGTGGCGATAAATCATTGCCACAGCACGTTCCGTGCGAGAAGGAAGTTGATTGACGATCGAGTGAGGCAAAGCGATCCCGACAGAGATCGCTCTAAGATATTCTGCTATGCTAGCACCTCCCTGGTCCAAGATAGCATTGTATGCCTGAGTTAACCCAGCAACGCCGAAATAATCCGCTCCATGATGTAAAGACAGGTCCTTCAGTTGTCCGTCGAGACCCATTGGTCCACCTCCACGTGTAACGGAACGCATAACCCGCATTTTAACAAGAACTTAAATAAACCTCCACTAGCTTATCGTAAAACCCAGGGCTCCATCAAAAATCGGATGGCATGGGTATCGAAAATCACGCTAGATCTCCCTTTCATGAAACCTCAATTCACCTTGATTGAATGTTTCCTGAACAAATAATACAAACAATTTAGTTACTTCACTGGTGGCTTGGTTTTTCGAATCAACCCTCAAATTCAACTCCGTAAAGCTTCTCCTTTCTCCCCACGAGGAAGCCGGCAGGAAAAGGATCTCTCGGGTCGAGCACGAACTGATGGAACCCCATGATATGGGCGCTGCCCCGGATGGTCGGGATCACGGCCCCATAGTTCCCTACCTTCGTCTCCCGGATCAGCCGGCCAAAGAACAGGCTCCCGATGATGCTCTCATGAACAAACTCCTCATTCAACTTGAGCTCTCCTTTTGCATACAGGGTGGCCATCTTCGCGCTCGTTCCCGTTCCACAGGGGGAACGATCGATGCCTCCCGGTGGGACCACAACGGCATTCTTCATCGTGGCCCTTGGATGCGTCGGAGATCCTGAGAATTCAACATAGTTTACACAATTGATCTCTGGTTTTTCGGGATGATGAATTTCAATTTGCTCGTTTACTGCTCTCCAGATTCTTGTCCCCATCGATATTATCTGGTCTGCGTGCTCAGGCCTTATGTCTAATCCTACGCTCACGCCCGACAAGATGGCATAAAAGTTGCCCCCGTAAGCAATATCCACCTTTACCCCTCCCATGCCAGGAACATCCACGTTGACCTCCGGCCTATAGAGAAAGGAAGGAACGTTCTGGAGGGTAACGGACTCGACCATCCCGTCCTTCACCGCTACCTGAACTTTCACCATCCCTGCCGGAGTATCCAGGATGATCTCCGTCATGGGTTCTCGCGCCTCCACCATGCCAGTCTCGACCAGGACCGTGCAGACAGCAATTGTGCCATGTCCGCACATCGTTGCATAGCCGCCTGGCTCTAGGTAAATCACCCCAAAGTGGGCACCCTCCAGGGTCGGTGGGGTGAGAAGGGAGGCAAACATGTTGCTATGGCCTCTAGGCTCGTGCACCAAAAGCGTTCGGAGGAAATCCAAATGATCACGGACATATTTCAGTTTCTCCAACATCGTTTTTCCGGGGATGGGTGGCACCCCACTGATCACCACCCTTTCTGCGTTGCCTCCCGTGTGGGAGTCAATGACTGAGAGAACCCTGCTGAACTTCATCATGGCTCGTCCTCCTAAATTTAGGCGCCATCGGTAGGCTTTTCTATTGCCGAGAAATAACCCGTTTATCTTAAATCGTTTTGAATCGTCTGCCTATCCGGTCCGGTCTTGCTGCGGTGCTCCCTTCTTCTCAGGGATAGAATTTGAGCTCAGCATACCAGAACGTATTCCTAAAAACAAGATATGGATCACGAATTGCTCTCATTCGAACCGCTTTCCAGGCTTGAAATTACACAAGCTTTTTCTCTTGACATGTTTGTACATTGCTGATAAATTGTTGACTGTTGACAGTTCGGAGAAGTGGCCACAGAGATTGCCAATTATGTCGAGGGGTTCAGTGTCTAAGAATCTAACGGAGGACTCCTTAAGGTGAGCCCAAGTCGTTAGGGAGTAACCGGTTGGATTCTGTGCGACTTTTAAGCCAAAACCTTCCAATAGACGCAGCCTTTTACCACGGGGGAAAAACAACTCAGAAGGTAGATTCCATGTTCAAAAAGAACAAGCGAACGACTCTAGAAGCACAGGCTTTGAAACAAATTAAGAATGCAATTGGATCTGGTCGTTTAAGGCCTGGCGATCGGATTGTCGAAGAGGACTTGGCTAAGAAGATGGGAATGAGTCGGTTTCCTATCCGTGAAGCCATCCGAGCTTTAGAAAGGGAAGGTTTATTGGTTTCAGTCCCCTTTAAGGGAGCTCATATTCGTCAGCTTGATGAAAAGGATTTGGAGGAATTGTATGCCTTGCGTAGCGGACTCGAGGAACTAGCGATTCGAATCCTTATGGATAGAATCACAAAAGAGAAGGTTGAGAGGTTAGAATCGATTGTCAAAGCCATGGAACAAGCAACTAAGGAGGGAATGGTTGAGAAACTGATTTCAGATGATGTGAAATTTCACCGGACACTTTGTCAATTATCAGGGAATCGAAGATTGTTAGAAATATGGATGACTTTGGAGAATCAACTCAGGTCATTCATTGCTTTAGAAGAGCTGTCGTATAAGAAAGAAAATCAGCTAGCAATAACTCACTACCCTATTTTAGATGCTATAAAGAGCGCCGATACCCATCTCGCCGAGAAAAGCATAAGAGAACATTTTATGGACGCAATAACTCATATCAGAAACATTTCAGTCAAGAGAAATGCGTGTAGAAAAGAAACGGACTAGTCTTAGTCATATCACGAAATTGGGTTTCACGGGTTTAAGAACCCAAGAAAGGAAAGATTCTCATGGGCAGATATTCAATAAGCAAAATCATTGCGAGAGAGATTATTGATTGCAGGGGGTTTCCCACTGTCCAAGTGGATGTTTGGGTTGACGAACGGATGATGGGAAGGGCTGATGTCCCTGCGGGAAAATCTACAGGAAGTCATGAAGCACATGAACTGCGTGATGGAGACAACAACTACTATATGGGATTAGGGGTACATAAGGCGGTAGATAATATTAACAATCAAATAGGCCCGGTCCTGAAGGGCAGGGATATTACAGAGCAGAGAAAGATTGATCAAACCCTCATAGACATGGATGGTACGCCTAACAAAAGCCGTTTGGGCGCAAATGCTATTTTAGGCGTATCTCTGGCCGTGGCCCGCGGGGCGGCCCGTGCTTGTGAATTTCCCTTATACCGATACATTAATCCGAATGCCCACGTTCTTCCAGTGCCCTTCATGAATCTTCTGAATGGTGGAAAGTTGACTTCGAATTATCTCGAAATTCAGGAATTCATCATAATTCCTGTGGGTGCAAAGTCATTTCAAGAAGCCCTTTGGATGACTACGAAAGTTAATTTGATTCTAAGGGATTTAGTGATTGATAAATATGGAATCTTGGCTGTCAATACTGGAGATGAGGGAGGGTACGCCACGCCGATGAAAGGTGCTTATGAGCCGTTTGAGTTCCTCTCAAGGGCTGTTCAAAAGGCGGGCTTGACAGACGCCATTGTCTACGCGATGGATTGTGCGTCCACCCACTGGTATAACAGGGGAAAGAAGGTTTACGAATTGGATGGAAAGACTTATGATCGAGATGCGTTAATCGATTTGTATAAGAAGCTAACAGAAAAATTTCCAATCGTTTCCATAGAAGATCCTTTGGAGGAAAATGATTTTGAGGGTTATGCCAAGATAGCTAAAGAGCTGAATATCCAAATTGTCGGAGATGACTTGTTTGTGACCAACGTGGAACGCCTGAGGAAGGGTATCCAGATAGGTGCTGGCAATGCGTTACTGTGGAAGGTAAACCAAATTGGAACGCTTTCTGAAGCCTTGGATGCTGCTGAATTTGCGTACCGTCATCATTATGCTGTTCAAGTTTCGGAGCGATCGGGTGAGACGGAAGATCCCATCATAGCGGATCTTGTGGTTGCCTTGAACGCTGGCCAAATCAAGACGGGAGCACCGGTTCGAGGCGAAAGGACATCAAAGTACAATCGCCTTTTGCAGATTGAGGGGGAATTAGGAACAACTGCGACTTATGCAGGAAGAAATTTCACAAGACCAATCTAATGGCCAAATTGCGATGATATGGGTGTTTCCTACTTCCGTTGTGAAAAAGAAAGAAATATTTCCTCTATGAATGTAAAAATGGTATCTAGATCTCAAGAGTGTTCAGTCTTCTTTTCTATAGGGGCAGGAAGGACTTCATGAGGGGATATATAAAAAACAGTGACCAATTGCTATCTCATGGTAACAGAAAATTGAGGAACATGGGTATTCAACTGATCGAAGCAGCTTTAAAATCATCAAATCCTTATGAGGCCACGAAGAAACTTGTTCATCTTTCTGGAGATAAACTTGATGTGGGTCCCCATACCTATGACTTGTCAATGAGAGGAAATATATATGTTCTTGGAGCTGGAAAAGCTACTTTTCCGATCGCCAAGGCTTTAGAAGAAATCCTTGGAGATCGAATCACCGAGGGATTGGTGGTCTTAAAAAAAGGCCAGAATGAAGAACTTGATCGAATAAGTATAGTCGAAGCCTCTCATCCCATACCGAACGGTCAAGGGCTTCGTGCGGCGAAAAGAATGATGACATTGGCGGCTGAAGTTCAGGAGGACGATATCGTGTTCGCTTGCATTACCGGAGGGAGTTCATCTCTCCTGCCAATGCCTATTGAAGCCATAACCTTAAGGGAAAAAAAGAGGGTTAACCAACTCCTTCTTTCCTGTGGGGCTTCCATTACAGAGATTAATTGTGTGCGGAAGCATATTTCGAAAATTAAAGGAGGGCAATTGGCTCTCGCCATTTTCCCGGGTGAAATCATCAACCTTACGGTGTCTGATGTGATTAACGACCCGCTGGACTATATCACTGACCCCACGGTACCAGATACCTCCACTTTTGATGACGCCATGAGGGTCCTACGTAAATATTCTCTGTTAGAGAAAGTCCCTCTTTCGATTCGAACTTATCTGGAGACTGCAACCCCTAAACGTGAAACACCGAAGGATTTTGGTACGATGCGTTATCATAATTTCATTCTTGCAAACAATGATTCCGCATGCAATGCTGCAGCCATCGCAGCAGAGTCTCAGGGTCTAAAGCCAGTAATTTTATCCACAATGTTAGAAGGCGAAAGTCGAGAAACTGGAAGAGTCTTTGCTGCGATAGCCAAGGAGGTTAGGAGATCGAGGAAGCTTATTGAGCCCCCCTGTGTGCTAATCGGAGGAGGCGAGACCATTGTCACACTGGGTAACAATTTTGGCAGAGGAGGGCCTAATCAAGAGTTCGTAGTGAGTGCAGTCCTGAGTTTGGAGGGACAAGAAAACTTCCTCGTTGGCGGTTTGGATACCGATGGGAATGATGGCCCAACAAATGTTGCCGGGGCCGTGGCAGACGACACAACATTATTGTCCGCAAGGAATAGTGGCCTCGAACTTCAGCAGTCTTTGACGAATCATACGGTTGTTGACTCACTTATCCAGTTAGATGACGTCATTGTAACTGGACCCACAGGTACAAATGTCAACGATCTAAAATTTCTCATCTTAACATAGTGAAGCTCCTCACCTTTGCCTACCGCAGGCAGGCACAGGGAGGGGCTTCCGGGTAAGGTAATTTCATTTTATATTGTGCCCGTTCCTGCCTGGCGGTAGGAAGGGATTACCTCTATCCCGCTAGGGCGGGACAGGGCACGTTCAGGTCAACAGTGAGAAGCCTCTGTCTTGCTTGAAATCGACAGCGTTCCTCGTGTTATACTGAGATAATAATCCTACTGATTCAGGACGTTTTAGAGAAAAGGGAGGCACATTCAAGATGAAGAATGGCTACTGGCAAAAGATGCTCAGGGTAGATTTAACAAACCGAAAGACGAGCGTGGAGGATATACCCGAGAAAGACTTGAAAAGATTCATCGGGGGAGCGGGTCTCGGGGCGGAAATCCTACACAGAGAGCTTCCGGGAAGGATTGCCCCCTACGATCCTAATAACCTTCTCATTTTTGGGACAGGGCCCTTTCAAGGACCTCCGGTGGCAGGTGGCGCAAAATTCAGTATTGTGGGGGTATCTCCCTTGACGGGAACTTTTGCTGATACAGCGGCCGGAGCCGATTGGGGGCCTTCCCTCAAGGATGCAGGTTATGATTTTCTTATCGTCGAAGGTGCCTCGGAAGAACCTGTTTACCTTCTGTTGGTAGATGATCACGTTGAGATCAGAAGTGCTTCTCATCTATGGGGGGTGAACAGCTTTGATGTTGTGGATGCAATTCGCGAGGAGACGGGAGATAAAAGACTGAGCATCTCGTCGATCGGACCCGCCGGTGAAAGACGTGTGGCTATTGCCTGTATTGCGGTGGACAAACACAGCTTCGCAGGGAGGTGTGGGTTAGGAGCCGTGATGGGTTCCAAGAACCTAAAGGCCATTGCCGTAAGAGGAACCCAGAAAATAGTATTGAACGAGGCCAAGAAGGCGGGGGAACTCATCAAAAGATACCGGCAGGAAATTCTCGAAACGGTGAAGGCGAACGGGTTCAGAGAACACGGCACACCGGGTCTATGTGAGACAGCGGAGGGCCTAGGAGATATGCCGATCAAATACTGGGCTGGGGATGTATGGCCCGAGGGAGCCAAGAAGCTTGGGGCCCCTCACTATACGGAGGTTCTGAACGCCAGGCCACTGCCCTGCAAGTACTGTCCCGTGGGGTGCCATCGAGCGATCTCGATTACGGAGCCTTTGGAATACGCTCAGAAGGGGATTGGACCGGAATATGAAACCCTTGGAATGATGGGAACAAATCTACTCATCGATGATCCCAAAGCGATTGCAAGAGCAAATGAAATAGCCAACAAACTGGGGGTGGATTCGATCTCGGTGGGAGCGATGGTCGGTTTTGCCATGGAGTGTTACGAAAGGGGATGGGTTACCTCTAAGGACACTGGAGGTTTGGAGATCAAATGGGGAGATCCGAGAGCGCTCATCGGCTTAGTCGACCAAATCGGGAAGAAGGAAGGCTTTGGGGCTATCTTCGCGGACGGTACTCTGGGGGCAGCTAAGAAGATCCACCCTGAGGCGGTTAAAATTGTTGTCCATTGCAAGGGGCTTGATATACCCGCGCATGACGCAAGAGCCTGCATCTCTCTCGCTCCCACATACGCCACTGGATCTCGTGGGGCGTGTCATTTCAGAGGAGGGTGTGAAGATGTGGAGATGGGGGGACTTTATATCCCCGAATTGGGTATTTCAAAGGGAACCGTTAAATTCTTTGAAAAAGAGAATCAGAGCATGCTGGCCGCGAAGTGCCAAGACTTTTTTGCTCTGCTCAACTCGCTTGTACTCTGCGCTTTTATGGTCGATGGCGGGGGCATGAGTTTGACGGGGGTCAAAGAACTCTTTAACGCCATTACAGGATGGGATTACACGATCGATGACCTTATGCAAGCAGGGGAGCGAATATTTACAGTACAGAGGATGATTAATATCCGAGACGGTTATGGCGGAGAGACGGATGTCCTTCCCAGTAAGATGTTCGAACCCGCCAAGGAGGGTTTCAGGGCTGAAAAAATTATCCCCTTTGAGGAACTCATGGAGGACTACTACCTTTTGAGGGGGTGGAATGAGAAAGGGGAACCCAAGAGCGAGACCCTTGCTCGGTTAGATCTGGTTCGATAGTCTTTGTACCAGAGTTTTTGAATTACATACCCATTAAGAGAGGACCGAAGTGATCGAAGTGAGCGTTAAGCTTGTTTCCATATTTGCAAAGTACCAAAGGGGGCGCGACACAAGCAAGGTTACTCTGAAAGAAGGGGCTACCGTTCTAGACCTCGTCAGGGAGTTTGGGCTTCCCGAAGACCATGTCCGGATCATCGCAGTGAATGGTAAGCAGGAGTCTCTGGACAAAGTGTTGACTCAAGGGGACTCCGTTTTCCTTTTTCCCCCGGCCTTTGGAGGCGGATGAGACCTTCTTTGCTCCGCAATATCAAGAGACTTGCTACAACCGAAACGGCTCCCGACGGGGAGCCTTACTTATCGCTGTCAACAAAAGCTACCCTTCGGCTTGCCCGCAGCAAAAATCGCAAGCTCAAGGATGTAGAACTTCAGGCCTTAGAAAGTGGAATTATTCCGGAGAGATACCAAAGGAATATAGGGACCCTGGGAATTGAAGGGCAGATGAAGCTTCTTCAATCCCAAGTGGCCATTGTGGGTGTCGGCGGACTTGGCGGGAGTGTCTTGGAACTTTTGGCAAGGCTGGGGATTGGGAAGATCGTATCCATAGACGGTGATTCGTTTGTTGACAGCAATCTGAATCGGCAGGTTCTCAGCCAAATGGAGAACCTCGGAGCATTAAAGGTCAAGGCGGCGAGAAGGAGGGTAAAAGACATAAACCCGGCCATTGAAACAAAAGTCTATTCCGAAATGGCCAACGAAGAAAACCTCCCTAGATTGATCCAAGGAAGCCAAGCTGTCGTGGACGGACTGGATAATATTCACACTCGTTTCGCGGTGGAGAGTGCTTGTCGAAAGATGCAAATTCCCTTTGTCCATGGAGCTGTTGCGGGATTCGCGGGTCAGGTGATGACCGTATTTCCGGGGGACAAAGGACTGGAATCGATCTATGGCGCCCGGGTTTTCTCGGGATTAGGAGTTGAGACAGAGTTGGGAAACCCTTCCATGACTCCAACTCTCATTGCAACTTGGCAGGCGTCGGAGGTTGTCAAGATTCTTCTCGAATGGGGCAATACGCTTAGAAACAAGGTGTTGGTGATAGATTTGAGAGAGCAGTTTATGGAAATAGTAGATCTGATATGATTTATTCCAGGAATACTTGAAGGGAGGTAAAGGATTATGAAACTTCGAGAGAAAGTCGCCATTGTGACAGGGGCTAGCCAGGGAATCGGAAGAGGTATTGCTATGGGGCTTGCAGAGGCAGGGGCGGACGTGGTCGTAAATTGCGACCGCAATATCCAAAAGGCAGAAGAAGTTGCCAATGAGATCCGAACCTGTGGCCGACGAGCCATAGTCGCACAGGCGGACGTTTCAAAAAGCACGGATGTAAAACGGATGGTTCAGCTTGCACTGGAAAAATTTGGCAAGGTTGACATCTTGGTCAATAACGCTGGAATCGAGATTGGTGGTGCCATCGAAGATGTGAGCGAAGAGGTCTGGGATCGGGTGATGGGAATCAATCTAAAAGGAGTCTTTCTCTGCAGTCAGGCTGTAGGAAGACACATGATCCAAAGAAAATCGGGTGGGTCGATCATCAACGTGGCCTCCATATCCGGTTCGATGCCCGAGATGAACAGCGGTGCCTATACACCCAGTAAAGCTGGAATGATCGGGCTCACTAAGCTCCTCGCGATAGAATGGGCGAAATACAACATTCGAGTGAACTCCGTTAGCCCAGGACCGATCATGACCCCTATGCAGCGCAAAGCCTACCCGAGCGAAGCGCTCTTGGCGGCAAGGAACAAAGCCGTTCCCATGAACAGGCACGGAACGCCCGAGGAGATCGCCAGGGCAGTGGTATTTCTGGCGTCTAATGATTCCAGTTACATGACAGGCGCGGACCTTGTCGTTGACGGAGGATCGTTGCCGAGCATGTTTCATTTGGTCCGGAAGATGGCAGAGAATGTTTGAAGGAAAGGCGTGAGACCTCGAAGAATCTTGGTTGGGAAGGCGGTCCGAGCACCCTGTGGGAAAGGTAAGCGGATGCATCTGACAGACGAAGAGAGAAGAATGGCTAACGGAGAAAAGGGCGAAGCCTCCCGAATGGCACTCTCGATTGTCATGGAATTGGGAGACCTTTTTGGCGCAGAAGAGATGATGGACGTTTCACAGGTCCATATCGATAGTTCAGTATATATGGTGGATGCTGGCTTGGAGTTCGCAGAACGATTGGCAGATTTGGGAGGCAAAGTAGCCGTTCCCACCTCGCTCAATATTAGTGCTATCGACCTCGAAAGGTGGGAGGCCTACCGTGTTCCTCCTGAGCTTTTGGACAAATGCAGGAGGATGGAAAGAGCCTACCTTAAAATGGGAGCCACACCGACATGGACCTGTGCTCCTTATCAGCAAGGTATGATCCCCCGATTTGGCGAACAGATCGCGTGGGGGGAATCGAACGCGATAGCCTTTGCAAACTCAGTCATCGGCGCAAGAACCAATCGTTATGGAGATTTGATGGACATTTGCATTTCCCTCTTGGGGAAGGTGCCCAGATTCGGCCTTCATCTGCCAGAAAACCGGAAAGCCGAGGTGCTGATCCATTTGGACGGTGTGTCGAAGGCGATGCTGGAAGACGACGCCATTTATCCCCTGCTAGGGTTTTTGGTAGGAGAGATGGCCGGAGATCGGGTGGTTGCCGTTGAGGGCATTCCTCAGGGGGTGAAGGTTGATAACCTTAAAGGGTTCAGTGCCGCGGCGGCCTCCTCTGGGGCCGTTGGCCTTTTTCATATCGTCGGGGTAACCCCAGAAGCCCAGACCTTAGACATGTGCCTTCGAGGATCGAGACCGAAGGAAGTTTTTGAAATTACCTCCAGAATGATTCAGGATGCAGAGGAGAGGCTCTCGGTAGCGAAGGGAGAAATGGCAGATCTGGTGGCTATCGGCTGTCCTCATCTCTCCTTTGTAGAATTGGCAGAATTGGTCCGACTCACGAAGGGGAAGAAAATCAACACCTCTGTTACCTTTTGGGCCTTCACAAGCCGAACGATCTATGGATGGATCAGGAACTGCGGGATACTTAAAGATCTTGCAGACTCAGGTGTCATGGTATTTACAGATGGGTGCCCTCTGCAATATCCGCACGAGAACTGGCACTTTAATGTAATGATGACCAATTCCGGAAAGTGTGCTAACTACTGTTACTCACAGACGGGGCTTGGAGTAGTTTTCGGGAGTCTCGAAGATTGCGTAAACACTGCCGTTCAAGGAAGAATCCACCGAAGGAATCGCCCATGGAGAAAATACTAAGAGGGTGTTGTGTTGTTCCAGGAACATGCGAGGGGAAAGTGATTGCTACCACTCAGCCCATCAGCTTTTGGGGAGGAGTCAATCCCGTGACAGGATGCATCAATGACCCTCGCCATGAACTTTTCGGTCAGTGTATTTCTGGAAAGGTCCTTGTATTTCCTTTTGGCAAAGGGTCAAGCACGACCTCACTGATTATATTGGAGCTGGCCAGGGTGAACAAGACGCCAGCGGCCCTCATTAATATGA
>Ga0315281_10012780_pt1 | contig 11412 bp, 9 predicted proteins | sample YL17G07_0_MG_FD_204540 | JGI IMG/M metagenome (GOLD analysis project Ga0315281, IMG submission 204540) | Sediment microbial communities from Yellowstone Lake, YNP, Wyoming, USA - YL17G07_0 | ecosystem: Environmental > Aquatic > Freshwater > Lake > Sediment | place: USA: Wyoming | collected... | reverse complement strand
GCGGATGGCATGTGCATCTCCCGTCAGGTGTATCCCCAGGGCCGGGTCGCGCCGCGGGGCGTCGGCTGTTGGCAGCACCCTACACCATTCGGCGCGGGGAGGGGAGAGACGGGGCCGTGCCCATGCCGCATCCCCCGCCCGCAACAAAAAAGCCCCTGCGTCGCTAAGGACGCAGAGGCTTGGCTGTTCTTGAGAGCGGGAAACGGGACTTGAACCCGCGACCCCAACCTTGGCAAGGTTGTGCTCTACCACTGAGCTATTCCCGCTTGGGTCAAGGTGGCAGCTTAACGGGTCAACCGGGGGATGTCAATTGCGCCATTCGTCCGAGCAACCCGGCCAGCGCAGCGCCGGAGGGCCGCCGGCCGGGCTTCCGGCACCCTGTCGGGGCGGCGGATGCCGGTCGCTTTAGTTTTCCCTTCTGCCCGCCGATACCGAAATCTGGAGGGGCCTTTGCATAGGCATAGCCAGGCATCGGGTTGGCGCCCAGCGCGCAAGCCGTGTTCTCCGTGGCGCGATGTGGCCGCGTCCGCACCGTGGCAGGGGGCCGGGGAGACGCCGCGCGGTGAACTGACCGGGACCTGCACCGGTCATTCCGCCTTGGCATTTGAAAATGAAATGGCTACAGTCTACCATTGGGTACTAGGCTGGTTTTGATCTAATTTGAGACACTTGGACGCCATCGTGTACGCGCATCAACAGCCACTGCCGCCCCGCCGACCGCCTGGGGACATTGACCGCTGCCTGCGGGTGTTCGCCCTGCGCACCAAAGCGCAGTTGGTGGAACATGCCATGCGGGTGTTCGCGGTGGAAGGCTCGGCGACGATGGCGGGGGCGGATGCCAGCAAGCTGCGGCGCTTTGCGGATGCCGTGGCCCGGCTGTACCGTAACAATCCCTACCACAACCTCCACCACGCCGTGGATGTGACCAATACCCTGGCCTGGCTGCTTACCCGCCCGGTTTGGCGGGAGCGCTTCACGCCCAACCAGACCTTCTGGATGCTGGTTGCCGCCCTGGCCCACGACCTGGACCATCCTGGCCTCAACAACCAGTGGGAAATCTACAACCACACGGAACGGGCCCGCAAATACGGCAATGTCTCGATCCTTGAGCACCATGCGGTTGACATGACGCGGGCCCTGCTGGAGCGGCCGGAGTTGCAATTCTATGGCGAGATGACCGCGGCCCAGGTCGAGGAGGGGCTCATGTTGATGCGCGAGTTGATCCTGGCCACGGATTTCGCGATGCACCGCGACTTCCTCAACCAGCTCAGCGCGGCGCTTGACGCCAAGGGCCAGGCTCAAGGCGCGCAAGGGCTGGACATGCTCCTTGTGGCCAAGGCGCTCATCAAGGCGGCGGACATCGCCAACACGTCCCGGCCCTATGCCCAGGCCAAGGTGTGGGGACTGCGCGTGATGAAGGAATTCTGGGTGCAAGGCAAATTGGAACAGCAACACGGATTCCCGGTGGGTCCGTTCAACGACCCCTCCAAGATCAACCTGAACCAGGCCCAGGCCGGCTTCATCAAGTTTGCCGCGCTCGAATTGTTCGAGTTGCTGGCGCGCCTGGAGCCGGCGATGGACGAGATGGTGCAAAGCTTGCGCAACAATGTCCAACTCTACCAGGAATCCGACGGCCAGGGCCGCGCGTCACTCGAAGAGTGACATCTGCTCGACCGCCGCGGCCGTCTTGGGGGCGGCGGATGCCGCCGGCGCGCTCCAGTCCACCTTGACCGACTTGACGCCCGCCCGGCTTTCGTATTGCAATTCCCCATGCTGTAGGGCGTGCTCGTAGAGACGGCGGGTCACTTCGACATCCTGCTTGCAATAGGCGATGATCAGATCCAGCCGCCCCTCCTTGTACCAGGCCAGGGCCTGCAGGCCGTCGGCGGACTTGCCCACCTGGAGCGTGGGCCGCGCCAGGGAGTCCAGCTTGAGCCGGTGTCCGAGAAGCTTCTTGAGTTCGGTCAGCATGTCGAAATGGGGTAGGGTCACGAGTTCGAGGTACGTGCGGTGCCGCGATTCCGGGGTGGACTGGTGACCGGCCAGCACCCGCAGATCGAACTCCACATGATTGAACCCCACGATCAAATCGGCCTTGCGGAGATGGGCGATGAGCGCCGGCACCTGGTGTTCCAGGTACACATGGAAGTCCTGGTCATGGGTGTCCCAGATCACGCCGACGGACATTCCCATGTCCATGACGTGGTGCCAGCCGCCCACTTCCTCCGCCGAGAATTTGGTTTCCAAATCGAAGAAGAGCATGCGTGACATCCCTGTCCGCTCCATTCAAGGGGTGCGTCTGCCGCTGCCGCGGCGCGGGACCAATGGGGGTCCTCGTGCCGGGCTGCCGGGCCGGGCCGAGGCCATGTGGCGATCCCTCGCGCTGCATTGCCGGAGCCCGATGACCGCACTATACGCGCCATGAGCGACTATTACAATCTGCTGGGTGTGCCCCGCCAGGCCAGCCCGGATCAAGTCCGCCTGGCGTTCCGCCGGCTGGCCAAGCGCCACCATCCCGACGCGCATCCCCACCTCTCCGCCAGCGAGCGGGCGGAAATGAATGTGCGCTTCGTCCAACTGGCCCAGGCCTATGAAACCCTGAGCGACCCGGCGCGGCGGCGGGCCTACAACCGCGACCTGCGCTTGCAAGATTCCCTGGCGGAGCAAAGCACCGGCCGGGCGGCGCGCGCCGCGGAGACCCAACACGATTCGCACCAGCGCCAGCATGACCAGCGCCGCCGCGCCCAGGAGCGCGCCGCCGAGGACCGCCAGCAGGCCGACGAGTTCCGCCGCCGCGAGCACGAACGCCACACCAGCCGCGCGTGGGAAACCAGCACGCAGGGCAAGCGCCGCGCCGCCGCCGACGCCGCCTCTGCCCGCGACTTCGCCAAGGACTCCAAGGGGGGCGCGCGCTTGCAGGACATGGTCCGGGACGTGGACGAGTTGCTGGCCCGCCTGGGCGTGGAGTCCGGCAAGTCGGCCGAGGCCGTCTGGGATGCCCTGATGCTTTGGGCGCGCCGGATGTTCTTGGATGTGGCCCAGGTCGGGGAAGCCGCCAAGCGGGTCGAGGCGGAGCGACAGGCCCGCAAGAAGCCCGGCCATGGCTCCGGGCACGCGGCCCATTCCGCGCCGGGGGCCCAAGCCGGGCAGCAGCCGTCGGCCGAGGCGATGGACGGCGGGCAACCGGCTTCCGGACGCCAATCCAAGCCACACGCGGCCCACGCCAGCCAAGTTCCCTCTTCGGCGGACCTGGATCGGCACTTGGAGGAGTTGGAGTTGCAGCGCGATTTGGAGGATCTGAAGGAAGAAGTGCACGAGCAGATCCGCACCACCGGCCGCACCCGCCGCCCCCCCACCCTGGATGAGGATCTGGCCGAATTGAAGGCCACGGTGGTCACCACACCCAAGAAGAAGAAGTAGGGGAGCAACCGCCCCCGGCGCTAGCCCTCCGGCCGCAGCGTTTCCTCCCGGCCCTGAGCCTCCAGCCGCACGATGGCCTTGCGCGCGTGCCAATCGGGCACGATGCGCAGGTGCTCCGCGCGACCCGGCAGGGCGATGGTCTCGTCCCGGTGAAAGTGGCCGATGAAGAAGCCGTCCAGGCCGGGCAGCACGGCCTGGGCGAAGGCCTCCAGTTCCCCGCGGGGATACTGGATCTTGATGTCCTGGTTCGTGTGGGCGAAGGAACGTTCCAGGCGCTGGGCCAGGCGCCGCGCCAGCGGGCCCGGAATGGCGCGGAAGACCGCCTCCAGTCCCCGGCCCCGCGCGACGCGCCGCCACTTGAGGTATTGCGAGTCGGCCCGGTTCACCAGATCCCCGTGCGAAAGGCCATAGCGCCTCCCGTGCCAGACGATCACACAGGCGTTCGGCACGATCAGATCGAAGGGCAAGGCGCGCCGGTGTTCGTCCGCGGCCGTGCGGGGCAGAAAGAACTCCCGGTTGCCCACCACGAACACGACGCGGGCGCCCCGCGCGCGCAGGGCCTGGAACCCGGCAAGCACGGCGCGCACGGCGTCATCCTGGAACTGGGGCAGGGTGAGCCAGACTCGGAACAGATCTCCCAGGAACACCACCGCGCGGGGCTGCTCCAGCCCGGCCAACATGCGCAAGAAGCCTTCCACGGGCGCGCGCACATCCCCCAGATGCGAGTCGGCGACCAGATACACGAAGCCCCCCTCTGACCCCAGGGCCAACTCCGGCGCCTGCGCCATCAGGGCCTGCCAATCGGGCTGCCAGGAAGGCGGCATGGGGGCGGTTCCGGTTCGGGTGGGGCACCCGCGGGCGGGGGGCGCGGTTGTTCCCTGGACGGGGCGATGTTACACTGTGGCCTCAGCGTCTTGCGAACGCGAAGGGCTGTCAAGCATCGCCCCGATCCGCCAGGTTCGGCATCCCGAGCCGGCCGGAGGGGCCGATCGGCAGTCGCCGCCCGCTCCTGCCGGGCATCCATCCTCTGCGAGTCCACCCGCGATGCGCCACCAGGACATCTACCAGGAAATCGAAAACGAGTTGCAGGCGGGCAAGTCCGTGGCACAAGCCACCGTGATCCATACCCGCGGCTCCACCCCCCGCAAGGAAGGCTCCACCATGCTCGTGAAGGCCGATGGCGGGCTCTTCGGCACCATCGGTGGCGGCTGCGGCGAGGCGGGGGTGATCCAGAAGGCGCGCCTCTCCCTGCTGGACGGCAAGCACCGCGAGGAATTGGCGGACCTCACGGAAGACATCAATCTGGAGTCCGAAGGCGTCTGCGGCGGCACCTTGCGGGTGTTCATCGAGCCCTGGACGCCGGGTGCGGAGGCGCTGGCGCTGGCGCGGCAACTCAAGGCATTGGCCGAGGCCAAGCAGGCGGTGCTGGTGCATCAGGTTGTGCGCGCTGGGGAGTCCGCGGGCGACCCCCGCATCGGCCGCCGGGTGATCCAGGGTGCCGACGGCCAGTTGCTGCACGGCCAGTTGCTGCACAGCGCCGCCGGCCCCGGGCTGCCGCTGCCCTCTCTGCCCATGCGCAAGCCCTGCCAGTTGAGCCAAACCGGGGGCGTGGAGGTCTATACGGAACGATGGGAGCCAACGCCCAGCCTCGTCATCGTTGGCGCCGGGCACATCGCCGAGCCGCTGGAACAGATGGGGCGGATGGCCGGCTTCGATACCGTTGTCATAGATGACCGGACGCTCTTCGCCAACCGCGGCCGCTTCCCCCATGCGCGGGAGGTGATCTGCGGCCCGATCCTGGATGTCGTGCGGAAGCTGGAACTGAACCCGGCCACCTACATTGTGCTGGTCACGCGCGGACATGTATTGGACATGGACGCCCTGCGCGTCGTGATGGATCGGGGCGCGCCCGTGGCGTACCTCGGCATGATCGGAAGCGTGCGCCGCATCCGGGCGGTGTTCGACCTGCTGGAGAAGGAGGGTTACGCGCGCGAGGTGTTCAACCGCGTCCATGCGCCCACCGGCCTGAACATCGGGGCGGAGACCCCCGCGGAAATCGCCATCAGCATCCTGGCGGAGATGGTCGCGGTGCGCCGCCGCGCGGGGGAGGATACGCGTTCCCTGGTGCGCGTCAGCGGCGTACATCCCGCGGGGCGCGGCAGCGTGCACTCCCGGCGGCAGGCAACGGAGCGGCCCGGAGCCTCTCTCGGTGATTGATGGCGGGCAGGGCAGCTTTCTCCGGATGCGTGGCCGTACGGCCGGCAAGAGCCGCGGCACAGGGCGCCATTGGAATCAATCCTGTATCCTGCTGGCAGAGATTCGGCTATACTTTTGGTAAGCGGTGGCGCCCTGCGCGAATGGTGGCACGGCGGAGCAGTGGCTCCCGGGGTGCCGAGGACGAGTGTCGCGGTCCGTGCCAGTGAAGATCGGCCTGCGGCCCGCCGCCACTGTAACGGACGGGTGGACGAGCCCGATTGAGCAGGTGGCCCACCCTGGCGACACGATCACACCGCGCGGCTCAGGGTGTAGGTCTGCGCTGGACTTGAGGCGCGGGGTCAAGGCGGCCGCGCTTGAACATCGGCCTTGAATGGTGCGGTGAAGGAACCTTCCATACTGGCGGAGCACAGCATTGAACACACTTTACAAGAACCTCGGCGTCTGGGTGTTGATCGGGCTGATCTTGTTCATCCTGTTCAACCTGGTCAACACGTCGCCCTATAGCTCCGCGCAATTGTCCTACACTGATTTTGTGGCGCAAGTGAAGGCGCACAAGGTGGCCGAGGTAACCTTGCGGGGCGAGGAGGTGTCGGGCCTATACGAGGACCGCACCGCCTTCCAGACCTACCTGCCCGACGTGCCGGATTTGGTTCCCCTGCTGATCGAGAACGGGGTGCGGGTGAAGGCGGAATCGGCCCAGCAGGGGGGCCTGCTGCTGGCCGTGCTGAACAGTTGGTTCCCGATGTTGTTGATCATCGGCGTGTGGCTGTTTTTCATGCGCCAGATGCAGGGCGGCGGCAACCGGGCACTGAGCTTCGGCAAGATCCGCAACCGCCCGGCGGACGACAAGAACCAGCCCGTCACATTCAAGGACGTGGCCGGCATTGACGAATCCAAGGAGGAGTTGGGGGAGATCGTGGAGTTCCTCCGCGATCCGCAAAAATTCGAGAAGCTGGGCGGGCGGATTCCCCGCGGCGTGTTGCTGATGGGCACGCCCGGGACGGGCAAGACCCTGCTGGCCAAGGCCATCGCCGGCGAAGCCGGGGTGCCGTTCTTTCCCATCAGCGGCTCGGACTTCGTGGAGATGTTCGTCGGGGTGGGGGCCAGCCGGGTGCGCGACCTGTTCGAGCAAAGCAAGAAGAGCGCGCCCTGCATCGTGTTCATCGACGAGATTGACGCCGTGGGCCGCTCGCGCGGCACGGGGCTGGGCGGCGGACACGACGAGCGTGAGCAGACGCTCAATCAGCTGCTGGTGGAGATGGACGGCTTCGAGCCCAACGATGGGGTCATTGTCATCGCCGCCACCAACCGCCCGGACGTGCTGGATCCGGCGCTGCTGCGGCCGGGCCGCTTCGATCGGCACGTCGTGGTGCCCCTGCCGGACATCAAGGGCCGCGAGGCGATCCTCAAGGTGCATACGGCGCGGGTGAGCCTGAAGGTCGGCGTGGAACTGGCCACCATCGCGCGGGGCACCCCGGGCTTCTCCGGGGCCGATCTGGCGAACCTGGTCAACGAGGCCGCCCTTTGGGCCGCGCGCCAGAACAAAGCCTGGGTGGAACAGGAGGACTTCGAGTACGCCAAGGACAAGGTGCTGATGGGGTCCGAACGCCGTAGCATCCTGATTCCGGAGCAAGAGAAGAAGGTGACGGCCTACCACGAGGCGGGTCATGCCCTGGTGGCGGAGCTGATCCCGGAGGTGGACCCGGTTCACAAGGTGACCATCATCCCGCGCGGTCAGGCCCTGGGGCTGACGCAACTGCTGCCGGAGGCCGACCGGCACGGAATGAACCGCAAGCAGTTGCTGGGACAGATCTCCATGATGTTGGGCGGACGGGCGGCGGAGTACATCACGTTTGAGCAAGTCACCACGGGCGCCGGCAACGACATCAAACAGGCCACCGAACTGGCGCGCCGGATGGTGGTGCTGTGGGGCATGAGCGAAGCGCTGGGGCCGGTATCCTTCTCCGAGGGACGGGACCAGGTGTTTCTGGGGCGGGATCTGCTTCAGCATCACAAGTTCAGCCAGAAGACCGCCAAGTCCATTGACCAGGAAGTGCGGCGCATCATCTCCACCTGCTACGAGCGGGCCTCCGATCTCCTCAAGACCAATCAGCGCATCCTGGTGGCGCTGGCCAACGAGTTGATCGAGCGCGAGACGGTTGACGGAGCCGAGGTGCGGCGGATGGTGGGGAGCCTCGGGGCGGCCACGGCCTAGCAGGACGCGATGCGATGAACAGCCTGGTGGAGATGCTGCGGGGATTCCGGCCGCAGGACGTGGTGGATATCGCCGTGCTGGCCGCGATCATCTACTGGCTGTTGCTCCTGATCAAGGGAACGCGCGCCATCCCGATCCTGGTGGGGCTGTCGGTGCTGGTGGCCGCGTATATCATGGCCGCCTATCTGGATCTGGACGCCATCGGATTCTTGATGGAGCACCTGTTCAGCTCCGCGGTGGTGATCCTGGTGGTGCTGTTCCAGGCGGATATCCGCAACGCGTTGGCCCAGGTGGGCATGACCACCATGCGCCAGGAACTCTCGGAGGCGGACCGCAAGGATCTGATCCAAGAGGTGACCCAGGCCGCCATGCGGCTGGCGCGCAGGCGGATCGGCGCGATCATCGTGCTGGAAAACGAAGTCGGTCTGCGCAATTACGAGGAACGGGGCCGGATCATCAATGCCCAGCCCACGGTGGAGCTGCTGGAGTCCATTTTTCACACGGCATCGCCGCTGCACGACGGGGCGGTGATCATCAGCCGGGAAGGCGTATTGCGGGCGGCGCGCTGCATCCTGCCGCTGACCACGCGGCCCCTGGAATCCCCGTTCCTGGGTACGCGCCACCGCTCGGCCCTGGGGCTGACCGAGGAGACCGACGCCGTGGTCGTCGTCGCCTCCGAGGAGCGGGGAAAGGTGTCGCTGGCCTATCGCGGCCAGTTGCATGGAGAACTTGACGAAGCGGAACTGCGGCGGCTGATCGCCCTGGCGCTGCAAGGCAACCACAGGATCGATGGCATTCTGGAATCGTCTGCGCAACCTGAAGCCTCCCGGGCCTGACGGCTCAAGGAAACGCCACGCGCGGCACCAGTGGCTTACCCGCAATTTCTCCCTCAAGGTCTTTTCGCTGTTGCTGGCGGTGCTGATGTGGGGTTTCGTCGCCTCGCAGAAGCGGGGGGAAAGCACGGAGATCAAGTTTTCCTCGCCCCTGGTGCTCAAGAACATTCCCCGCAACCTGGAGGTCGCCTCGACCGAGCTGCAACCGGTGAGCGTCCTGGTGCGCACGCGCCGGGCACGCGCCAACAGCGTCAATCCAAACCAGTTCCAGGTGGGAATAGACCTGAGCAATCAGTTTGCCGGCACGTTCGAGTACACCCTCACGGACAAGAACATCAGCTACAACAACGTCTCTCCCCCGGAAGGCATGACGGTGCTGCAAATCAGTCCGCCGGTGATTCCCCTGGTGCTGGAAGAGACCGTGCAGAAGGTGGTGCCGATCGAGGCCAAGCTGACGGGCGACCTGGCGCCGGGCTATACGCTGGAATCCGTGCGCATGATCCCCGACCGGGTCAAGTTGCAGGGTGCGCGCGCGGCGATGGAGACGTTGGCGACGGTCTTCACCCGGCCCCTGGACGTGCAGGACTTGCGCAACAACGTGGACATGCTGGCCAACCTGGATTTGCCGGCCGCGGTGCGGCTGGCACAGGGCCAGGACGGGTTCTTCCGGGCCCGCATCACGCTGAGCGGCAGCACAACCCGCGTCGTGCTGAGGAACGTGCCGCTGGTCGTGGAAAACGCCACGGACCCGTATCGCATCAGCACCAAGCAGGTTAATGTTCATCTGGAAGGCCCGCGCGAGGTGATGCAGGCGCTGGATCGCAAGAACGTACAGGCCGTGATGGACCTGGCCAAGTACCCGCCGGGGGACTATCGCAGCCTGATGCCGAAGGTGGTCGTGCCGGAAATGGTGCGGGTGCTTCAGGTCTGGCCGATCGTGGACCTCTATGTCTACAAGCAAAAGCCGGATTGACCGGCACCGCGGCGCGGGCCACCCGCCCAGCGCCGCGGGAATGCACGAACCGACAGGTTGCCGCCCGGCATTCCGCCGGAGGATGGAAGCGGCACGTTTACAACCGCCAACGCGGCCGAGCCCATGAAGGACATCATCATCAATCACACGCCGATGGAAACCCGCGTCGCCGTGATGGAAAACGCCATCGTCACCGAGCTCTACCACGAGCGGCAGAGGGAACGCGGAGTCGTGGGCAACATCTACAAGGGGAAGGTGCTCAAGGTGCTCCCCGGGATGGAATCCGCCTTCGTGGATATCGGGCTGGAGAAGGCCTCCTTCCTGTATGTGGACGACGTGCTGCCCGATTTCTCCGTTTACGACGAATACGACGAGTCCGGCGAGCGTCCCATGGGCGTTTCAGGCCCGCACTCCAGGCGTGACAAGCGGCCGCCCATCGACAAGTTGCTCAAGGAGGGGCAGGAGATCCTCGTGCAGGTGAGCAAGGGGCCCATCGGCACCAAGGGCGCGCGCATCACCGGACACCTGTCCATCCCCGGCCGCAACCTGGTCTTCATGCCCACCATGGACAGCGTGGGCGTCTCCCGCCAGATCACCGACGATGCGGAGCGCCATCGGCTGAAGGAGATCGTCTCCCGGCTGAAGCCGCCCAAGTCAGGCTTCATCATCCGCACCGTGGCCGAGGACCGCTCCGAGGACGAGTTCCGGTCTGACATCAACTATCTGGTTTCCCTCTGGGACACCATCTTGCAGCGCTACAACGAGGCCGCCGCGCCGTCCCTGGTGCATCAGGACCTGTCCATCACCTTCCGTGTGATCCGCGACGTATTCTCCAGCGATGTGCGCAAGCTGACCATTGACGACGGCGCCGAATACCGTCAGGTCGTGAGCTTCTTGAAGGAATACCTGCCCCGCTACACCCACATCGTGGAACAATATCGGCGCAATCAGCCGATTTACGACTATTACGGCATTGAGGAGGAAATTGACCGGGCCATGAGCCACAAGGTGTGGCTCAAGTCCGGGGGCTATCTGGTTATTGACCAGACCGAGGCGCTGACCGCCATTGACGTGAACACCGGGCGCTTCGTGGGCAAGGCCAGCCACGAGGAGACCATCCTCAAGACCAACCTGGAGGCGGTGCAAGAGTTGGTCTACCAGCTCAAATTGCGCAACATCGGGGGCATCATCATCATCGATTTCATCGACATGGAGGTGGCCCAGAACCGCCAACGCGTCTATCAGGCTCTGAAGGAGGAATTAAAGCACGACAAGGCGCGCAGCAAGATCCTCCAGATCAGCGAGATCGGGCTGGTGGAAATGACCCGCAAGCGCGACCGGGAAAACCTCGGGCGGCTGCTTTCCACGCCCTGCCCCCACTGCAGCGGCACCGGACGCATCAAATCCCCCAGCACGGTCTGCTTTGACCTCTTCCGGGAGGTAGAACGGCTGCGCCGCTCCACCCAGCGCCTGGGTCCGCTCACCATCAACCTGCATCCCGACGTCGCGGAATTCCTGCTGACGGAGGAGGGCGAATACCTGGAGCAGCTGCAACAGGAACTGAAACAGCGGTTCACGATCCGCTCCATCGAAGGATTCCACCATGAACAGTTCGAGTTGTTCGAGTACTAATGACCGCTGCATAAGAAATGTCCGCTCGTTCGTCCGCAAACCCGCACTGGGCTTGGTTTCGCGGCATGGAGCGTGGGACATTACTAACGCGGTTGTCATTAGCAGGGTGCGGAAAAACGAAC
>Ga0315281_10012779_pt1 | contig 11413 bp, 10 predicted proteins | sample YL17G07_0_MG_FD_204540 | JGI IMG/M metagenome (GOLD analysis project Ga0315281, IMG submission 204540) | Sediment microbial communities from Yellowstone Lake, YNP, Wyoming, USA - YL17G07_0 | ecosystem: Environmental > Aquatic > Freshwater > Lake > Sediment | place: USA: Wyoming | collected... | reverse complement strand
CCATCCAGCATATCTTGCTTGGCTGCTGACTGGCTTTCGTCGCTCATCTCACTGATGGGCTTGTACAGCCTTGCCGACCATCTCAGCAATGCGCTGCAAGAATACGGTGCCCATTTCCGGATAGAAACGCTGCGCATCTTCACTAGCCAGTATCAGCATACCGGTAGATTGCGACTCATTGCGCAGGGGCAAGTAGGCAAAGGAACGCAGGTGTTCTGCACTTTCACCGAACCAGGTCTGGGTATCATGCACAGACTGGTGTGCGCATACCGGTTTGGTATACTGTTCGGCAAAGGCCATTACTTCCGCATTGGGTGGCTGTTCTTTCCAGAGATGGATAACTGCATGCGGCACAGAAAAAATCTCGCGCAGGTTTCTTGTCGCCACTTCTTGCAAGGTAGCCAGATCATACGTGCCAATTAATGCCAGCGTGTATTGATGCACCTTGTCCTGCAACGCTTCATTTTCGCGGGCAATTTCCATCCACTCATGCAATTTTTTTTCCAGTTCCTTGACGCGCTCGCGCAGCTTCAACATCTGCCGCTCAGACAGCGAAATGGTGCGTCCGCCGTAGGGATGCGGGATTGCCAGTTCGGTCAATATCTCGGCATGCTCGTTAAAAAAATCTGGATTTTGCTGTAAGTACTCTGCAACGTTGTCAGCCTTCATGTTCATCTATACAGCCTTTATAAATTGATTTCGCCTTCAAATACGGTGATGGCAGGGCCGGTCATCATCACGGGTGCATCGCCACCTGCCCAGCCTATCGTCAATCCCCCACCGTGCGTGGCAACCTGCACCACATTATCCAGCAAGCCGCGCCGGATGCCGCTCACCACTGCTGCACAGGCACCGGTGCCGCATGACATGGTTTCACCGGAACCGCGTTCATATACGCGCAACTTGATATGGCTGCGATCAACCACCTGCATAAAGCCCGCGTTTACACGCTTGGGGAAACGTAAATGACGCTCGATCAACGGCCCCAGCGCGGCAACGTCCGCCTGCTCAACATCATCGACAATATGCACGACATGAGGGTTTCCCATCGATACTGCGGTAATTTGCAACGTCATGCCATTCACCTCAAGCGGCTGTATTGCGGCATCTGTATCGCTGTCGAAAGGAATGCGTACAGGCTCAAAAATCGGCGCGCCCATATTGACGGTGACACGGCCATCATCTTCCAGACGGGGAGAAATCAGGCCGCTTTTTGTTTCCACCACGATCTCGCGTTTGCTGCTGAGCTTGTTGTCATGCACAAAGCGCACGAAGCAACGCGCGCCGTTACCGCATTGTTCCACCTCGCCGCCGTCCGCGTTAAAAATACGATAACGGAAATCAGCCTCGTCGTTTTGCGAGCGCTCAACCAGCAACACTTGATCGCAGCCGACGCCAAAATGCCTGTCGGCCAGAAAGCGTATTTGCTCCGGTGTGAGATAGATTTCCTGGCGCACGCCATTGATAACGACGAAGTCATTACCGGCGCCATGCATTTTGGTAAATTTTAGTTTTATCATTTGAGCTGTTTGTATCTAAAACAATCAATGGTATGGTCATTCACCATACCGGTAGCCTGCATAAAAGCATAACAGATGGTAGAGCCGACAAACTTGAATCCGCGCTGCTTCAACTCCTTGCTTATTGCATCCGATGTTTCGGTACTGCCAGGAACCGCTGACCGGGAACGCCAGTTATTTTGCTGCGGCACACCCTCTACAAAACGCCAGATAAAAATATCAAAACTGCCGAATTCTTCTTGTACGGCCAGAAATTTCTGTGCATTGGTCACCGCAGATTGCAACTTGAGGTGATTTCGTACTATGCCTGAATTCTGCATAAGCGACGCGATTTTACGCTCATCATAGCTGGCAACACGTGCAACATCAAAATTGTCGAATGCTTCGCGGTAGGCTTCACGCTTTTTCAGGATGGTAATCCAACTCAATCCTGCCTGCGCACCTTCCAACACCAGAAACTCAAACAGTGCACGCTCGTCATGCAAGGGTACGCCCCATTCCTGATCGTGATAGGCCTGATAGATGTCGCTACCGCCTGCCCATGCACAACGGGTTTTATGCGACGCATCTGCCACACGGTCCTCCGTCGCGCCACAAACACTTATCCATCACCACCGTGATCCCCGCTGCCTGCGCGCGCTTTGCAGCCTCCTCATGAATGACGCCATCCTGCAACCACAGGTATTTGATACCGAGTGCGATGCACTCGTCCACGATAGCTGGCACATGCTCAGGTGCACGAAACACGTCTACCATATCAATTTTGTGCGGCACACTGGCCAAATCGGGGAAAGCGGTCTCACCTAATACCGAGGTAATCTTGGGGCGCACCGGAATAATGCGGTAACCCAGCTCCTGCATGCCACGGGCTACGCGAAAACTGGGACGATCAGTATTCGGCGACAGGCCTAATACAGCTATGTTGCGAATACCGCGCAACATCTGGCAAATCTCGGTTTGATTGGGATTTATAAAATTCATGCCGCGTAAGATACCATTTTTAGACAAAAATGGCGCGGGCGTAATGCAGCAAAAAACGTTATACTGCGCGCCCTTCAGTATTCATTGCGCCCGTAGCTCATCTGGATAGAGTATTGGTTTCCGAAGCCAAGGGTAGTGGGTTCGAATCCCGCCGGGCGCACCAAATTAAGACTTGCGATCATGTTACTTTAGGTCGCTATTTTTTCATCCCAAATTCCTGTGCCCATTCAATGTTGTTGAAGTTGGAATATATGAAAGCCTCAGGCAAAGAAATTCAAAACCATTAAAGAACATCTCTTCCACTACTGCATAAGCAACACTGAAATATTTTCATTTGATCGCCGAATTTCTCGACATCTGGGGTAAGATTAATAAATGTTCTATCCCGCAGCGATCAAAGCGGGTGGGAGGAGGCAAGATATGGGCCGTTTGCTGATTTTGTTTTTATTGATGCCGGTGATGGCTGCGAGCCAGGGCGCTGAACAGAAGCGGTATCCGCTGGATGAACCGCAGGTGCTGAAAATCAACGAGCGCGTGTATGCCCTGCTGGGGCCGCTTGAGCTGCCCACGCGCTTTAATCAGGGTTACATGGTGAACAGTACGGCGATCATCGGCGACAAGGGGGTGATTCTGATTGATACCGGTTTTAGCGACGAGATCGGCGAGCATCTGAAACGGGCGGTGGCGAAAATTACGCCCAAGCCGGTAACCCACGTTATTAACACGCACCACCACGGCGATCATGTGCTGGGCAATAGCGCCTTCAAGGGTGTCACCATTATCAGCTCGGCACTATGCAGGAAGCTGGCGGACGAAACCGGGGCCGAATGGGTGGCGATACTCGAAGAGGCGACCCAGCGCAAGTTTCCCCATACCAAACCGGTTTTGGCCACTGTCACTTACGCGCCGGAAACAAAGACTGAACGCGTGATCGACGGTGTGCGGCTAGTGCTGTGGGTGCCCAAGGGTTCGCACACGCCGGGAGACATGATGGTGTATCTGCCCGATGAAAAGGTGCTGGCCAGCGGCGATATTCTGGTCAATAACATCATGCCAAACTTTCAGGATGGAATGGTCAGGGATTGGATTGAAACATTATCTCAGGTGGTGGCGCTCAAGCCGAAAACCATCATTCCCGGCCACGGCTTCCTGATGACCAGTGACGATGCAGCGGCCATGCAGCAGCGCATGGCCGCCCTGTATGCAGGAGTGGAAACGGGTTACAAACAGGGCTTAAACGACAGCGAGATTCGCAACACGCTTGATCTTGAAGAGTGGGGTAGATTGCATTTTTTCGACGACTTGATGGGAACCAACATCAACCGTACATTTCTCGAAGTAGAAAAGGCGAATTTCTGATATTTCAGAACGAGCACCCCGCATTACTGCGAGGTTTTCCTGAGGCGCGTTCATGAAAATACACCGCATCGCGGCCCCCGAAACGACCATCAACTTTGACGCTGCTATCAAGCGTGCTTCAAAGGTGGCGGACGAGTTGCTCGGCGAAAACATGCTGCTGTCCTGGTATGACCGCGAGCGTGATCTGGAGTCGCCGGCTCATGTCAGCGAGTGCCATGAGGGTTGCGAGGTCAAGGGGTTTTGGGATTATGCGTTGAACCGGGGCGGGGCGCTGGCGGTAAATTTCGATGATGGCCGTTTTGTGTTTTGCTTCATGCCATTGGAAGAACAAACTCTGTGTTGATAAAAATATAACGCACTCGAACCTGTTTCTATACATAGCGACATAAGTCGTAGCGAGCGAATGAAGGGCAAGGCGCACGGCGCGGAGGAGCCGGAGTGTATAAATAATACATGAGGACTCCGAGCACCGCGCAACGCGGCCATTCATTCGCGCAGTAGACTTATGTCGCTATGTATAGGTTTAATGCATGGTATGGAGTAGTATTCAGGATCAGGTTGGCGCGCATCTGCAATAAATCGATCTTTATTTGTAGCATCACCCCATTAAAATGTTAGTCTGCTACATATAGGAGCATTCATGACCAACAGAATTACCCTGGCAGGTTCTGAGGTGCGGGTGGACGATCACATCTATAATGGTGCCGGAACCAACACGCATCCCACCAATGCCTGGGAAACCATTACCGAAGTGCGGTTGGTGGATGGCTTGATTCTGTTGATCACCGGCGATATCAAGGGGCTGCACGGTGAAATTTGGCTTGAGCCCGATGAGCAAACTGTTGTTATACGATACCCAAAATTATGAAGAATGAAATCCTTAAATATCTGAACGCGCAAGGCGAACGGCTCGATAGCGAGATTGCCGAGGCTATGGGTATCTCACTTGCCAAAGTACACATCCAATTGGCAGAGCTTTCTACCGCCGGCGAAATTATGACCTGCCATATCATCCGGTTTAACAAAGGCAAGCAAATCGAAGGTATAAGCTGCCGCATCTCCGGCCATATTCCCAAAGCGGCACCGGGCAGAAAATCGAAGGTGCAGTTGAAGTTGTAATAAGCTATTGTCGTGGCATGCGAGCACTCCGGGAACATTCCCTTGGGACAATGTGAAGAAACTACATTACCTCTCCTCCAACTGCCATTTTTAGCGTTATTATTCTGACGATGCTGAAAATTATTCCCTTCTTAAAGTTACACCCACTTGCTCGCAAGGCGCTGCGTGTGTCCGCCATATTGGGCGGCATGCTGTTGGCAGTCGTTTTGTATGTCGCATTGGTGGGGGTGTCTATCGATGCTTCCGCGCAGCTAGGCAAGGTTGCCGCGATGCTGACAGACAGTCTCGGGCGCGAGGTGAAGTTTGTTGGCCCGATGCAATTGGAGATATCAGCTCACCCCAAGTTAAAGGTTGGCGGGATGCAGATTGCGAATGCCGAGGGCTTTGCCGGAAGCGAATTCGTGAGTCTGGGCGAAGCGCGGTTGGCGCTTGATTTGTGGCCGCTGTTGCGCTTGCGCTTTCAAATTGAAGAGCTGTCGGGAAACGATGTGCATATTCGTTTGCAACTGAAGAAAAATGGCAGCAATAACTGGTCATTTAAATCTTCCAAACAAAAACAGGCTGAGGCACCGCTGCCTGCCGCGCAGCAAAAGGCCAGTAGAGAACTTGAGAGTTTTATAGCGCGTCTGGATATCAAGCGCGTGTCTCTGGAAAAACTGGATGTTGAATTTATCGGCGCCGATTCGAAAAGCCACTTTTTCGAGTTGCAATCACTGGTTGCGCAATTGCCTGCCGGGGAGCCGATTACACTGGCATTGCACGGCAAAATTGAAAAGACGCATCCCTACAACCTCGAATTTACCGGTGGCTCTATCAGTGATCTTGATGATCTCGATGAACCCTGGCCGATAGACTTGAAGCTCGGTTTTATGAGTTCGCAGTTGTTGTTAAACGGTCATTTATCCAAGGACACGGGCGCAATCAATTTTGCGCTGGGCACGCAAAATCTGGGCGAATTCGAGCAGCTGCTGCAAACCAAACTGCCCGCACTGGGCGCTGCCTATATTTCCGGTGCAGTGAAATATGCGCCGGGCAAAGTCGCACTGGAAAGTATAGGCGGCCACCTGGGCAAGACAACGCTGAATGGGGCGCTGAGTTTCGACTATGGCGGCATGCGCCCCATGGTACAGGGCGAGCTTGCACTGCCGACAATGGACTTGCGGCCATTTATGTCGGACAAACCAGATAGTGAGGAGCCGCCCAAAAGTCTTGCCGAGGTGTATCGAAATATCGCCAACGCGACCTTCAACCTGAAAGCGCTGAACGAGCTGGATGCAAACCTGACCCTGCGCGTCGGGCAGTGGTTAAATATGCCAGGTGGCGTGCATGACGCAATGCTGCAAGTCAAGCTTGAGCGCGGCCGCCTCACGGTGCCGATACAGGTGAACATGGCGGATGTAAAGTTGTCCGGCAACGCGAGTGTGGAGGCGAGGGTGTCGCCTGCCAGATTCAAACTTGCGCTCGGCACGCGGGATTCGAGTATCGGCAATCTGGCCGGGCTGCTATTGGGCATGCATCATGTGAAAGGCCGCTTGGCTCATTTTGATTTGCGTGTGGCGGCACGGGGGGATCGGGGTGCTGCGCTGATGGATACTCTGGATGTGCAACTCAATGTGGCGCACGGGAAGCTGTCTTACGGCAACGGGGCCGGTGAGCGGCCTGTGCAGTTCTCACTGGATAAACTGGAGCTGGCCCTGCCTGCGGGCAAGGCGTTGCGTGGCGAGCTGCAAGGCTCTTTGCTGGACAAGAATTTCAATGCAACGCTGCACGGCAGCTCATTAAGCGAACTGGCACAAAAAGTGCACGCACCCCTTGATTTTGAATTGCAGGCCGGTAGCGCCCGGGCAAAAATTCATGCCGTGCTGCAGGCTTCCTCACTGGATTCCCGCTCGGATATCTCCTTCGCACTTTCTGCGCCGCATTCCGGTGAAATAGCATCCTGGCTTGGAGTTAAACCCGGAGCGGACGCGCCTATCAATGCGAGCGGCAATTTTAATGCGGGCAACGATAGCTGGCATCTGAGTAATTTTTCTTTGAAATTGGGGCATAGCGATTTGTCAGCGGATGTGCTGCGCACTTATGACAAGGGCCGCTCGCTGATCAAATTGAAACTGACGAGCGAAAAGCTTGATGTGGAGCAGTTGCAATCGCTGTTGCCGGAGCCAAAAGAAGATGCACCTGTTGAAACTTCGGCAGCCGTGAATATGATGGACATTCCCATTCTGCCTGGCGGGATCAGTCTGAAAGATGCAGATATTTCTATCACCCTCAAGCAAATCAAAACCGCATCGCCTTTTGCGGTGCGTGATGTGGTTTTCAATGGAAAAATACGCGACGGCATGATGCCGATATCGCCGTTTTCGGCCAACGTGGCAGAGAATAATTTTAGCGGTGCGATTCTTCTCGACTTGCGCACACAACAGCCGCACTCTGTTATTTGGGTGGCGGCAGATGCGCTCGATATCGGCAGCGTGCTGAAAAAACTCGGCATTACAAACAATGTTGATGCCGCTATCGATCATTTAAGTTTACAGCTGGATTTGCATTCGCGCCGCCTGGGGCAATTGTTGGCAGCGTCTGGGTTGTTTGCCAACCTGGAAGGGGGACACATTACCTTGAGCGACGCCAACACCGGCGGGAAAATGCGCATTACACTCGACCGCGGCGAGCTCAAATCCGCCCCTGGGGCACCTGTTTACCTCGATTTGCACGGCTCGCTCAATAATGCCCCGGTGGCTATCGGCATCCATACCGCGAAGGCGGCTGACTTGATTAATTCCAAGTTGCCGCTGCCCTTCGAATTTAACGCGAGCACAGCGGGCGCTACGATCAAAATGTCGGGCGATATTGAACGCCCCTTTAACAAGCAGGACATCGAGCTTGCGCTGGATATGCGCGGCAGCCGTTTTGACAATCTCAATGCGCTGGCGCAGACGTCGTTGCCACCGTGGGGGCCGTGGTCTGCTTCGGGAAAATTCAAAATGTCCGCGAAGGGCTATGAAGTTTCTGCGCTGCATTTGCAGGTAGGCTCGAGTGAGCTCACGGGGTATGGAAAATTTAATACGAAAGTGGTGCCGCCTCGCCTGGATATCGCGCTGACCTCGCCAACCATTCAGCTTGACGACTTCAGGTTTGGCGACTGGTCGCTGGAAAAATCCAGAGCGGCAAGCAAAGAAAAACGCGAAGCCGACGCTGCACAGCACGAGCAGGAAAAAGAACCGAATAAGCAAGCAAAGGAAATTTTAAGCAAGGAAGTGCTGAAACGGCAGAATGCATATTTGACAGTGAAAGTGGATCAGGTTGTTTCAGGTAAGGATATGCTGGGTAACGGCAAACTCGACGCGCGGCTGGAGAATGGGCGCGCTGCGCTTGGCCCTGTTGTGGTGAATACAGAGGGCGGCTCGGCAACGTTTTTACTTAAATATGAGCTGGGTGAAAAAGATGCAGTGGTAAGCCTGCGCACCGAAGCCAAAAATTTCGATTACGGTATTCTGGCGCGCCGCATCGACCATAAAAGCGAGCTGAGCGGCGTTTTCAGTCTCGATGTTGAGGTGAATGCCCATGCTCAGTACCTGTCGGAAATATTCAAGTATGGCAAAGGGCACATCGATTTTGCGGTGTGGCCGGAAAACATGAAATCCGGCTTGCTCGATATTTGGGCGGTGAATGTGCTGATGGCGCTGTTGCCTGCCGTCGATTCATCGAACGAATCCAAAGTGAATTGCGCCATCGGACGCTTTGTATTGGGCAATGGCAAGCTGTCAGAGAAATCAATTTTGATCGATACCAGCCGCATGCGAGTAACCGGCAAGGGCGGCGTGGATTTCGCAGCAGAAAAAATTCAACTCTACGTGCAACCCCGCGCCAAAACCCCGCAATTTTTGAGCTTTGCCATCCCCATCGAGGTGAGCGGCGGCTTTAATGATTTCAGCGTAGGCGTTAGAGCGGCAGACGTGGTGGAATCAGTGGGGCAACTTGCCACTTCAGTAATCTGGGTGCCGCTAAAAATGCTCTTCGAGAAAGAGCCGCCAGCCGATGGTCGGGATGTGTGCGAGAAGGTGGCCTTCAAATAATTCTGTAAAACCATCTACCAAGTTGCATCGTGTGTGGTATATCTGATGCGCCGTTCAGTTTGCACTACCATCTTTAAACGATGTTATGATTTACACATAACCCATCCTGCAATTCGAACTCACATACAAGAGGCTGTATGCATCAAAAATTTTTAATGATCCTTGTAATTCTTGCGTCGCTTACAGGCTTAATATCTACCGCCCAATCTGCAGAGTCGAATGCCTTGTCCAATACCGCCAAGGTTCGGGTATTTCAGGTAGGCGATATCACGCTGTATCCCGGTGAGTTTTGTTTCGGCTCAAATAGCCCTGCCGCCATACAGGCTGCCAAAAGCGGCTTTGGGATTTTTAGCACGCATAAAAGAGTGGGCATGCCCGTGACTGAAGATATCGTCGGTTCTTATAACGAATATACCATTCCGGCAGGAACAGTCATGGCAGTGATGATGAAATGGGAAGTTCAAAGAGGTGGTGCCAAAACAATCTGCGGCCCGACAGGGGCTGCATTTCTCCCGCAGGCTGGTAAAAATTATGATGTGACCATAAGCAATACAGGCCAGTGTTTTGCACAGATCAGGGAGCTTTATGAAACTTCGCCCGGCAAGGCATTCGCATTGCAGACGCCCGCAAGCCCATCTTTTCCATGTCCCGGTAAATAGTTTTATACGGTAACGAGCATATTCTGCATTTTAAATTTGTCGCACAGCGTATCGGCTGCCAAGTCCTCTACCTCCAAGTTGATTCGGTGCAAATCCCATCCTGTGGGATAATTACACCATGAACTCTACGCTACTTTCCGGTCTCAATCCCCCCCAGCAACAGGCTGTCACCCTGCCGCACCAGTCCGCGCTGATCCTTGCCGGTGCGGGCAGCGGCAAGACGCGAGTGCTGACCACCCGCATCGCCTATTTGATCAGCACCGGTGCAGTGAGCCCGCATGGCATTTTGGCGGTGACATTTACCAACAAGGCGGCGAAAGAAATGATCACGCGCCTTTCGGCGATGCTGCCTATCAATACCCGCGGCATGTGGATAGGCACGTTTCACGGTCTGTGCAACCGCATGTTGCGCGCGCATTTTCGCGAGGCGAATCTGCCGCAGACCTTTCAGATTCTAGACAGCGGCGACCAACTGTCTGCAATCAAGCGTGTGATGAAAGGCTTGAATATCGACGATGAAAAATTCCCGCCGCGCGAAGTGCAGAATTTTATCAGCGGCAGCAAGGAGCAAGGCCTGCGCGCACATGAGGTTGAAGCCTATGACCCCTACATGCGGCGCAAGGTGGAAATCTTCGCGGAATACGACACACAGTGCCAGCGCGAGGGGGTGGTAGATTTCTCAGAACTGCTGCTGCGCAGCTATGAGTTGTTATCGCGCAATGCTGCGATACGCGAACATTATCAGGCGCGCTTCAAACATATACTGGTGGACGAGTTTCAGGATACCAACCCGCTGCAATATCGCTGGTTGAAGTTGCTGGCAGGCATCCCCTCTCCTCAATCCTCTCCCGCAAGCGGGCGAGGAAGCGAACGAGAAGTGCACTCTCCTACCGCTGCGCTGTTTGCGGTAGGCGACGACGACCAGTCTATCTATGCGTTTCGCGGCGCGCACGTCGGCAACATGCAGGAACTGCTGCGCGATTTTCATGTGGAAAATGTGATCAAGCTGGAGCAAAACTACCGCTCGCACGCCAATATTCTGGATGCGGCCAATGCGCTGATCAGCCATAACCGCAATCGACTCGGCAAGGAATTGTGGACGGCTGAAAGCGGCGGCGAGCCCATACGAGTATACGAGGCACCGACCGATATCGAAGAAGCGAATTTTGTTGTCAGTGAAATTCAGCAACTAAAGTCTGAAGGAATCAATCTGCGCGAAATCGCGCTGCTGTATCGCTCCAATGCGCAATCGCGCGTGCTGGAGCATGCGCTGGTTGCGGCCGGATTGTCTTACCGCGTATATGGCGGCCTGCGTTTCTTCGAGCGGCAGGAAATAAAGCATGCACTGGCTTATCTGCGCGTAATGGAAAATACCGACGACGACAATGCGTTGCTGCGCATCATCAACTTTCCCACACGCGGCATCGGTGCGCGCAGTATCGAGCAGTTGCAGGAAGCGGCGAAGATCAATAACACCACGCTGTTTGATGCGGCTGCACGCGCTGGCGGCAAGGTGTCGGCCTTCGTCGGCATAATCGAAGCAATGCGCAGCGCCACACGCGAGCTACCGCTGCCGGAAATCATCGACCATGTGCTGAACGAAAGCGGCTTGCTCGCGCATTATAAAAATGAGACCGGCGCAAAGAAACGCGAATCTGAAGAGCGCCTGGAAAACCTTAACGAATTGCTAAATGCCGCGACA
>Ga0315281_10012777_pt1 | contig 11413 bp, 8 predicted proteins | sample YL17G07_0_MG_FD_204540 | JGI IMG/M metagenome (GOLD analysis project Ga0315281, IMG submission 204540) | Sediment microbial communities from Yellowstone Lake, YNP, Wyoming, USA - YL17G07_0 | ecosystem: Environmental > Aquatic > Freshwater > Lake > Sediment | place: USA: Wyoming | collected... | reverse complement strand
CGAACCGTCGCCTACGTCGCAGCGCACCCGGAGCTCGACCTCGTCGTGCGCGCCCACCCGAACACCGCGAGCCGCAGGTCGACCGGCGCGAACCTCGTCCAGCTGCAGGAGCTGACCGAGCTCGGGCGCCGCCTCCCGCCGAACGCGCGCATGGTGATGCCCGACGAGGAGCTCTCGTCCTACACGCTGATGGACATCGCAACGGTCGGCCTCGCCTACCACAGCACGGTCGCACTCGAGCTCGCCTGCAAGGGCAAGGAGACCGTGGTCGCCGGCGCGAACACGGTCGCCGCGAAGCGGTTCGTGCGTACCGTCGAAAACGCAGCCCGCTATGAGGAGCTCCTCGAGTCGCTGCTTCGGCTCGCCCCAGGAGCCATTTCCGTGGAGGTGCGCCGGCTCGCCTGGCGGTACGCGTACGGCCGTTTCTTTCGCACCTGCGTGCCGTTCCCGCTCGTGCACATGCCTGACGGCCACACGGGCGTGCTCACCTACAGCACGCTCGACACGCTGCGGCCGGGACGGGACGAGAACCTCGACCGCGTCGCCCGGATCCTGCTCCACGGCGAGCCGACGGCCCTGCCGCCCGGCGAGGCGGAGCTTGCCCGTAGCGACGCAGACGAGCGGACATTTTTCGGCTTGGACCTGCCGGACACAGAGGCGGCCGTGCAAGTGGACGACGACCCGGCAGCTCCGGCCGCCGGGACGAGTCCGGTCGTGGCCGAGGGCAGGCAGGCGGGCTCCGCTCCGGCACCGCGCGTCTCCGTTGTGGTGCCGTGCTTCAACTACGGCTGCTACCTCGAAGGCGCAGTGGAGAGCGTGCTCGCCCAGACCTACCGCGACCTCGAGGTGATCATCGTCGACGACGGCTCGACCGACGACTCGCTCGCAGTCGCGCGGCGGCTCGCGGCCGCCCACGAGCAGGTCACGGTGCTTGCGCAGGAGAACTCCGGCCAGCCGGCTATCTCCCGCAACAACGGCATCGCGCGTGCCCGCGGGGAGTACATCCTCACGCTCGACGCCGACGACGTGATCGAGCCGGACTTCGTCGAGCGGCTTGCTTCGACCCTCGATGGGGACGAGAGCGTCTCGATCGCCTACGGCGACCAGCAGAACTTCGGCGAGGACGCGACGTTCCACGTCCACGCGGAGTACGACTTCGCGCAGCTCGCCCACTGCAACTTCATCGGTATCGCCTCGCTCTATCGCCGTGAGGCCTGGGAGAACGTCGGCGGCTACGCGACCAACGTCCGCGGCTACGAGGACTGGGACTTCTGGATCGGCTGCGGCGAGCAGGGACACGTCGGTCGCCGCGTTCCCGGGGCGGTCTTCCGGTACCGGGTGCGGGCGGGCAGCCTGTTCGACGACGCCAGGCAACGTGACGCCGTCCTGAAGGCCCAGATCGTCCTCAACCATCCGCGGCTCTACGGCGAGGTACAGGCGGTGTGGGCGCGCGGCGTGCTCGCCGGCAACCCTGCCGCGCTCGCCCTGAACCCGCGCCTGATCGTCATTCCCGATTTCGGCCGCCCCATTGCGCCGCCCGCTCTCCACGGCGTGCGCGGGACGGCCGTGCTCGCGTTCGCGGACGAGCTCGTCGAGTGCCCTGACCTGCTCGCGCGCTACGCGCAGGCGTTCGACGGCCAAGACGACGTCACGCTCGTCATCGCCGTGCCGGACGAGCCGAGCCTCGTTCCACGCCTCGAGCAGGCTGCGGCTGCGGCCGGTCTCGACACGGAGCGAAGCGCCGATCTGCTCGCTGTCCCGTGTCGCGCGCCGTGGGAGATCGTCGGCCTGGGCGCTCGGATGTTGGCGATCTACACCGCGCGGGAGCCTCTGCGTCCACTGCGCCGCCTCACGCCCTTCGATCAGAAGTCGCTCGGCGAGCTGCGTCAACTCACCCCCGGGGCGGGAGTGATCGCCGCATGAGCACCGAGCTGCCGCTCGTCTCCGTCGTCGTGACGGCGTACAACATGGCGCCCTACGTCGAGCGAACGCTCGAGAGCGCGCTCGCGCAGGACTACGCCGGGCCGATCGAGGTGATCGTCGTCGATGACGGCTCGACGGACGCGACACCGCAAGCTCTTGCAGACTACGCCGACCGTGTCCGCGTCGTCTCGCAGGAGAACCGGGGTTTCATCAGGGCCGTCAACCGCGGGCTCGACGCTGCGTCGGGCGAGTTGATCGCCTTCCTCGACGGCGACGACACCTGGCCGACCGATCGGATCCGCCGCCAGGCCGCGTTTCTCGCCGCACGCCCGGAGGTCGGCCTCGTCCACGGCGACATGGAGATCGTCGACGAGCACGACGCTGTGGTCGAGGCGTCGTTCTTTGCGTCGCACAACGTCCGGCCGGAGCGTGGCGATGTCTTCGGCCGGCTGATCCGCGGCAACTTCGTCTCCGGCGGCGCCTCGCTCTTCCGCGCTTCGCTGAAGGGCCTCCTCCATCCGATCGCAGACGGCAGCCTGGGGGCAGCCTGGCCCGACTGGTGGATCGCCGTGCGGATCGCCGAGGTGGCCGAGATCGACTACATCCCGGGGATCGCTAACCGGTATCGACTGCACGGCTCGAACATGTGCCTCGGCGTCACCGGCCAGCGCCTTGCTACCTCGCGACGGTCCGAGATCCGCTTCCGCCGCTGGATGCTCGCCAACCTGCACCGGAGCCGCGCCTCGCTCGCCGATCTTGCTTTCACGTTCCACATGCTCGGACTGCAGTTCGGGGAGATCGCGTCGATCGAAGGCGGCCGCCCGACGGCAGTCGCTCCTGTCGCGCCCGCGGATGCCGCCGCCGCAGTGGAGGCGTTCCGCGCCGGCGTCGAGGCGACCGAGCAGGGGCAGCTCGAGACCGGGGCCCGGCTCTTCCTCCGCGCGCTCGGCCTCGACCCACTCTACGGGGCGGCGCGCTCGGAGCTCCAGTTCTCTCTCTCCCTGCTCGAGCAGGGGGGCGGTCTCGAGCGCACCGGATCGCCGCTCCCGCGTGCGTCGGCCGTTCGTCGCTCGCTGCAGACGCGGAGCTTCGTCGTCGTCGTCGCCGCAGACGAGCTGGTCGAGCGACCTGCCCTGCTCGCCGAGTTCGGTCGCGCGTTCGGTCCCGACGACGATGCAACGCTCGTCGTGCGCGCCCTGGGCTGGGACGAGGCAACGCTCGTCGAGACGCTCGGCGCCGTGCTTGCCGCCGCCGGCCTCGATGACGAACGCTGCCCGGACGTGCTCGTGCTCGTCGGTCAGGCGGGAGCGGCGGCGGAGTCGCATCTGGCCGACGAGGCGGACGCGCTGCTCTCCGACGGCCCGGGCGAGACGCGCCTGGGGCGGCTGCCGGTCTTCGGCCAGGGCGCCGCCACCGGGCTCCGCGCGCTTGCGGCCGCGAGGGTCGCGCTTCCCGCCGCCTGAGCACGCCCTCAAGCAGCCGTGAGGACGGCCGATCCCGAGGCGTGCCGTCTCTGGCTTCGAGCGTGCGCGTCTCGGCTTGCCCGCCGCCGTAGTACCTTGTCCTGCCTGTAGCGTGTTGGGGATGGTAAGCAACCGGACGGCGCTGCTCGCTTTTCCATGCTGATGATCGGACATCCATCGTCCCGGTAGACGACCACTCACCGTCTGCCCGTCCGGCACGTGATCGCAACGCTGCTCGCTGCCGGAAGGGGCCGCTCGAGCCATGCACCGCGGTCTGATGGCCGGCAGGAGACCGATCGACGTGCGAAAGGCATCCGACATGCTCTGGCACGACGACGCGTTCGCGTGCGCCTTGCGCCAAACCACGCCGATGGCCGTCCTCGTCCTCGACGCGCAGGGACGTATCGAGTACGCGAACGGCCACTTCGAGGAGCTGACCGGTTGGCCTCTCGAGGAGGTGCGCGGAAAGGACTGGTTCGAGACGCTCATTCCCAAGCGCGACCGCGACCTTGCCCGAGCCCAGTTCGAGGTCTCCCTCCGCGACACGCCGCCTGCCGACCCCGGCAGCGCGATCGTGACTTGGAGCGGGGAAGAGCGCCTGGTCGAGTGGCACAGGCACGCGATCCGAGACGGCGAGGGCGCTGCGACAAGGCTGCTCGCCGTCGGCCTCGACATCACCGAGCGCAGGCGCGCGCAGGAGGCGCTCGAGGAGAGCGAGAACCGTCTGCGCAACATCCTCGACAGCATGTCCTTCTTCGTCTCGGTCTTCCTGCCGGACGGCACGAGAGTCGAGGTCAACCGTACGCCGCTCGCCGGCGCGCGCCATTCACGCGAGGAGATCATCGGCAAGCCCTTGTGGGAGGCCGACTGGTGGTCGTACTCCCCGGCGCTTCAGGAGCGGCTGCGGACCATCATCAGCTGCGTGGCACGGGGCGAGACCATCCGTGAGGACATCGTGGCCTAGCTTGCCGACGACGTCTTCGTCACGTTCGACGTGACCTTCGGCCCGCTCTACGACCGCGAAGGCCGCCTGACGCAGATCATCGCCTCCGGCGTGGACGTCTCCGACCGCAAGCGGGTCGAGGAAGACGTGCGCACGAACGCACAGCGCCTCCGGCTGGCGCTGGACTCGATCGACGCTGCGACCTTCGATCAGGATGCCGAGCCGCGCTACACGTGGATGTACCACCCGCAGCTCGGATACTGCACCGCGGACGTGATCGGCAAGACTGACGCGGACCTCCTCGACCCCGCAGGCGCGCGGGCGGCAACGGAGATCAAGCGCCAGGCCTTCGAGAGCGGTGAGCGCGCCCGCGGCGAGGTCGCAGTCACCGTCGGCGGCGAGACGCGCTACTTCGAATTGATCGCCGAGCAACTGCGCAACGACGGAGGTCGCGTTGTCGGGCTCGCCGGCGTCTCAGTGGACATCACCGAACGTCTAAAGATGCAACAGGCGCTGCGCGAGAGCGAGGCGCTGCTCGGGCAGGCCCAGCAGATGGGCCGGATCGGCAGCTGGCAGCTCGATCCGAGCAGCGGTCTGCTGACCTGGTCCGACGAGGTCTTCCGGATCTTCGAGATCGACAAGGAGGTGTTCGGCGCCTCCTACGAGGCGTTCCTCGACACGATCCACCCCGACGACCGGGATGCCGTCGACGAGGCCTATACGGGCTCCCTCGAGACACGCGAGCCCTACCAGATCACGCACCGGCTGCTGCTGCCGGACGGGCGGGTCAAGCACGTGCACGAGCACTGCGAGACGGAATACGACGAGGCGGGCAAGCCCGTGCGCTCCGTGGGGACGGTGCAGGACATCACCGAGCGCAAGCTGCACGAGGTCGCCATCACGGACATCAGTATCGGGCTCGATCGGCGCGTGCGCGAGCGGACGGCGCAGCTGGAGGCGACGAACAAGGAGCTGGAGACGTTCTCCTACTCCGTCTCCCATGACCTGAAGGCGCCGCTGCGCAGCATCGACGGCTACAGCCGTCTACTGCTCGAGGACTACGCCGAGAAGCTCGACGACGAGGGACGCCGCCTGCTCGACACGATCCGCCAGGCCACCTCCCAGATGAACCAGCTGATCGAGGACCTGCTCGCCTACTCGCGTCTCGAGCGGCGCGAACTGGCGGTGACCCAGCTGGAGCTGCGAGCGCTGATCGAGTCGGTCATAGTGGAGCGGGCCGACGAGGTGCGCGCCCGGGGTGTCACCGTGAACGTGACGGTTGCGGACGGGCCCGTGACCGCCGACCGCGACGGGCTGACGATGGCGCTGCGCAACCTGCTCGAGAACGCGCTGAAGTTCCTCGGCGACACTGCCGACCCCACCATCGAGTTCTTCGCCTGCCACGAAACGGACGCAGCGTGCGTGCTCTCGGTGCGCGACAACGGCATCGGCTTCGACATGCGCTACCACGACCGGATCTTCGGTATCTTCCAGCGCCTGCACCGCTCCGAGGACTACCCCGGCACGGGTGTCGGCCTCGCCATCGTGCGCAGAGCCGTCGAGCGTATGGGAGGGCGGGCCTGGGCGGAGAGCGAGCCGGGCAAGGGCGCGACTTTCTACCTGGAGATACCGAGATGACGAGATGACGCAGACCCGGCCGATCCTGCTCGTCGAGGACAACCCGATGGACGTCGATCTCACGCTGCGCGCCTTCAGGCGCCGCAAGCTGGTGAACCCGATCGAGGTCGCCCGCGACGGCGAGGAGGCGCTCTCCTGGATCGCCCGCAGGGAGTCCGGGGAGCCGTGGCCGGTGGTCATCCTGCTCGACCTGAACCTGCCCCGGGCGAGCGGGCTCGAGGTGCTGCAGAGCTTGAAGTCGCACCCCGTCCTGCGCACCATCCCGGTTGTCGTGCTCACGACCTCGGCCGCGGGTGGCGACGTGCGGACGGCCTACGAGCGCGGAGCCAACTCCTACATCGTCAAGCCCGTCGACTTCGACAAGTTCACGGACGTCGCGGCGCAGGTCGAGCTCTCCTGGGCCGTGCTGAACGAGTCACCGGGCTAGAGACGATGCGCGTTCTCTACATCGAAGATGACGCTTGCGACGCCGAGCTGACCCGGCGCGAGCTCGCCCGTGGCGCACCCCAGATCGAGCTCGACGCCGTGACCACGCTGCGCGACGCCCGTGCCCGGTTCGCCGGGGAGCTCGTCTACGACCTCGTGCTGGTCGATCTGAGCCTCCCCGACGGCAGCGGGCTGGAGCTCGTCGTGGAGATCCGCGAGCTGGCGTTGCCGGTGGCCGTGGTCGTGCTGACCGGTGTGGAGGCGGGAGAGACCGCGGTCGCGGCCCTGAAGGCCGGCGCCGACGACTACCTGATCAAGCGGCAGGACTATCTGACCGGCCTGCCTGCCGCGCTCGAGGGCGCGCTGAAGCGGTTCAGCGCCGAGGGGGCGCGCCGGGCGCGCCCCCTGCGGGTGCTCTACGCCCACGACGGCATCGCCGATCCCGACATCATGCAGACGCACCTCGCCGTCCGCGCCCCGCACATCCGACTGGCCCTCGTGCACGGCATTCCGGCTGCTCTGCAGGGTCTTTCCGGCTCCTCTGCGGAGCCGTGCCCGTACGACGCGGTCGTGTTGGAGCATCGCGCCGGCACGCTGGAGGCGCTGGACGCTCTGAAGTCGCTGCGAAGCGACGGCCGGCTCGACCTGCCGGTGGTGCTGGTCGCATGCACTCTCGAGCACGGCGAGGTCGCGGCTCAGGCCTTCCGCTTTGGGGCGGCGGACTACCTGGTCGCGCATCCCGACCACCTCGAGGCGCTGCCCGCCGTGCTCGAGAGTGTCTGCGACCGAGCCGAGGTCGCGCGCGAGCAGGCCGCCCTGCGCGAGAGCGACTCGCGCTACCGCGACCTGGTCGAGAACAGCCTCGACCTCATCTGCACGCACGACCTGGAAGGGAAGCTGCTCACGGTCAACGAGACCGTAAGCAGGCTCACCGGGTACTCGCACGAGTCTCTCCTGACGATGGGCCTGCGCGCTCTGCTCACCCCGGCCGCCCGGCCGCATTTCGACGAGTATCTTGCCGAGCTCCAGGCTCACGGCCAGGCGCGGGGCCTGATGACGATCGTGACCGCGAGCGGCGAGGTTCGCTTGTGGGAGTATCGCAACACGCTTCGGGCCGACGGCGTAGCCGCCCCGGTCGCGCGCGCTTCGCGCACGACGTCACGGAGCGGACGCGAGCGGAGAAGGCGCTGCGCGAGAGCCAGGCCGTGCTCGCAGGCATCGTCGACCACGCCCTGGACGGCATCATCACCGCGGACGAGGAACACCGGATCCTCGTCTACAACGCAGCCGCCGAAGCGATGTTCGGCCGGCCGGCGGCGGAGATCATCGGCCAGCCGCTCGAGCGCCTGCTGCCGCCCAGATACTCCGCATCACACCGCGAGGGCGTCGAGCGGTACGGCAAGAGCAGCGTCAGCGCGCGTCGCATGGGGGAGGCGTTAAGGGTCACCGGCCTGCGCGCCAACGGTGAGGAGTTCCCGCTCGAGGCCTCGATCTCGCAGGCGGACATCAGGGGCCAGAAGCTGTTCACCGTCATCGTACGAGACATCAGCGAGCGGGAACGGGCCGCGGAACTGCGAGCCCGGCTGGAGGCACAGCTCGGCGAGGCGAAGAAGATGGAGGCGATCGGCACGCTCGCGAGTGGCATCGCCCACGACTTCAACAACATCCTCGGCGCCGTCCTCGGCAACACGGAGCTCGCCCTGCACGAGCTCGGCGGCAACCATCCGATCGCGGGGAGTCTCGAGGAGACCCGCCAGGCGAGTCGCCGGGGCACCGAGCTCGTCAGGCAGATCCTCACCTTCGGCCGCCAGGGGCGGGAGCCGCAGCGCGTGTTCTCGTTGCGTTCCGTGGCCGGGGATGCCGTCAAGCTGGTGCGCGCGAGCCTTCCCGCGGAGATCGAGCTCGACACGGCCTTCGGCGCCGACATCCCGAACGTGCTCGCCAACCCCACGCAGATCCACCAGATCGTGATGAACCTCTGCACGAACGCGCGCCACGCGATCGGAGACAGGCCCGGACGCATCGACGTGCGGCTCCGCTCCACCCTGCTCGAGGCCGACGCGAGCCACGTCCACGCCGATCTGGAGCCCGGCCGCTACGCGCACCTGTCGGTGAGCGATACCGGCGAGGGTATTGACGCCGTCACGCGGGAGCGCGTCTTCGAGCCGTTCTTCACGACCAAGTCCGTCGGTCACGGCACGGGCCTCGGTCTGTCCGTCGTCCACGGCATCGTCAAGGCGCACGGCGCTACCGTCACCGTGATCAGCCGGCCGGGCGAGGGCACGACCTTCGACCTCTACTTTTCTGCCGTGGAAGCCGCAGTCGAGGACGGCGAGGACGGCGAGGACGCCGGCTTGGCGCTCGACCTGCAGGCCGGGGGCGGAGCTCGCGTCCTCTACATCGACGACGAGGCGTTGCTCGTCTCGCTGGGCACGCGGCTGCTCGGCCGGCTCGGCTACGAGGTCAGCGGCCACACCGAGTCGGCGGAGGCGCTCGCGGCAGTGTGCGCCGATCCACTCGCGTTCGACCTCGTCATCACGGACTTCAACATGCCGGGGCTCTCCGGGCTGCACTTGGCGCGCGAGCTCTCGCAGCTGCGGCACGAGCTGCCGGTGGTGCTGATGTCCGGCTACGTCACGGAAGAGCTGCAGGCCAAAGCGGCGCTCTACGGCGTACGCCGGATCCTGCAGAAGCCGATCCCCCTGGAGGAGCTGGCCAACACCGTCCGCCAGCTGACGGATACAACGCCGCAACCATAGGCGTCCCCGTCAGCCCTGGTGACGGCTAGGAGAGCAAAGAGAAAGGCTCCGCGTTGCAGGGCCTTTCCTGAGCCGGGAGCCACCGTTTCGCGCGGGCGTTGCATCTCGTCCGACCCGCCGTCCTGACGACCCGGACGAGCGCCCCGCGATCACGCGAAACGGTGGCTCCAGGCTGAGCGGAAGACGATGCCGGGATGCTCGTCCATCTCGATCCCCTCGGCGACGTAGCGTTGGCTGAGCGTCGAGCGCGAATGGCCCTCGGCGCGCGCACGCCGGTCGAGGCGCTTGAGCGTACCGCTCGGGTAGCGGGTTGATCCTGGGGCCTGCGCCGAGAGCGTCCTCGTCCACCACGAGAGCTCGTCCTCGCCCGGCCGCGACTGGTGCCTCGCGCACCCGACCGAGAGCTGGAAGCGCTGCCACGAGCGCTGGCTCGGCGGATGCCGGAGCCGGTGCTCCGCCTGACGTGGGCCCCGGACGCGCTTGCCCCGCGTCAGCGCTTCGTCGTCGTCGCCCGGGCAGACGAGCTCGCGGCCGGCGAGCGACTGCTCGCCGGCACGCGGTGTCGCTTCTCGAGCGACGCGCGTCGCGGACGTGGACTGGAGCTCACGCGAAAGCCTGACTGGACGATCCGCTTTCTCGAGGCACTCGCGGACGGCTGCGCGAGGATCAGGCTGCGATCCCGTAGGGTGTCGCCGATCACCTGATCCTCCCCGCTGCGACGCTCAAGCGAGCGCCTTGCCGATCGCCTCGAGCACACGATCCGGCTGGAACGGCTTGACGACGAAGTCCTTCGCTCCGATCTTGATCGACTCGAGCACCTTGCTCTCCTGGCCAAGCGCCGAGCACATGATCACCTTGGCACCGGGGTCGGCGGCAAGGATCTCGCGCAGGGCCTCGAGCCCGTCCTTCTCGGGCATGGTGATATCGAGTGTGGTCACATCGGGGCGGACCTCGTGAAAGCGAGTCACGGCCTCGAGGCCGTTGGCGGCTTCCCCGACGACCTCGTGCCCGCCCTTGGCGAGCGCGTCGGTCAGCACCTTGCGCATGAATGCGGCGTCGTCTACAACGAGCACGCGGGCCATATTCAGATCCCTCCTTTGGTAGACGTGCTGTAGGCGGGGTTCGCTTCGAGCACGCGCTCGATGCGGATCGCCCACTCGGTCTGGTCGATGAGCAAGAGTCGGCCGGTCGCGAAGCGCCTGCCGTTGACGTAGAGGTCGATGGGGTCGTCCGCCGCGCGGTCGAGCTCGACCACAGCGCCCGCGCTGAGGCCGACCGCCTTCGCGAGCGGGAGGGTCGTCCGGCCGAGCTCTGCTCCGACGCGCACCCGGATGTTCCGGATCGAAACGGACGAGAGCCGGGGGTCGGTACCGGCGACGGGACGGCGGCTGTCCTGTTCGGCGACCCGGTCGGCGAGCGCGCGGGTCATGCGCACGACGAAGGCGTTGGGAACGAGCTGGATCAGCCGGCAAGGCTCGCCGAGCAGCGTAAACGAGACGGCGGTCGCATGCGGCGTCTTCGGGTAGGCGCCCTCGGCCTCCGCGGCCGATGCGAGCAGGCGCGTCTCCGGGACGGAGATCTCGACCTCGTAGCCGAGCACGTGCGCGATCGCCCCGGCGGTGGCAGCCATCATCTGGTTCATCGCCTCGCCGACCGCCGACAGCTCGAGCTCGTCGAGGTCGTGATCGCTGTCCTCGGCGGGCGGCTCCTGGAACATCATCGCTGCAGCAAGCCGGCGCGCGCCCAGCCGCGTGGCGACGAAGACGTTGCCGCCGGTGACCCCGTCGACGTACGACACGTTCGTCGCGACCAGCGGGTACGGGACCGACTGGAGCGGCGAGACACCGGCGGGCACCACCGACGCCGGCCCCTTCTCGGCACCGTCGGGGCAGAGCGAGGACAGGACGCGCAGGACGACCTCGGCCGTCGAGTCGCCCAGCTCGATCAGCGCTTCTTCGTTGGTCATGCGAGACCCCCCAGCTGTTCGACGATCTGGACCGCGCGGCGGCTGCCGCTGCGACCAGGCCGGGCGCGATGCAGGCGTTCGTCGCCGGCGCACAGGTAGGCTCCCGTGCTCACCGCTGCATCGAGCCGAACTACGTCTCCCTCGCCGAGCGCCAGGACCTCGCCGATCGTCAGCTCGATAGCGCCCACCTCGACCCGCAGCTCCACGTCGACGGAGCCGATCGCCGTCCGTACGACCTGGATCATCTCCTCGTCGGGCGGCAGCGCCTCGCCGATCTCGGAGAACTTCCCGCTCA
>Ga0315281_10012776_pt1 | contig 11414 bp, 11 predicted proteins | sample YL17G07_0_MG_FD_204540 | JGI IMG/M metagenome (GOLD analysis project Ga0315281, IMG submission 204540) | Sediment microbial communities from Yellowstone Lake, YNP, Wyoming, USA - YL17G07_0 | ecosystem: Environmental > Aquatic > Freshwater > Lake > Sediment | place: USA: Wyoming | collected... | reverse complement strand
GATAATAACCATCGAGCCATTGGCACTAGAATCTAGGGCGCCGTCTAGGCGCGTCCCGGGCTGGACATTGGCCGCGCCAACCATTTTGGGCGGAATATAAGCACTGGCTTTAGTGCTGCCATCTTTGATCTGTGAGTCATGTTGGTTAAGGACAGAGCTGTAGTCGGTGTCGACCAGTTCAACCCGCAGGGCATAAGCCGCTTTGCTTTGCAGGCCGGGCACGATGCCGGGATAAAAATAGCCGTTGATCGGCTCGCTGCTGGCCGATTCGTCGACATAGCCGCTCCAGGGGTTTGGATAATTAAAGCTCACCGATCCATACGTAGTTGAGCCTTTGTAGGTTTTATAAGGCAGTTTTTGCTGCTCAGCAAATTGGCTTTGCAGCTGGGCCGCCTGAGTTTTTTTGGCGGTCTCGACAGCCACGGCAGACTTTGTATCGGAGTTATTTTTAAAGTCTTGGCGACTCATAAACGCCCAACCGCCAAAAACCGCGGCCGCTACAAACGCCAGCGCCAAAATTAATATCGCGGCAAGCGACGTAACTGATCCATCTTGGTTGTAGCTGCGCATATACGCTTATGTTAAATGACTTACTTATAGATGTAAAGAAATAGCGCGCCCAGTTTTTGGGACGGTTCTTGGCCGGGGATTTCAAAAGCATGACTAACCAGCCTTAGCGACTTTTTGCCTGGACGTCCCTTTAGCAATTTGGCGAGCCGGTCCATGTGATTAGTTATTAAGAAAACAAACACCCCGTCGATGCCCGATAAATCGGCTCGCCAGAAAGATCGCAATTTTATTTTTACCCGCGACCCATGGCGGCGGGTGCGCAGCCACGAGTAAGCCCACAAAAATGGATTGATCTCGTAGCCGATGGCCTTAAGCCCACGCTGGGCCGCCAGCAGCAGCAAACTTCCGTCGCCGCTGCCCAAGTCCACAAATACCTGTCCCGGCTTGAGATTTAGCAGGTCCAGCGCGGCTTCGCGCTCTTTTTTAAGGGTCGGCAAAAACGGCGCGCCAAATGGGATCACAAAACCGTAAGCCAGAACCAGCGCTATGCCAATGGCCCAAAGGATCCAGCTCATTTTTCTTTTTTCAAGGACGGACCTTGGTCGTGGGAGGTGCTGATTTTTTTAACTTTGTTTTCGGCAGTTTTAAGATAAGTCTCAATTTCGGTTACTAGCTTTAGCGCGCGGGAGTACTTAATCACGGCGTCGTCGAGATTGACCTGGTCACTTTCAAACCAATCAATAATCGCCGCCAACTCGGTGCTCATTACTTGATAATTCCGTTTTTTTTCTTTCACTATTCTCTACCCGCTTCTTAACTACCCACTACGTGTGCGTTTATTTTACCATCCGATAGCTGGATAGCCAGGCGGTCACCGGCACTCACCTGCCCCACGCCGGTGACATACGCCCTACCCTTTTTGACTATGGCGTAGCCGCGCCGCAGCGCCGCGGCCGGATCAAAGACACCGATTAGTTTGCGGGCAGCCTGGGCGTTTTGCCTGAGCTGGTCAAGCAGCGAAAATACTTGACCTGTTAAGTATTTTCGCTGCTCAGCCACGTCACGCAAGCCCAAAGCGATGTAACCCAGCAAAAATTTATAAAGGCTGGCTTGGGTGCTTTGGAGCTGCGAAACGACATGTGTACGGTCTGGCACGACCAGCTGGGCGGCGTTAGTCGGAGTGCTGGCGCGCATATCAGCGGCCAGTTCTGCCAAACTAATATCGATCTCGTGGCCGATGGCCACCAGCGTTGGGGTGCGGCTGCCGGCGATGGCCCGCACTACCCTCTCATCGTTGAAGGCGGCCAAATCTTCGGCGCTTCCTCCCCCGCGCGTGACGACCAATACGTCGACTAGCGGGCTGATTTGCTCGAGGTGATTTAGGGCAGAGACAATGGCCGCCGGCGCCTCTTGGCCCTGGACCGGCACATCAGCCAGCAGTACCTCTACCCCGCCCCAGCGCTCGCCAAGGATTTTGATAAAGTCGGCGCAGGCAGCCGAGCTGGCGGCGGTGATGAGCCCGATGCGCGTCGGAGTCGCCGGCAATGGCCGCTTGCGCTCCGGCGCGAACAAGCCTTCGGCGGCAAGTTTGGCGCGCAGCAAGTCAGCGGCCTTTTTGATAGAGCCTTCGCCGACCGGCGCGATGGACTGAAAAGTAATGCTAAAGCCAAATTGGGGGTGAAGCCGCGGCTGGCCGATGACCCGCACCCGCAGGCCGTCAAGCAGCGGCCCGGGAAGCTTAAAAACACTGCCAAAAAATTTGACGCTGGCTAGTTCGTCTTTAACGTCAAAGTAGACCCAAGCGTTGCGGCTGATCTTAAAGTTCGCCAACTCGCCCTCAATAACAACTACCGGGTAGGCTACCTCCAGAGTTTGGTTAAAGACGGCCACAAAGTCGGCCGGAGAAAAAACAATTTCATTCATCGCTGGACTTTTTTGCTAAGGCCATCGTGGATGGCCTTTTGATAAAAATAATAACCGGGTGTTAGCTGGGTAACCATGTTGAGCACGCGATACATAACCGTCACGGGGATGCTAAGTTCGGCCGGGATGCCGGTAGCCACCAGCACGGCTGTCATTAAGCCCTCGTAGACGCCGATACCGGCCGGCAAGACGGAAATTAAGCCAGCAAAATTAGCCACTGCATAAGCTAGGATTACGGCGCCAAGGTTCACGAACTCGCCAAAAGCAATATAAACCACATACAAAGCGGCGATCTCGGTAATGTTTGCGATCATCATGTAAATAAACGGCATTTTAAGCGCCGGCAGATTGTTCCTGAAAATTACATAGTTATCGTGTAATTCGTTAAAGGTGCTTTGGGCCCGGCTGATATTGATAGTCTCTGGGTACCGCGGCCGCACCAAGTGGATAAGCCAATTTAAAATTTTAGTAATAAAGGTTAGGAATGAATTAATCCGGCTGCGGCTTCCAATGACATAAAGCCCGATAAATGTGCCGACTACAAGTAGGGTAATTAGTGAACTGGCGATAACCATAATCAGGTTGTTGGTGTGGCCGCGCAAAGCCAAAAAGAAAACACCCAAAATAAGCAGCGGCAGGAAGCTGGTAAATAACAAGAACAGCCTGGTAACTTGGGCCACTGTGGAAGTTACCGTGCTAATGCCTTCGGCGCGGGCCCGAACGTTAAAATAGGAGATGCCAGAAATCCCACCACTAGGCAGTATGTGGTTAACAAAGTTGAACTCCAGCGTTAACTTATACATCGGCCAGTATCTAACCTTCTTGCCGAGCGTGGCAAACAAGCTGCGATACAGCCGAGCGTAGGCGTCGTAATTTAAAAATTCGACGGGGATAATCAAAAGTAGAGCGAGGGCATTGACGCGGCCGAGGTTAGTAATGACATCGGCGATCTGCTGGCGCAGGCTATATACCAAAATCGCTAACCCGATAAAGGTCGCAATAGTTAAAATCAGCCGCCATTTGGAATGTTTTTGGTCGCTCATAAACTCTTCATCATTATATCCGATATACTTGTCGTTAGTATGAGAGATTTTGAACCGAAAAGTTTAGCTATTTTGGGGCGCCAGCCGGCGCTTGGCCTGGCCGAGTTGGAGAGCCTATACGGCGCCGATCATCTGCGGCCCCTGACCGGTGCCGCTTTGCTGGATGTAGCCGCTGGCGAGATTAATTTCAAGCGCCTGGGTGGCACAGTAAAAGTGGCCCAGCTTCTGGCCGTACTACCAAGCAGCAGCTGGAAGTCTGCCTATGATTATTTGGCCGACAATATCCCAGGGCACCTGCAGCATCTGCCGGAAGGCACTTTTACATTGGGCGTCAGTGTTTACGGCATTGATGTAAACATTAGGAAACTTGTGGCCGACTTGCTGTCACTGAAGAAAATTATTAAGGCTTCGGGTCGGTCGGCGCGAATTGTGCCCAATAAAACGCTTGAGCTTAACAGCGCCCAGGTACTGCACAATAAGCTGACGCACCGCGGTGCCTGGGAGCTGCTGCTGGTGCGCGAGGCAAATCAGACCTATCTTGCCCAGACTCTTTTCGTGCAAGACATTGAGGCCTACGCCGCTCGCGACCAGGCGCGGCCCAAGCGTGATGCGCGGGTAGGAATGCTGCCGCCTAAGCTGGCGCAAATACTAATAAATTTAAGTGTGCCAGCAGAGAATAGAGAATCGAGAATGGAAAATGGAAAAGAAATTCCCAATTCGCAATTCCCAATTCACAATTCCCGTGTGCGGGTGCTGGATCCTTTCTGCGGAACCGGAGTTATGTTGCAAGAGGCACTGCTTATGGGCTATCACGTTATTGGCACTGATATCGATCCGCGAATGGTTGACTATGCCAAGGCCAACATCCGCTGGCTGGTCGAAAAATACCCCTCCATCGAAGGCCAAGTGGTAATTGAAACGGCTGACGCCACACTTCATAAGTGGCCGCGCTTTAGCGCCGTGGCCAGTGAACTTTATCTTGGCCGGCCGCTGGGAACCCTGCCCCCGCCGGACAAACTCAAAGAGATTATTCAAGACGTAAATACTATTACAAAAAAATTTTTAGCCAACCTGGCGCCGCAGCTTAGAGCGGGCCAAAGCCTTGTACTGGCCGTGCCGGCCTGGCGCATCGCCTATTCCAAGGCTGGTCCTTGGAAACATCTGCCAATACTTGATAATTTAACTTCTCTCGGGTATAATCGGAGAAGTTTTGTTCACATTAAAAACGACGAATTGATTTACTTCCGAGAAGACCAAATCGTCGCCCGTGAATTATTAGTACTAGAAAAGGCCTAAATAGATGAGTAAGACAAAAGCCGGCGGTTCGGCTAAAAACGTTCATGATAGTCCCGGTCAACGGCTGGGGCTCAAGGTATTTGGCGGCCAAAGCGTCAAAACCGGCGACGTGTTAGTTCGCCAGGTTGGTATGACCAAACGTGCCGGTAAGGGCACCTTTTTGAGCCGTAACTACACCATCCACGCCCAAAAAGACGGAGTAGTTAAATTTGCCGAGCGACGAGTCAAGAAATTTAGCGGCCGCACTATGCCGCGCACTGAAGTCATCGTCGAGTAGAGTCTAAGAGCTGGGTTGCTGTGTCAGCTCATAATGAGCAAGCATATTTTTAATATTGCCCGATAGATAGTCGTCTACGGGAAGTCCTGAGGGATTCTCATCAGCTAGGACTGTCATAAACGCTAAAACGTTTCTGGCAGCTTCTTCAACGGGCGCTCTTGTACTGGACTTAAGCCGGTCTATAGCCATTCCACCGCCACTCATCGAACCTAGTAGTCTTATAAACAAAGCTTTGTCAGCCAGCATCTCATTGGTTGAAAAAATAGGAGCGGTTTCATCATCTGAATATCCTGAAGCCCTAACTGATGCTCTTAACCGATTAACGATTTGGATCGCGGGTGTAGATTGTGGTAGTGGTAAATCGTACCTTTCGAGCCAGTAAGTCAAACATCTGGCTCCCATATCTAAACTATAATCGACAAACATCCTTTCATGGTCGGCCAACTCCTGGCGTCGAGACAAGGACACTATTTTGGCATCAAAGATACTTCTGAGGGCGTGCACATGCTCGGCTGAAATTATGCCCTCCTGGGCAACGCCATCTAACTCAGGATGATTTTGATTAAATTGATTCGTGAGCTCATTTAACCGCATGCTACGATTATAGAATAAGCAGTACAAAAAAGCAAGGGGCTACTCGATGGACAGGGCGGCCTTTATTAGGCCGGTGAAAAGTGGATGTGGATGGGCTGGGCGTGAACGAAATTCCGGGTGCGCCTGGGTCGAAATAAAATATGGATGGTTGATGGCTTCGATCATTTCGACCAAGGTTCCATCGGGCGATAGCCCGCTGGCTTTTAGGCCCCAGGCCTGGTATTGGCCGCGGTAGGCATTATTGGCTTCATAGCGGTGGCGGTGGCGCTCAACAATCTTCTCTTCACCGTAAATCCTACGGGCTAAAGTCCCCCGCTCCAGCGCGGAAGTATAATCGCCCAAACGCATGGAGCCGCCGGTGTTCTCTTTGCCGATTTGTTCGGCCATGGTGCTAACGACCGGGTCGGGGCTTTTGGCGTTGAATTCTGTTGAATTGGCTTTTTCTAGCCCTGCTCGCCGGGCGGCGGCAATCAAAGCCACTTGCAGGCCCAGGCACAGCCCAAGATAAGGCACTTTGTTGTCCAGGGCGTAAGTAGCGGCCATGATCTTGCCCTCAATACCCCTGGGGCCAAAACCGCCAGGCACCACAATGGCGTCCAGGCTTTTTAGCTTGGCTTGTTCTTTTTGATCTTTGGGCAAAATCTCGGCGTTGATCCAAACAATATCAACATTAACTTCGTTGTCCCAAGCGGCGGTACGCAGTGCTTCAAAAACACAAAAGTAAGTATCTTGGTTATCGGTATATTTGGCAATCACGCCGACTTTGACAGTTTTGCGGTAGCGCGTCAGGGCGCTTTTGACAACCCGCTGCCAGCTGGCCATATCAGGTTTGTGGGTTCGCAGGCCAAGACGCTTGGTGATAAAATCGGCGATTTTGGCTTCTTCCAGGGTCAAGGGGACTTGGTAGATCGTCGCGGCGTTAGGTAGTAACACAATCGCTTGCTGCTCGACGCCGCTGAAAAGGCTGAGTTTTGGTATGACGGCCCGGGCCGGCGGTTTGGCTTCGGAGCGGGCCATTATAATATCGGGGGCGATGCCCAGCCGCAGCAGTTCGCGCACGGCGTTTTGGGCCGGTTTGGTTTTGAACTCGCCGCTGGTGCCTAAGTAAGGCAAGTAGACCACTTGGACGAACAGGCAGTTTTCCGAGCCGAGCTTGAGGCTCATTTCGCGGATGGCTTCCAGGAAGCTGAGGCTTTCGATATCGCCGACGGTGCCGCCGATTTCTACAATGTGGACATCAAAACCTTTGCCGGCCGCCGTTATGTAATCGGCGATGGCGGCCGTTAGATGCGGGATAATTTGGACGTCTTCGCCCTGGTATTTGCCGGCTCGCTCGTCCTCGATAACTTTTAAAAGTACCCGCCCGCTCATCAGGCTGCTGGCTTGGGTCAGGTCCTCGTCTAAAAATCGCTCGTAGTGCCCAACGTCGAGGTCGGTTTCGGCGCCGTCTTTGGTGACAAAAACCTCGCCGTGCTCACGCGGGTTAAGCAGCCCGGCGTCAACATTTAGATAGGGGTCACATTTTTGGATATTCACAGAGAGGCCGCGGGCTTTTAAGATAGTGCCTAGCGAAGCGGCGGCGATGCCTTTACCGACGCCTGATAACACGCCGCCAGTCACAAAAATATATTTAGTCTGCTTGGCGCTTACTGCCACGCTTACTCTCCCTTCCCTAGCCTTTAATGTCTAGATACTACCACGAACAGGGGTAGTGTGGCCAGTTTTTTACTGAATTTTAGCTTTTAGAATTTCGGTGGCTTTATCTTTTTGGGGATCTTTGCCGGCGGCGACATCGACATCGCTGATGGCGGTAACTACGTCTGGCGTTATGCCTTGTTTGTCAATGTTCTTGCCGGCCGGCGTAAACCAGCGGGCAATTGTAACCTTTAGCTCACCGCCGCCAGGCAGGCTCTCTACTTGCTGGACGCTGCCCTTGCCAAAACTTTTTTCGCCGACAATGGTGGCCGCGCCATTATCACGCAGGGCGCCGGCGGTAATTTCGCTGGCACTGGCACTTCCGCTGTTTACGAGCACGATGGTTGGCAAGCCTTTGAAAGTGTTGCCTCCGAGCGCGTACTGCGTGCTGAGGGTTTGGCCGCCGCGGCGCTCTGATACGACGGGTTTGCCTTGGTCGAGCCACAGGCTAGAGACTTCCACGGCTGTCTGCAGGTAGCCGCCAGGATTACCCCGCAAGTCAAGGATTACGGCTTTTACCCCCTTGGCTTTAAAGTCAGCGGCGGCACTTTGGGCCAGCTTAGTGGTGTCGTTAGTAAACTGGCTGATTTTAAGATAACCAACGGCGCCTTCTACCGACGATTTGACACTCGGAAGTGTAATTTGTTCGCGGGTAATGTTGAGCTCAAAGGGTTTGCCGACGCCTCGTTGAATAGTCAGCTTTACGTCAGTACCAGCGGTGCCGCGGATTTTTTGGACGACCTTGTCGACGCTCAAGCCAGTGGTCGACTGGCCATCAATAGCAGCGATAATATCCTTGGGCTTAAGACCGGCCTTCTCGGCCGGGTAGCCCGATAGAGGCGAAACGACGACGATATTGTTATTTGTATCAGTGCCAAGCTCGGCACCAATGCCGGTGAAGCTACCGGTTAATTCTTCGTTAAAGGTTTTGGCGTCGGTGGGGTTGAAATAGGCCGTGTAGGGGTCGTTAGCGGCCCCCACCAGGCCGCTCTTAAGCCCGTCGAGCAGCTTGGCTGGGTCTAGCTGGCCGTCAAAATCGCTATGTAGGAGACTATAGAGCTGGTCAACCGAGCTGTAATCTAGGCTAGTGGCAGCGGGGCTGGTTTTGCTTAGGCTTAGCCCCCGCAAATGTACATCGCCCCGTCCGGCGGCTACACCGCCGCCAAAGACCAGAGCGGTCAGGGCCAAGGTCGCTAAAATCTTTAACAGCGCCCAGCGTTTTTTGGGTTTGTACGGCACCGCCTCAATACCATTAGGATTTTCGTAATCCATCATTCCTCGAAGTTACTTATGCTTAATTATAACAGAGCCAATCTGAGAAAGATCTGAGTCTACTGGCCGAAGTAAATGTAAATTAGACCATTGCCGTTGATGGTCATTTCGCTGTAGTGCCCGGCCAGGTCGTAGTTGTACTGGCTAACGCGTATGTAGCTGCCGCTAACAGCTTCTACCCACATGGCGTGGCCAAAAGCCCCGCCCATAGAAATGGCCACGGAACCGGCTTTAGGCGTTGAACCGGTTGGGATGCCGGCGGCCCGGGCATCGCCCGGCCACTGGTTGGCGTTACCGACACCTCCCCAATAGGGCATATAGCCATAAGCTTCGTAGACTTTCCAGGCGGTGTAACTAACGCATTCACGATTTAACATTCCCCAGCTATCGAGCAGGCTGTCCTGGGGAGCATGGTCCCAATAAGCCGGATAGCCGCCGTGGTTAGGGTCGCCAGCTTCGGCGGTGCCGCCTAGGCGGCGGTTGGCCGCCAGCTGGGCGGCGCGGAGGGCGGAAATTTGGGAATTATTGGATTTAATTTCGGCGTCTTTGGCGGCCTTTTGGCCGGCTGTTAAGTTGAGCAGGTCACTTTGCTGGCTCAGCGAAGAGTCCAGCTGAGCCTGTTGGGTCTGTTGGTCTTTAATCAGTCCTTGGATTTCGCGCTGTTTTACCTGCAGCTGCAGCTTTAGATCGGTTATTTTATCGACAGTCGCCACGACCTTGGTCTGAACGGAGTTGCGGTATTGCTGTTTATCGACAAATTCGCTGAGGTCTTTGCTGCTGGCTAAAATCTCCAGGGTGGAGACTTGGCCTTCTAGGTACATCGCCTTGATATTTTGACCCAGCACCGACTTTTGATGATCTAGCTCAATCTGGTCGGCCTCGATCTGTTTTTGGATATCATCACTTTGGTGCTGGTAGTCTAAAATCGTCTGGCGGATGCTGTTGATCTGGGTACTTAGACGATCGACGGCATCTTGATAAGACGAGGCTTGGGCGGCTAACTGATTAGACGCCTGGCGCTTGGCGGCGTTGTCTTGCTGCAAGGCCTGGATTTGCGCGTCAAATTGGTCGGCGTGCACATAGCCGCCAACAAAAATGCTGGCACTAAAAACAGTCCCGACGACAATCGCGCCCAGGAGATGTTTAATTCGGCCGCTACTTTTGAATTTTTGTTTTAGCATTAACACTTTGATGATAGCACCTCCGTCAAGCAACTAGCAACTAGGAATTAGAAGAAAGTAATCCTGTTTTGCTGGTTTCTATTTACTATTTACTAATTTCTATTTGAGTTTTAGGTATCTTCGGGCGGCGACAGCAGATGATACCGCACCTATTATTATACCGGCCAGTATTTGGGTGGTCAAAATTAGCCATACGTTGTTACGGAAATAGTCGCCCGAGTACTTGATGTCCAGCAGGCCCAAGCTGCTGGCCTGCAGTGTCGAGGAGGCTACCGCGAACAGAGTGCCGCAAATCACCAGCGATACGGCCGCCGCGACGACACCGTAAAGCATTGTTTCCACAATGAATGGCCCGCGAATATAGCCGGGCGTAGCGCCCAGCAGACGCATAATCACTAACTCGTCGCGGCGGTTAAAGATGGTCATACGGATAGTATTGAAGATAATCAGCATCGAAATAATAATAAAGACAATGATGCCAACGACGCCGGCTTGACGGAAGAAGTGCGTGGCCCTGGCTATTTTATCGATCGCCGCTTTGCGGTCGCCGCTATAGCTAGTCGGATCGGATTGCAGGGCTTTGACATTCGGTTTATCCAGATAGTCTTTTATACTGCTGAGTTTATTAGGGTCGGTAGGTGATATAACCAACGAGGCCGGCAAGGGGTTGTCAGTTTCGGAGATAGCCGCCAGCAGGTCGGGATTATTGATATTTTGGGCCCGGTAGTTTTTAAGCGCCTGGTCTTTAGAAGTGTAGGCCACGGCTTGGACGTTATTGATGCTTTTTAGGTTATTTATAAGATTATTGCGCTGTTGATCGGTGACGTTGTCTTTCAAGTAAACTGATACGTCAATGTGGCTAGTAATGTCGGAAATAGTGTGGCTAAAAGTGGCGTTGGCGACCACCGCAAAAAGCAGAATGGTCAGCGTAATTGCCATCATGGCCATGGCGGCGATAGCCAGCCAGATGTTGCGGCCAAAGTTGACAAAGCCGTTTATAAGAATCCGCTCCAGCGTAATGAACTTGTGGTCGGCCTTCATCTTGGGATTGGTCTTGACTTGGGCTTTCTTTTTTAGCCTCATAGCAATGCTCCTTCGGAGCCATTAACCATCAACCATTTACTATTTACCATACATTGACCATTAGCCCTTAGCCGTGAATAACGGATAACGGTAAACGGATAACGCATTGATAACGGTAAACGGTTAACTGTAAACGGCTGTGACGTAGTCATAGCTTGTACTTCCCTACCGCTCTATCAGATACGATCTTACCGTCTTTAATAGTCACCACCCGCCGTTTGAGGTAATTCACAATTTCTTGGTTGTGGGTAGTTAGCAGCACCGTGGTGCCGAACTGGTTAATTTTTTCTAGGACTTTAATGACGTCGAAAGCGTGCTTGGGGTCAAGGTTGCCGGTTGGTTCGTCGGCAATTAGAATTTTGGGCTGCCGGACAATTGCCCGGGCAATAGCCACGCGCTGACGCTCACCGCCAGAAAGTTCGCGCGGATAGTTATTTTCTTTGTTTTTTAGACCGACCACATCTAAAACCTTGGGTACGGTATGCTTGATTTCGGCAGTCGGTAAGCCAGCGATTTCTAGCGCGAAAGCCACATTTTCAA
>Ga0315281_10012775_pt1 | contig 11414 bp, 11 predicted proteins | sample YL17G07_0_MG_FD_204540 | JGI IMG/M metagenome (GOLD analysis project Ga0315281, IMG submission 204540) | Sediment microbial communities from Yellowstone Lake, YNP, Wyoming, USA - YL17G07_0 | ecosystem: Environmental > Aquatic > Freshwater > Lake > Sediment | place: USA: Wyoming | collected... | reverse complement strand
GGCCCCAACTTCAAAAGCCCCGTTCGCACCACCACCGCTTAGAACTAGCGCTCTCATGTTGTACTCCTAACCACGCAATAGAACGTCGCGGTCGTGACATCGCCGCCCATCGGAACATCGTTTTCCAACTTCACACGCAGTTCAATCCCGTACGCCGAGAGCAATCTCCGCAAGGTTCCGTAACGGAACTCTACGACATGCTGTGGCTGGGCAATACCGCGCATGGATCCGCCAGCAGCCGGAATCGCGAATGGGATGAAACTGGACGCTTCAGCCGTAAGCTGCATCAGGGTCTTGTATGTCGTCACCTGAATCGGGATCTTGGTCCCAGCGGGCAATCCAAGCTGCGGAGCGAACACAGCCGCGTAGCCCCACACTTGAAACTGCACAGAGTCATTCATCACGAAGTTGTCAGACCAAGATGCCTTGGCCTTTTCAATGTCCACGTTCGTACCAGCGTCAGGCACGATGTGAAACGTGCTGCCGTTTTCATACGAATAGCTAACCAGCACGGTATTACCTGCCTGGCTTGCCGCGAATACGATCTTACCACCCCCGTAGGCCACGGTGTAGTCACCGCCCGAAGGAGCGAAGGCAGTGCGCTGCGTTTTCAGCACGCCGTCCACGGTCACCACAACAGCGTACCCATGCGGCGAGCCTGGATTGTCCGTCTGCTGATCTGCGATGTACGTATCCTCGTCAAAAATCTTGCCGTGCGTAAGATCAATCACCGAACCGTGCGCAAGGCTCCAGGTAAGGCCGTCGCCATCATCGGTGGCGGCCTCGTCTTCTACACGCTCAGAGTCTCCGAACCACGTAGTCGGGTCTGAGAAGTTGTGCGTGGCATAGATAACTTCGGTGCCGATGCGCGGTTCGCTTGATATCAGGGGAAGCTGATCAGAATTTCTCGGAGGTTGAAGTCGAGAATTGAAATTCGACTTGTAGCCTACTTCAAACTCAGCCAAATCTTGATCATTCTGTTCTTGCGAGTAGCCTCCTGCAATTACCCCTGATGGAACCTCTCCTCTCCAGATCGTGCAGAGATGCACCTCTGGGTAATCGTATCCCCAAACTGTGTATGTACCTGGCGCTTCATCGAACTGTGCCACCAAGCTACGAGAAGCCAACACAGGCAACCACGTCGTCCAGACGTACGTACGTTGAGTCAAGAACGGTGCTAATCCTACTGACATCTTTAGCCCTCTCACAGATCGTAAAAATCGAAAGCGCCACGATAGGTAATCGTGTTACCGGATGAGGAGATAACGTACATAAGCAACCTAGCAGGCCCAATTATGGCTATCGGTGTTCCGTAGACTCTGGGAGTCATGGACGAAGTGCCACCTTGCGAAATGAAATCGCTAGCTTGAAGTTCTGGCGCGTTCGCTACAGTAAATGCGAACTTCTTGATCAAGAACATGCTCGGAGCGGTAATTGCCGTTGAACTACTCCCCACGTAGGTCGCAGTAATGTAGCAAGTCTTACCTAGCGGAACATAGTGATGAGCCCAGAACGTCTGGTTATCAGTAGCAGCTATGGTGCCTACAGTAGTTCCAGCGCCGCCTGCTCCGGTCTTTAGCGTTATGATGCCTACGTTGGACCCTGTAGATCCAACTGTGACCACTTCCATCTTCTCGATGTAGCAGTGATCTAGGTTGACTAGATTTACAGCAGTTACTCCATTTAGAGTGACGGTTTCAGTAAACGGGCCTGCGCCTGTGGCGGAGTAATACGTTATCTTTACTGTTCTGGCCCCGGTGCCTGCGGCAGCATCACTTGCACTTGCAGAGACTATAGATCCAGTAAAGTTAGCTGACTGCTCCGTGTACGTAGTTCTGCGCACAGCAGATATAACAGCCGAGGTTAGTACAACATCGCCTGTCGATATGCCGCCGACGCCGTTCGATGGAGTCGAAACCACGGTAATTGGGCTGTTTGGAGAAAATGCTACTACCAGAGCAGAGTCGGCGGCTACCGCTGCGGTAGACGGTGCCTTGACTGCCACAGGACCGTTGGTGCCATCCGTGAGGGCAACAAACCCCCTACGAGCAACGGCATCCATCACAGGCAAATAGTTACCAGCGTTGTCGGTGACCCTCTGGGCGTTGCCGACATAAATGACGTTGTTGTTCAGCGATTGAACCACGCGAATCGTTGCCGTTCCGGTCATCGCAGCGATGGCACGAACACGGATATTGGTGTAGCCCGCGACGTTGGCCCCGCCTGCGAAGTTGGCCGTGAATGACGCATTGATGACATCGGTTCCGGCCTGGTGAATTCGGCGGATGTACCAAGCGGTTCCGCCGTCCTGCGATATCTCGACCTGCAAAGTTCCGGTCCAAGTGCCGGTAACTTGTACCTGAACAGTCTCAAGCGACGAGACAGTAAATGCGGCGGCACTGCCCGCTGTAGGAGCGCCAGTGATAATCGACTGACCATTCGCTCCTACGGCAGTTGCCGACACGAGATCACGAGTCGTGATGTTCTGCGTTGCGGGCACTACGTCTGCCGCAGCGGTCGTTGTGACGGGGTTGTTCGGACTGATCGCAACAACAAGGGCAGGATCGGCAGCTACCGCCGCAGTTGAAGCAGCCTTCACTGCGGCAGTGTTAGTGCCATCTGTGACCTTGATGGGCCAAGCCCCAACGGTTGCGGCAGCCGTCCCTTGGTTAGCTGTAACCGTCCCATCGACCGTGAGGGAACCACCGTTGTCATCAACCGAAAGAACGCCGGTTGAGTCATTGGCAACCGTCACCCTTAGGGCGGCTGCTTCTGTGCCGCCGCCAGTCGTTGAAAGGGGAGCCGGAACTGAGAGAACGTCCACATCGCCAATGTTGTTGGTGCCCGCAGGTAACGCCGCCCCGACCACCACATCAAGCCTACCGCCAACCAGAGCGGCAGGAAGTTGCGGTGTGTCCACCGTGATGGAACCGCCGTTGTCAGTAACCGGCTGAGCCGTAGTGCCCGTGGGATCTACTCGAAGGGGATCGGACGGCGTACCCGCTTCAACCGATCCACCAGACGCAGACTTCCGAAGGACCGCCCCCAGGACGTACTGGGACCCAGCGCCTGTGTCTGCGTCAAAGACACGAGCTGCCTGGAGATCGGTTCCATCCGAACCGCCTACCTGCGTAGACGAAGTGGGGGCTGCCGCCGCATTCGTACCCACGCTTGGGTTGGTCGCTGAGATTGAACCAGAAATCGGTATGGCGGTGCCGCCTACGACACCCTGTACGGTCAAAACCCCACCAGCGGGAGTCCCAGCCACACCGGGCCCAACCACAACTTGACGGGCACTCGAATCGACTAGAACAGGCCTTTCGACCCCCGAGGCATCCACGCCTGTGCCCGCTGTGGTCCCCTTAGAGACTAGGGTTGCGTAGACCTGCGTAAAGCTAGGGGTCGTGCCTCCGACCGCCCAAGAGACCTTCAGGGAGCCGCCCTGGGTGGCCCGGATCGTGATCTCGTAGACGCCAATGGCCGTAATTGAAACCGTCGAGACAGTCTGCCCGAATACCGTGGCACCATCCCCGGGGTCTACTTCTTGAAGGGTGTATTGCAGGGTTGGTGTTGTGCCCGTGGGGGCTGCCAACACGTTGACAACAAGCGTGATTTCCTTGTCCCCATACCCTAAGAAGATGCTCGACCCGCTAACGGTAAGCGTCGCGTTAGCCTGAACTTCTTGCTGATGAGAATCAGCAAAAACCGGAAACGGGGATAGGGGTAGTACGCCGGGCATTACACGTTCCTCGTAATTGTCCCACCAGTCACGTCGCTACCCGAATAGGTGTAGGTCAGGGTCTTCTGAGCGATCACGGTCGTACCATCCGCCGCTGAAAAGACCTTTCGTACTTCCGTGGTAACTTTGGTCCCCGTGTAAGTGTAGGTGATTTGCTTGATTGTCAGAGAATTGCTGGTCCTGATCCAATCCTCTTGAGTGACCTTGGAACCAGAACGGGTAACCGTGTAGGTCGTACCAAGGCTGCCCGGTTCATCATCCAAAAGCGTGGCGTTAGAGATATCGGTGACAACCAGTTGGAGTTGGTTGTTCGAGGTTGTGTTTTGAAGGTCCGGTTTGAACCCTATCTCTTGCGCACCAGGCGGGAACTTGAACGAAACTGAACCGCCTGTGGAGGTGCCGATGGCCCCCACAGTGGTGAAAGTAAGATCATCCACTACGGAAGCGACGATGAACGTACCGTCCCCAAGACCCCCGGAGGTCCCAGAGATGATAGCGGTGTCCCCGACTCCCACCGGGTGATCTTTGCCGTAGTAGATCCCCTCACCATCTGCGGCGAGGTTCACCACTACTGTGTTGGTGCCAGAAGTGGTAGAGACGACCGTGATGGTTAAAAAGACGACCGAGCCATCAGTGTTTAGTTCTGAGGCGTCGTAAACATCTGCATCAACCAGGTCGGCTTTCGAGATCCCCATTCACTACTTTCGTGGACGCCCCCGCTTAGGGGTAGTCCGAAGCTGGAACAGCAGGCTCAGACTCAGCCTTTTCCGCAGCACGATCGGCCATCTCTTGAGCCTTACGCTCCTCGATAGTCGCGTACCCGTTGATGACCGAGTACAAGATGCTCGACTGCATCGCAAAGCCTTGCGCCTGAGCCACTAACGCATGGTACTTACGCAGATGGTCCTCAGCCTGCTCCATGCTGTTCTGACGATGCCGCTCGGTCTCTTGCCAGATCTGCAAGACGGCCTGTACAAACGTCTCAGGCGTGGCGGCCCCCAGCTTCAGAAGATCCGTTACGCGCTTACGTAACCGAAGCAGCTCCTCGTTGGGCTGGTAGTTCGAGTAGTTAGGGGTCTGTGATCTGGTCTGCGGTGCTTCGAGCATGTGATTTCCAAGCATGTGATCTCCATTTATTTGGCCAACGTTACAACCGCTGGCAATTCATCTCTGTGTACCCTACGGACCTCAACCTGACCGTTCGCGATAGCTCGGGATACGATGAGGCACGGCTCGCAGTAGACCCCGTTGATGGTCGAATCCAAGTCCGACGAAATTTGGAAGAACTTTGTGGCTACGGCGGGCTTATGGGGCTCTCGCTTAAACAGTTTAGGAGCCGTGTGCCCCGAACGACAGAAGCCGTTCGGAGGCACCTGGACTTCCTTCATCACCATGTCAGCGCGAAAAGCCATCAGGTCATGTACGTGATGTGGTCACCCGACTTGATCTTAGAGTACGGAGTGAACTGTGTGGTGCTGGTCTCCTGGTAGTCGTCACCGTTGGCCACAGTGCCCGGGTCACGAAGAAGGCCACGCCAGAACAAGAACAGGAACTTACCATTGTTGGTACCATCCAGCACGTAGGTAAGACCACCCGGTAGCGTGTGCGCTGTATTGGCGTTGATGTCGGCGGCCACACGCTCAATCGTGCGGACAATGGACGCCGTGTTGATAGCGTCCGACAACGCTTGCAAAGACGCCGTAATGGTCTGCCCATCCGTGAGATACGGACCCGTGTAGTCACGGATACCGATCTGCTGATTCAATGCATTGAGAGCTGCAACTACAGTGTCCCCAGCGCCACCGGGCAGCGTGGAGAAGATGTAGAACGAGCCCGTGTTCGTGAGGTACGTCGAGAGATTGGTCGTACCGTCGGCCCAACCGCCCGTGGACTGAAGGTCAATGATGTCCTGGCGAAGATCCGCGTCGGACACCAAGCCACCGACCATCGGAAAGCGCCAGGCGTTCTGATCAAGCTGGTCAAGACGCTGATTGAAGCCGTAGACCAAGTTGACGACAGTGGGCTGTGTCTTGGCGTACTGCGCCCACTCGACCGAAGCAGTGGGGCCTTCAGAGACCGCCGCATGGTTCTGCGCCGTAACCGCAGTTGCCGACTGAACCGAAGCGATAACGAATGACCCGTTGTTGGCACCGTTGGCAAGGCCACTGATAACCAACCAAGACTCCACGTCACCACCAACGAAGCCGCCTGCTGTAAGGCCTGTGAGGGCCATCGCGCCGTTAGCACCAGCAACGACCGTGACGGACCCCACCCACTTCTGGAGCCACGTGACCGCAGCGGTCGGACCTTCGGCAACCGCAGCCGCATTGCTGACCGTTACCGCAGTGCCAGACTGCACCGAGAGAATCACGAAGGTACCGTTGTTCGCCGCGTTGGCAGAACCCGTGATCGTCAGGAACGTACCGATGTCACCTGCAACGAAACCGCCGCCTGTGAGGCCGGTCAGAGCCGAAGCCGGGGAAACACCCGGAACGACCGTCACGGATGTGGTGCCGGTCTTAGCCTCAGAAGCGCCCTTTTCCCAAGAGTACGCCGTAGATGAGGTGGCGATGTTCTCGCTCAGGGCACACGAGTACCAACGAACCTCAACGCTGTTGGGTGAACTTGAAGCACCCCCGTAGGTCTGACCAAAGATGCGCTGCCCCTGCTGCGGACCAGCCTGAACCTCCAGCTCATCGCCCGTGTTCTCGTCCACAACCTGAACGAAGCAGCTCGTCCAATCACTCGTGAACGGGGCAGCATCGAAGCAAGGTATACCCGTGGTGTCACTGGAGTCCGCGTGCTTGAGCGTGCCAGCTCCGTAGAGGTTCGTGAGGGTGACCTCTACGGGCCACTCGAACTGCCCCTTGTTGATCGACTTCGCATGGGCATCGAGGGTCTTGCCCGCGATGTTGGAAAGATTGACCGGGATGTTCACGCCCACGAGAGTCGGGCGAGTGTAGGACGGGACCGGCTGGTCGTAGTTGACGCCCTTGATGTACGTACGGTCCGAACGCTCAAGATCCAAGTCATCGTTCAGGGTGTAGGGCAGACGCTCAACCCACGCGATAGCCGGGTTGTTCGCGTCCGAAGCCACACCGGCAGAGTTGGCGTACTTGACGCTCGTGGCCGAGACGAATTCAGTGATCAGGAAGGTCCCGTTGTTCGCTCCGGAAGCTGCCCCAGAAATCGTGATGAACCCGCCAACCGAGTTCGCGGTCATGTTCTGGAGGCCCGTGATGGTCACGATACCTAACGTCACAGCACCGATCGAAGCCGCTATGCCAGCGTTGTACTGCTCCCAGATCAAGCTGCCGGTGTTGCCATCCGGGAAGTACCCGCTGGCATTAGTCAGGATATTGACCGTGGCGCTGGAGTTGGCGTTGACACGGAAAACGCCGTTGTTGCCCGCCTTCTCAGCATTCCGGAGCGAGATGAGCGTGCCGATACTGGCTGCCGACTGACCAGTCAAACCACCCACCGTGAGGTTCGGGTTTGCGAAGGCCGTGATCGTGGCCACAACGCCTGAGTTCAGGATGATGGGAGAGCCCAGGCCCCCCGTCTCATCGGTCAACAGACGATCGCCCGCCTGCCGCTCTGAACCCGCCACATCCAAAAGTTGGCTCAATGCATTATACCGAGAGAACTGCGCCATGAATTGAAACTCTCAGACCCGCTGATAACTAGCTACAAGACTAGACCTACCAATAGGGGAAAAGCTCAAAAGGTTTATTGTATCGAAACCGGTGCCTACCCCGCCCGATTCCTCTACCCAGTATTCGCCAAAACCAGGGTTCGGTGTCGCGGTTTGGAGCAAACGCCTCCCATTGTGCCAAACTTCGATCGTTTTCCCGGATCCCACCAAGTCATGGACAAAGTAGTCGGGGGTAGTGCGAAACACCCGATTCACCCCATCAAGTGGCCCAACTAAAGGAACCCCGACACGGACTAACTGAACCCCGGACCCAGTGGACAGGTCTTTGAGGCTCAGGATTCCAGCGCCCAGGAAGTCGTCGTACCAGTGTTCCACACTGGTTTCACCGTAAATAACTTGGCGCAAACGACTCAGAAAAAATACTTGCAGTTCCTCTTGAGTTGTGGACGCAACGAGTGCCCCAAGGATCGCCGGAGACCCTTGCTGGTCATCCGTGTCATCCATGCGCCGGATACTATTGTATCGTTTTAGGGTGGGCGGCATCAGGGAACCCGCAAGATATAATCAGCTAACAGAACATCATTTGATAAAGGAGGTGGCACCAGCACAAAAATGGTGTCAAATCCGCTTCCTGGCCCTCCTGACTCTGCAACCAAGTAGTCGGCCAACAACGCTAGCCGACTACCATTAAAATATACTGAGATATCAAGGAACGGGAGATTATGTGTAAACTTCTCAAGCCCAGGAGTATAATATGTAACATTAACCCCGTCCTTGAGCCCCACCAAATTCTGTCCTACGCGATAGCGATTCGCAGCTATGAATAGCTGCTGCGCAACCTGCAAGGATAGTTGATTGATGAGGTACAAGCTGTGCTCCGTTCATGAAGCTTCGGCCAGTATAGGGGCCTTCGCCCCTATGCGTGATACCGCCCGCAAGCCAAGGGCTAGAATGTTAAGTGCCGCATTGTGATCTCGTCCCATTGAGAGGCTACAATACGGACAGTTGTGTTGACGCTCAGAGAGAAGTTTCACAACCCTCTTTCCGCAACGTGAACAGTTCTGTGTCGTATTCCTTGGATCAACCGCAACGATTGTTTTCCCAGCTTCTTCCGCTTTGAAATTCAAGCATGCAGCAAACAGACCCCAAGATGCATCCGACACGGATTTTCCTAAATTGAGTGTCCGAACCATCCCACGAATGTTCAGATCCTCGATAGCAACCAGATCATATTTAGAGAACACCTCCTTCGCCAATTTCCTAGCAAAATCCAGCCGTTGATTCTTAATGTGTTGGTGAGTCTTCGCAACCAAGAGTTTGGATCGCTTCCGAGAACTTGAATTCCGTCGCTTTTTCTTACTCGATAAAGCTTTCTGATGCTTGGCCAGCAGAGCCTCAGATCTTCGGAAGAACCTTGGGTTTTCTACTTCGGAGCCATCGGAAAATGTGGCGAAACTTGAGAGCCCCACATCAATTCCAGTTGAAGTCTTTGCCTCAACCTTCTCGGGAGCAGCACCCAAATCACAGACAACGGAAGCTTCCCAACCCCGACAAGTCTTTCTTACATGAGCTTCAAGAGGCTTACCCTTGAGGGGTCGGTAGAGTTTGAGGCGGATCTTCCCGAAACTTGGAACAGTGAGGAGATTGCCCTTCACCACGGGGTTAGGAAAGCTGAATGAGTCATAACGATCAATTCCCTTGAAGCGAGGAAACCCAGGCTTATGACCACTTCGCACCCTACGGAAGAATGCTTTGTAGGCTCTGTCTAGCCGATCAACGGATGACCTTAGGATACGAGGCGATATAACGCCTTTCAACTCAGTCAACTCCTTGTACTGTTCATACTTACTAATTGTCTTTCCTTGCTTCCGATAGGCATCTATTCTTTGTTCAAGTGCTGCGTTATAGAGTCTCTGACATGCTAGACGGATCTCCTCCAATCCAGTTTCTTCTTGCTGGTTGAGTCGGAGAGGATAGCGAAAAGATCGAATCATTTTCCTCAGCGAGGGAAGGCCAACGTGAACGACAACGAGAACGTAGCGGCACCGCCTCCACCACGAACGTAGATTGTGCCTTGCGTCGGAAGGAAGCCCAATGACTGCATATTTGTGCTCTTGGCGATCATAACCTCCGGACCACCCGCCTCAGTCGAGATGTACAGGTCTTGAGCTGTGTCTTCGTTATGGACCTGGAAGTCCTGCATGAGCATTGGCAGATCCAATTGCAACGAGTTAGCACTGGTGGCTCCATTCGGAGCGTCCCCATGAATCACAACAAGACCCAAACCATGATGAGCCGAGTCCGGCAACACAAGCGTCGGGGCCCCAGGGGTCTGCTCTACGCCACCGATGACCGGAAAGAACTGTAGCCAAAAAGCACTGGCATCCGGAATACTGTAGGTCGCCGGATTGAAGACCATCCGCACCTTGCCCGTCACGGGCTGTGTCTCGATGACATTACGGTTCACCGCATCGTCCAAGAACCCAATGTTCGTAGAGGTCAGGAACGTTGTGAAAGCCGCATCGAAGTTGGCGGCCCATTTGAGACGATAACCGTCTACCCCGTACACTTTTGGCGTATCGATGTCTACAATGTTGGGGCGTCTACGCCGAACGGAGAATAGTCGGTTCATGTTGCCTCTTGCTTGACGTAGCGATCGTAGGTTTTGGCACTCTCAGACGCCGCAACTGCGGCATCCTTGGCACCGTGCGTACCCTTAACCTTGGTATAGGTAGACTGGTAAGCGGCATCCTTGGCATCAGCCCATGTCGCGGCGGATTGGCCTTGGAAATTGGGCAGAAGCTTGTTTGGACGAACGTGATCCCTCTCACGTTGAGCCATCACAGTGCGCCGTTTGGCCCGGTACTTGTTCTCTTTCCCGGCTTTGGTTGCCCACCCGCCGGACTCACCATCTTTGAGAATGAAGCTCACGGTCTCAGGAGAGAACTCTAGCTGCACTGAACCACCGCAAGAGCACTTGAGAGGCAGCTTCCCAGTTTTCACTGCCTCATAATCATGAAAACTAAGCCGCTTGTCGGCTACCGTTTCACAAGACTTGCAAAGTGTACTGTAGGTTGGCATTTGATCTATTCTTCTGATTTGGGTTTACGTTTGGGTTTGGGTAGTTCCCAGGCACTTGTGTGCCCAAGCACAGCCGCCACGTGCTTACACACTCTGTTAACACCAGTAGGGTCACGAATTACTGGAACGGAGGCCGTCCCACGTGGGTCTCCCAACAGATATTCTTCTCTCTCGGCGTGATGCTCAGGACCCAACCAACGCCATGCTGGACAAGAACAAGATAGATCCACGTCAAGCTTAGAGAACTTGGTGATATTTGCGCTTCGCTCACGAAGCGCCTTAATCTTGACAACCTTCGGACCATTCCCGCAGTCAACGGAAAAAATCCAACGAAGGTTCTTGATATCCGCCCGTTTGGTGCCAACCGAGCAACCTTGGGCTCGTTCCGCAAACGTTGGATTCAGACCTGCCAAAACCTCATCGGGCTGGGCAGCAATCTTGGTCCGGGTTGGGTTCAGTCTCAATGTATGAGCCGAACCCAATCGCCACATTCCGACCACAAACTCAGCGGAAGCACTGTGCGTGTTCGGAATTCCATCACGGTACGGGTATTTACTCTTAGTCGAACTGTCCCACTCACTGGTCGGCATGTAGCTAATGCCGTTTTCCTTCTTGGCATTGTCCTCACGGGTGTCTATACGATCCCGATCGGTCAACAAATCGTCGGCATTGTCCGTACGATAAATGGACTCGTCTTTACCGTTATCGAAGTCGCGAGCTTCCTCTCCAGACGGCTTGTTGAAGGTAGCGGACCCCGGGATCCCAGAATCTAAAGGCAAGCCCTTATTGGAAGGGCCCCCGCCTGGCAACCCAGATTCCGCAACTGTGCCGTGCCCTGCACCGTAAGCGGGCCTAGATACGAGAGGCTGCTGGAGCGATGATCCACGCACAAGTTCAGGCCTTCCAAAGGTCGGAAGTCTCGCCAGCGGACTTGAACTC
>Ga0315281_10012774_pt1 | contig 11414 bp, 9 predicted proteins | sample YL17G07_0_MG_FD_204540 | JGI IMG/M metagenome (GOLD analysis project Ga0315281, IMG submission 204540) | Sediment microbial communities from Yellowstone Lake, YNP, Wyoming, USA - YL17G07_0 | ecosystem: Environmental > Aquatic > Freshwater > Lake > Sediment | place: USA: Wyoming | collected... | reverse complement strand
CTCATTCTCGGTATTATCGACCTCTCTACCCTATGGGTTGTAGACTGAGACTTTTGCCTCTTTATATCATGAAAATTAGTAATCCCCCCTATCCCCCCTTTAGAAAAGGGGGGTGAGGGGGGATTTGAATAGTCATTTTCGGGACAAATACTATATCCTGCAAACATGGAATTTAAGATGTTATAGTGAAGGGCTTCAATAATGATTTTTTCCAAGGAGGAACGTATAATATTTTAAAAGCCGAAGTGGCGGAACTGGCAGACGCGCTAGGTTCAGGGTCTAGTGGTCGAAAGGCCGTGCGGGTTCAAGTCCCGCCTTCGGCACCATTAACCAAGACAATGCAGATATTGTTCAAAAATTTATTTAATCCGCCTCAGGCGGATTAACTTAAATTATTTATAATTCATGACATACAGGCAAGACATAGTATTTTCGCTCATTCTCGCCCCGATAAGATCGGGACTCCGAGGCTTTTGCCTCTTTATATTAGAAGTATTATCATTTGATTATCGGCAAAAAAATCCGCTCAAATACCATGTCTTGCCTTTCTTATTTGAATTTGTGAGTAATGTACATTTCCGACTCGTCGGATTCACCGAGGCGAAAAGGTATCAAAAAATAAATTTTTTCACAACATCTGCACTATCTCAAATGCATTATTTGGATTAACAGGAGGGACTGATGAAAAAGCTTACACATCTTGATGAAAAGGGCAGGGCAAAGATGGTTGACGTGAGTGAAAAGCAAATAACCAGGAGAGAGGCTGTAGCGAGGGGGTCTGTATATATGAAACCCGGGACAATTAAACTCATTAAAGACAGGAAGATTCCGAAAGGTGATGTATTCTCTGTTGCAAAGATTGCCGGAATAGCAGCAGCCAAAAAGACGAGCGAACTTATCCCACTCTGTCACCCGTTGAGTATTGCCTCTGTAGATATAGACTTTGATCTTAACGGGAAAAAGAATAAGGTAGAGATAGAGGCACGTGTGAAGGTTGTTGGACAGACTGGGGTGGAGATGGAGGCTCTGACTGCTGTCTCTGTGGCTGCTTTAACTATTTATGACATGTGCAAGGCAGTGGATAAGGAGATGGTTATATCCGATATTATGCTCATGGAGAAAAAAGGTGGAAGGAGTGGTCATTTCAAAAGAAAGGGCTAACTTACTTAATTCATAAGTTTTAAAAACATATGACGGATATAGTATTCTCGCTCATTCTCGTCCCGATTAGATCGGGACTCCGAGGTTTTTGGTTAATAATAAGGTTAAGTCGTTGTCAATTTCATGCCCTTTTGTGCCTTGATATTTTCCGGATTTAATTCAAGAGCCTTCTCAAATTGATTATATGCCTCATTTTTCATACCTGACTTCAGATAGATTTGACCGAGGTTAACATAAAACTCCGCATTGTCAGGTTCCAGTTTTATTGCCTGGAGCAAGGCATCTTCAGCATCTTTGAGACCGTTTGGAACCTTGGTCAAAGAGAGCGAGAGATGACTCCAGTACCTGGCCTTATATGGGTCCAATTCTGTTGACAATTTAAAAGACTCAATAGCTTCCATATAGTTTCCCTTTTTGAAATCTTCAACTCCAAGCCTGAAGTAATCTTCCGGTTTCTTTGACAAATCCACTTCTTTTATTTCTTGTTCTTTTTCTAATTCTTCTCCTCCCTCTTTTTCATAAGCCGATTTCAATGTGTCGGGGGACTCCGGTATCAAACTGCCTTCTTTAAGGAGGGTATAAGACATTTTTATTGCTTCAAAGATTGCTATCAACTTATCTTTTACTGAAAGGTCAGCTGAAGCAAAATATCTGTCAGGATGGAATTCCTTTAGAAGCCTGTAATAATTCTTCTTTATTGTTTCTGCACCCGAATTTTTATCAACTTCGAGAAGTTCTTCTGCAGTAAGACTGTCAAGGTTTGAATATATCTCATTTACCTTCTTTATAAATTCATCTTCCTCTTCAGGGACCGGTTTCAAAATTTCTTCTAATGAAACTTCTGTCTTCTCCGGTACATCCTCTTTTTCTTCAAGGGTACCTGTGGACCACAGGGCGTATAGGGTCTTTAGTGCCTCGAAAGAGCCATTTGGAGAACTGTCAGCAAGCTCCTTAATAGTCTTCCTCCCGTCAATCCTGAAGAGCATTTTTTTATCCTGATCATCAATTTCTATGTCCTGGAAAAGACTCACAGGATCTGTGCTAAGCTTTAAGATAGAATTTATATCCATGTCCTTCATTATCATTTTGAGGTTATTCATTTTCTTTATTCCTTCATATAGGAGGTTTCCCATGCTCATCTTCAGTGTTATTACCTCATTTTGGGGTAAATCTCCCTCAATAAATTCATATTTGGCATAGTCGAGCGTGAAAAGACTATAGATTATTTCTTTTACCTGGTATTTTACGACCCAGAAAAGGTCTTTTGGAGTAAGGTAACCAAGTTCCACGAGTATTGCTCCCTGTCTTTTCTTTCTTGATTTAAGGAGTTCTACAGATTCCTCAAATTGCTGGATTGTTATCTTTTTTGCCTTGACGAGCATTTCACCTAACCTGTCTTCCTCACATGTTGATGAAGCAAAGACAGCATCTCCTGTGTCCATGTATACCTTTTTTGCAAAGGTTGAGGTTGTTATAATTAAGGTGCCTGTTTTTCTGTTTCTGTTTAAATAGAGAAGAATCCTTGGAATGCTAAATTCCCTGATGTTACCCTTAAGCGGAATATCCATCATTTATATCTTTTGACCTCAAATCTGTAAATTTCCACATCTTCCTCTGATGTTATAGATGCCTTCATCCTTACAATCCTTAGCTGTTCTTGGACTGTATTTACTCCCTCAAGATCGGGCAGAAGAAGCCCTTTTTTATTTCCGCTGACAAGTATTACACCATATTTTTGGGGATCGAGTTCGCTGAGGTCTTTTACTTTCTGAGGAACTGAAAGTATATCAATAGAATATTCGAGGTCTTCAAGTTCGTTTTCATTGACAATGTGAAACCTTGGGTCTCGTGATGCAGCACTTATGGCATTCCTTATCGTTTCGAGAGCCACACTGTCACAACAAGGGGAATTGGTTCCTATACAACCTCTGAGTTGCCCGTGTTTTTTAATACATACAAAGACCCCTGCCCTCTCGTCCATTTCAGTTGAGAGAGGCGCTGGGGGGTCAATAATTCTGCCTTCCCTTATATATGTCTCTATGCTTTTCTTTGCAAGCTCAACAAGTGGATGCATCTATTTACCTCTTGAGAGCACATAGTCAGCTACTGCAAACAATGCCTCTTTTGCAGCAGAATGAGGGAACATTTCAAGATTTACCTTTGCATCAGATATGAGACCGTGCGCCTTTTTAAAAGAGAGAGTGAGAACATTATGTTTTTTGAAAAGCTCACGAATCCTCTTGAGATCACCCTGCTTGAAACCGTCTTTGATGATATTCTTGACCTCCCTTACCTCTTTATCTGTTGCAACCTTTAAGAGATATATAATCGGGAGTGTTATCTTTCCTTCTCTAAGGTCTTTTCCAAGACGCTTGCCGAGTTTTCCCTCATCAGCCATATAATCGAGTATATCATCTGCCATCTGGAATGCAGTCCCTGTCTTCATCCCGAAATGCGAGAGGGCATTCTCTTTATCTTTAGGCAGAGAGCCAAGTATTGCTCCGATTCTGCAGGCAGCAGAGATGAGAGCACCTGTCTTAGCAGAAATAATGTTGAGATATTCCTCTTCAGTTATATCAGGGTCTCCTATCTTTGTAAGCTGTAAGATTTCTCCTTCTGTCATCCTTGTTGTTGCCCCAGAAAGGGTCTCCATGATTTTCTGGTTTTTATGCATGACAGCAAGCCTTAAGGCATTGGCGTAAAGAAAATCTCCAACGAGGATGACAATTTGATTGCCCCATATTGAATGAGCTGGTAGCTTGCTTCTTCTTACCTCAGCAGCATCAACAACATCGTCATGAAGAAGGGAAGCAGCATGTATTGATTCAATAATGCCAGCAAGGTCTAAACGGGCTTCCCCTTTGAAACCTGATATATCTGCGCTCAGGATAAGCAACAGGGGTCTCAGTCTCTTTCCGCCGCTGTCAATAAGGTGCTTGCCGATAAGAGGAATTGGGGAGGCAATGCTTTTGAAAAAGTCTTTCAGCCTGTCTTCGACAATTTTCAGTTCAGGCTCATATAATCCAAAAACCTGTTGCAAATCCATTTTTTGATGATAGGATAGCTACTCTTTCAAAGTCAAGGTTATTAATTGCAGGAAAGGTTGAAGAAACCCTATTTTTTAATATATTCTACAAAGAACCCCCGTTAGAAAGGACAAGGTTTTCTTACGGGGTAAATATTCCAGACTGATAAAAAAATGCCATGCATGAAATAATAGTAAACTATCTGAAGTCTAATCCTGTCCTTGCTAAATATAATCTATCCGAACAGGAGTTCAATGACCTTGCCGGATACATAAGAAAATATTTCCTCTCTGCACAGGTGGAAGAGGTTATAAAGATGGTAGAAGATGTGATAAGTATCAGTCCAACTCTGGCCTGGAAAGAAATCCTTGAGACTGTTGCAAGAAAGGTTGTTGAATTTCTCCATGCAGGGGCGGCTACGATCCGAATCTTTGACCCTGAGACAGAAAGGCTTGTGGCTTTAGGGTCATATCAATATACAGAGACTGATAGGTTAAAGGACATCCCTGTTGAAAAGTCAGTGGCGGGTAAGGTTATAAAGAGCAGGAAAAGTTACCTTGTACCGAATATCCTTCTGGAACCAGACTATCTGGATAAGGATGTCGTCAAGAGGCATGGGTTTAATTCACTCATAGCAGTACCGCTCAATATTCCAAGATTTCTTGAAAATAAACCAGATATCCAGGGGACCATTCAGGTTTATTACAGAGAAATAAACAGGAAGTTTGAGCCCCTTGAAATAACAAGTGCGGAATTGATGGCCAGAAGGGTCAGTTACGTACTGGCAAAAAAACGTATTCTTGAGCTTCAAAAACTCAATCTCCTGAAAGAAAAGATTGTTGAGAAGATCTTTGTAAAACTCAGTCATCGTGAAGGAATCAAAATGAAAGATGTATTCAAGCTCATGATTCCCGAGCTGGCGGATATTATGCAGATACAATCCTGTTCCTTGTTCACTGTTACCCAGAATAGAAAACACGTTCAGATCGAGCTTGAATATCCCCCTGGGCAGGAAACCCATGAGATAGGCTGTATGTTTGCAATAAAGGATCATCCTTATATTGATGTATTAATTAATGAGTCAGAGAAATCTGGTGATTATGAATATGAGAGAATGGGCCCTTCATATATACTGATTAAAGACCCCCTCAAGAGTGAATTGTCGAATGATGAATTGAGAAGATATGCATCAAAGCACAATGTCAATTCTGTGCTGTTGATTCCCCTCAAGGCAGGAAATGAGATTAATTATTTTCTGGTTTTTTACGCTACAGACAGACGTCAGGAATTTATAGAACAGGAAATCGAGCTCCTGAGCTTTTTCGGAAAAGAAATCATGAAGGCTCTGAGAATCGAAAAACTGGATGACATTCTGCATGACTTCAAGAATCCAGGGATTGCTATCGCAGGTTTTGCCAAGAGGGCAAAAAAACTTCTTGGAGAAAAAGATATCGATATTGTAAAAGGAAAAATAGCAGAATACCTGGATATTGTTGTCAGTGAGGCCATTCGCATGCAGGAAATAGCCATTTATCCTAATATCGAAGGCCGTGAAAGGGTTGTTGACCTTACAGAGGTGCTGAAAAGCCGTTTCAGAGTTAATGAGGAAGCTATAAAGGAGCATAGGAGGATGAATATCAAACTTATACAAAATGAATTACAAAAGGGTTTATTCATCTACTGTTATCCTTTTGCCCTGGAGCGTGTCCTTGACAACCTGCTTGACAATGCTACGAAGGCAATACCTGAAGAAGGCGGAGAGTTATCCATCAAGAGTTACAGAATGGATGAGCTTGCATGCTTCGAGATCCGCAATACCGGAAGGATACCTGAGGAAAATATAGAACAGATAAGAAAGGGAGATGTTAAAGGCCGTGGCCTTAGCATTATCTACCGCTTTATAGAGGCAATGCAGGGGAGCATTGAGGTCTTTACTGATACTGATTCTACAACATTTCGAATAAAGATACCCCTCTATCATGAGTGATAAAGGTTTTTTTCATGTCATTGCGAGCCCGAAGGGCGTGGCAATCTCTTTGTGCTTACTTATTCAGTTTGAGGTTTTTGAGATTGCTTCGTCGTCCCTAATGCTTTCAGGACTCCTCGCAATGACACCTCGTTTAAGGCGTTTGTATTAAAGAACCAACAAGGCAGATTATGGAAAAAGCCAAGGTCAATATAATTGGGAAGAAGACCCTTTTGGAAGGAAAGTTTCTCAGATTTATACTTACTACATACATTGATTCATCAGGCATGGTCAGGGAATGGGAGTCTTTTGAGAGGGTAAACTGTAAAGGGATTGTTGTTATAGTGCCAGTGACAGATGAAAAGAAAGTTTTACTGACAAGGCAGTACAGGCCACCTGTGAATGGATATGTCATCGAATTTCCAGCAGGTCTTAATGAAAAAGGAGATAGCCTTGAAGAGGCTGCAAGGAGAGAACTACTTGAAGAGACAGGCTATTCTGCAAAAGAAATGATTTATATTGGAGAAGGCCCTCTCTCATCAGGGGCTTCAGGTGAGGTTCTTACTGCATTTCTTGCAAGGGGACTCGATTTTAAAGGTTTGGGAAATAGGGATGAGACAGAAGATATTGAGGTTTTAAAGATACAGATACATGAACTCTATGATAAATTGTCTGTTCTTAGATCAGAGGGGAACTTTATTGATCTCAAAATCTATGGCCTTTTAGAGCTTGCAAAGAGATACGTGACTTTTGATTTTATGTAAAAGTTTATTTCTTCACCATTTTAACATTACCTTACAATATCTACCCTTACCTACTTTGATGATATATTCCCCTTGTTGTAACATTTTATTTGGATCTGTTATTTTGATGTCATTAACCTTAACGCCTCCTTGCTTAATAAGCCTTATAGCCTCACTTGTGCTTTTAGCAAGTCCAGTGTCTTTCATTATTTGAGGAAGCCAGTTAATGTTTGCTTTTCCTGTTGCTGAAACTTCTAGCATAGGAAGAGTTAATTTTGCAGTTGCTATATTTTTACGTTCAAATATTTCTTCATAAACATTTTTTGCCTTCTCCACCTCTTCAGGGTTGTGGTACCTTGTAATTATCTCAATTGCAAGCTTTTTCTTATCCTCTCTATCGTCATATGAGTCCTCGCTTGCTCTTTTCCTAAGAGAATTAAGTTCATCAAGACTAATATGGCTGAGGAGTTCATAGTAACGTATTAATAATTCTTTGTTTGGTATTTCCATTATTTTCTTAAACATACCCCTATTGTTATCATCTATATAAACTGCAGGCTCAGTAATCCCAATATAGTTTCCAAGGCTCTTACTCATTTTCTTTATCCCATCAAGACCCTCAAGGAGTGGCATGAGAATGAGGGATTGTGGTTCCTGTCCATATTCCCTCTGGAGTTCCCTGCCTACTATGAGATTAAACTTCTGGTCTGTTCCACCAAGCTCCACATCGGCCATCAGGACAACAGAATCATAACCCTGTATCAAAGGATACATAAATTCATGAATGCTTATGGGATTCTGGTTTGCCCACCTCTCTTTAAAGTCATCCCTTTCGAGCATCCTCGCAACCGTATATTTGCTCGAAAGACGTATCATATCATCTGCAGTCAAGTTAGACATCCATTCTGAATTAAAGACAATCCTGGTCTTTTTAGAATCGAGGATTTTGAATATCTGCTCTCTGTATGTCTTAGAATTTTCGAGGACTTCCTCTCTTGTTAGGGGTTTTCTCATGTCGCTCTTTCCACTGGGGTCACCTATCATGCCTGTGAAGTCGCCAATGAGAAATATCACCTCATGTCCGAGTTCCTGAAACTGCCTCATTTTTTCGAGCAGAACAGTATGGCCAAGATGGATATCAGGAGCGGTAGGGTCAAAGCCTGCCTTAATCCTGAGGGATTTTTTCTCTTTATAAGATTTCTCGATCTTCCTCATAAGCTCATTTTCAACGATTACCTCAACAGCCCCCCTCTTAATGAGTTCAAATTGTTTTTCAGGTCTTAACATAGTGACTGTAATGATAAAACGTAAGGACGTTTACCGTCAATCACTCTGGGAAGAATGTAAGCATCTCTCATTCTGTGATGGCTGATATAGTATTCTCGCTCATTCTCGGTCGTAACGACCTCCGAGGCTTTTGCCTCTTGATTTTTATAAGAATATTATCTGACTATCGGCAAAAAAATCCGCTCAAATACTACATCCGCCATTGATTTTATGAATAATATTGGCAAATATCGCATAAAAATTCTGAGACAGTTTTTTACATCTCTATCTTAGGAAGAAAAAAAGCATGGTTAATTTAGGTGCTTTTTAATCTGTGGAGCATTATGCCGATGTATTTGTTTATGGGGTGAGATCTTGGAAGAAAGTGTACGATGGGCTTTCTTCGCATGCCGAGTTTTTTGATTTCCTGAAGCAGGTCTTTGTTGTCATTGTCAAAGATAAGGCCCTTCTGGAAGGCTTCAACAGCGTACTTTTTATTGCCTGCTGCGAGATATGTCCTTCCCAGGTTTAAATACAAAACAGGGTAATAAATTTCATGTCCGTAAGGCATCTTATCTTTGATTATTTTTATTGCCTTTGAACAGGCATCTATCCCATGGGTGTAATTTTTATTAAGGATGGCTTCGAGACATCCACAATAGGAAAGGATAAAAGGCTCATTGGGATATAACTCAAGTGCGGTGTTAAGAAGTTCGAAAGCTTTCTTATATTGCTTTCTCTGAAGAAAAGTTTTTATTTCATCAAGGTAATCTGAAGTGGACTTCTTTTTTTCTTCTTTGTCTTTTTTGGTGGTATTAACGGTTAGTTCATGTTGCCTCTTCATGAGTTCTCTGAGTTCTTTTTCTGGTTCAGGAGTTTTCAGGATATTTTTATAATCTGTGTTTTTTTTCAAAATTATCTCACCACCAAGATAAACAGTTGTGATTACGAAATGTTTTTCGATCCCGAAGTCTTCTGTCAACACAAGGTAAGTCTTTTTGCCAGCAGTTACTTTAGTGCTCAGTTCTTTTTGTTGTTTTAATGTGGTTTTTTTGTCTTTTCCCATTTTCATCTTACCTTGATACTCTTTTGTCTTTCATGTTGTTCGACAAATGTCATCCCGGAATAGTTTAGGGATCTTCTGGTTTTATAACTGCTTTAAACTATAAGATTCTGAAACGAGTTCAGAATGACAAATAAGTCATTTTTTAGGTTTAAGTATATATTTCTTCAAATTTGCATTCTCTTTCATCAGTTTCTTTAAGTCTATTGGCCTGAAGGCACCTTTTTCAGTGATTATGGCAGTGACATATCTATGGGGAGTGACATCAAAGGCAATGTTTTTAACCTTTATGCCGTCTGGTGCTATCTGGCATCCAAATATATGTGTTACCTCTTCAGGTTTTCTCTCTTCTATAGGAATGTCATCTCCGGTGTGGATAGAAAAATCTATGCTACTCATTGGTGCTGCCACATAGAAAGGAACTTTATGTTCTTTACAGAGGACTGCCAGCGTATATGTCCCTATCTTATTAGCAACATCACCATTCCTTACTGTCCTGTCAGTGCCAACAATTACAAGGTCTATCTTTCCCATTTTCATTAAAGCACCTGCTGTGCTGTCCGTAATAAGGGTAACAGGTATTCCTTCCTGCATAAGTTCCCAAGCAGTAAGTCTTGAGCCCTGAAGCACAGGTCGGGTCTCGTCAACGAAGACCTCGAAACTCTTCCCCTGCTCTCGTGCTACAAACATCGGTGCCGTTGCTGTACCATAACCGCCTGTTGCGAGTGACCCAGCGTTACAATGAGTGAGGATGGTGTTGCCATCTCTTATGAACTCTGCACCCCATCTTCCAATTGCTTTATTTACCTCTATATCCTCTTTGTGTATCTTTTTAGCCTCCTCAATCAATAGTTCTTTCAATGTATCTATGGATTCATCCCTTTTTCTGATCAGTAAACCTCTTATTCTCTCTACAGCCCATTTTATATTTACAGCTGTTGGTCTTGTAGAAAGCATTTCATTGAAAATAGGCTCAAGACCTTCGACAAATTTTTCGAAATTTTCCGTCTTTATATCCTGAGCTCCAAGGGCGATGCCCATTGCCGCAGCAATGCCAATAGCAGGTGCCCCTCTTATTTTCAGGGTTCTTATACACTCGGCGACAATCTGATAATTGCTGCAATCAATATAAGTGACTTCCAGGGGAAGCTTTGACTGGTCGAGGATAACTACCTTCTTATTTCTCCATTCTATTGCCTTTACCATATCAGGTTCTCAGGGTAACGAAAGTAGTTATTACAAAGAATATAGCAAGACCTATAAGCACTGCCACTGCCCCCCATGATATGACATTGTAGCTTCTTGGATTTACATACTCTCCCATAATCTTTTTATTATTAACAAGAGAGAGCGCATATATCAGAACAAATGGGAGGAGTAGTCCGTTGAGCACGGCCGACGTCACCATGAGAAACACAAGTGGGGCACTCGGAATAAGCACTAAAAGTGCAGCACTGACGATCATAAAGGTATAGATCCACATGAACTGGGGTGCCTCTTTGAAGGTTTTGTTCACTCCTCTCTCCCATCCCATTGCCTCACAGATATAGTAGGCTGTTGCAAGGGGGACAATAATTGCACCCAAAAGGGCTGCATTGGCAAGGCTGACAGCAAATATTAAATAGGCGTAGTTTCCAGCAAGAGGTTTCAGTGCCAGCGCTGCCTCTGAAGCCTCATGTATCCTTATTCCGTACGGGAAAAGGGTTGTTGCACAGGTAACAATAATGAAAAATGATATGATGTCTGTGATACTGCAACCAATAAGCACATCAAGCCTGGAGGCCTTATATTCTTCTTTCCTTATCCCTTTTTCAGCAATAGATGATTGTAAATAAAACTGCATCCATGGGGTTATTGTTGTTCCAATTATGCCTATACTCAATATAATAAATTCAGGGTTCCATTGTATCTGAGGAACAAAGGTACTCTTAAAAACATCAGGCCAGCTTGGCTTTGACATAAAACCTGAAATAACATATCCAAAATACAGGAGACATGCAAAAAGGAGTATCCGCTCAACAAACCTATAATTACCTTTTATGACTAAAGCCCAGATGGATAGTGCACCAAGAGGGACCATCAGATATTTGCTGAAGCCGAGTATCTCCATGCTTGCAGCCCATCCTGCAAAATTAGCGATGGTATTTCCGAAATTTGCGATGAAGAGAACCATCATCATGAAAAAAGTT
>Ga0315281_10012773_pt1 | contig 11414 bp, 11 predicted proteins | sample YL17G07_0_MG_FD_204540 | JGI IMG/M metagenome (GOLD analysis project Ga0315281, IMG submission 204540) | Sediment microbial communities from Yellowstone Lake, YNP, Wyoming, USA - YL17G07_0 | ecosystem: Environmental > Aquatic > Freshwater > Lake > Sediment | place: USA: Wyoming | collected... | reverse complement strand
CCGTGCGGCGCGGAGCCACCGTAGGTGTCGACGATGATCTTGCGTCCGGTCAGCCCGCAGTCGCCCTTGGGGCCGCCGATCTCGAATGCCCCGGTCGGGTTGACCAGGTAATTGATGGGCCCCTTGATGAGAATCTTGGGAAGCACCGGCTTGATGATCTGCTCGATCACCGCTTCCTTGATCTGCTCATGCGTCAGGCCCGGGGCATGCTGGGTCGAAACGACGACGGTGTCGATGGAATCGGGTTTGCCGTCCACGTAGCGGATGGTGACCTGAGACTTGGCGTCCGGACGCAGCCACGGCAGCCGGCCGTCGCGCCGCACTTCAGACTGGCGTTCGACCAGGCGGTGCGCGAGGTGGATCGGCAGCGGCATGAGCTGCGGGGTCTCGTCGCACGCGTAGCCGAACATCAGGCCCTGATCGCCCGCGCCCTGGTCCAGGTCCAGGCCCTTGCCCTCGTCGACGCCCTGCGCGATGTTCTGTGACTGCTCGCCGTAGGCAACGATCACGGTGCAGGTGTGGGTGTCGAAGCCGATCGCCGGGTCGGTGTAGCCGATGCGCTTGATTGTCCTGCGAGCGACGTCGTCGAAATTGACCCGCGCGTCAGTGGTGATTTCTCCGGCAAGCACCACCAGATTATCCTTGACCAGGGTCTCGGCCGCGACCCTGGAGCGTTTGTCCTGCGCTAGAATGGCGTCCAGAATCGCATCCGATATCTGGTCAGCGACTTTGTCCGGATGGCCTTCGGAAACGGATTCGGAGGTAAAAAGAAAGCTGCTCATGTTCGGGGCAGTTCCTGGTCGACAAAAAAGGGCCCAAAGAATAACACACGTTGTCGAACCTGCAACCCACTCCATGCCCATCCTTTTGAGGGTGCTTGGCGTATTCCCGCTGCCCATCCTGCATGCCATTGGGATCGCAGTGGGATGGCTGGTCTACTTGGGGTCCCGGCGCTTTCGCAGGTATCTGCGCGAGAATCTGGAGGCCGCCGGCTACAACGACCCGGCCATCAGGCGCTCGGCGGTCGCAGAAGCCGGCAAGGGCGCGATGGAGCTTCCGGCGATCTGGATGCGCAGCCAGGAGGAGGCCGCGCGCCTGGTGGTGGAAGTGCACGGCTGGGAACTCATCGAGCGTGCGCTTGCCGCGGGCAAGGGGGCAATACTGCTCACGCCGCACCTGGGCTGCTGGGAGATCACGGCGCAGTACGCCAGCCGCCGCCATCCCATCACCGTTCTCTACAGCCCGCCCAAGATGCAGGCCGTGGAGCCGCTGATGCAGCACGGGCGCACCCGGGAGGGCATGAAGAGCGTGCCCCCCGATCTGTCCGGGCTTCGTGCCATGCTGCGGGCGCTGCACCAGGGCGAGGCGATCGGCATCCTGCCCGACCAGGTGCCGGGCATCGGCGAGGGCGAATGGACGGAGTTCTTCGGCAGGCCCGCTTACACCATGACGCTGGTGGCCAGGCTTGCGCAAAAGACCGGCGCCCCGCTGCTGTTCGGCTATGCCGAGCGACTGCCGCGCGGCCGCGGGTACCGGTTGCACGTCGTGCCCATGTCCGATCCGCGGTCGGGAGAAACGCCGCAGCGCCGGCTCAACCGCGCCATCGAGGAACTGGTGCGCCGCTGCCCGGCACAATACCTGTGGGCATATAACCGGTACAAGGTCCCCGCCGGGGTCGAACCGCCGCAACAGCGTGAGGTGCGAGGAGCGATGGGTGAGGAGCAATAAGGAAGACGGCGGGTGTTAGCGCGGCTCGGGCTCGCCGCGATCTGGCTGCTGCATTTCCTGCCGCTCGCGTTGCTCGCGCGCTCGGGCGAGGCGCTCGGGACGCTCTTTTACACCTTCGGCTTTGAGCGACGGCGGGTGTGCCTGCTCAACCTCGCGCACTGCCTTCCGGAACTTTCCGCATCCGAGCGCTCGGCGCTCGCGCAGCGGCACTTCCGCGCGGTCGGCCGCAGCCTGCTCGATCGCGGCATTCTCTGGTGGGCGCCGCGCAACCGGATCGTGGGGATGGTGCGGCTCTCGGGCTTCGAAAACCTGCGCGCGCTCAGCGGGCAGCCCGTAATCCTGCTCGTGCCGCATTTCGTCGCGCTTGACGTGGGATTCGCGCGCCTCGCCTGCGAGATCGATCTCGTCAGCATCTACGCGAACCAGAAGAGCGCGGTCATGAACAGAATGCTGCTCGCGGGCCGCACCCGGTTCGGCAGACAGCGCCTGTTCTCGCGCCAGGAAGGCGTGCGCCCTGCGCTCGCCGCACTGACGGAGGGAGTTCCTTTCTACTATCTTCCGGACCAGGACTACGGTCCGCGCGACGCCCTGTTTGTTCCGTTTTTCGGTGTGCCGGCGGCTACCATCACCGGCCTTTCACGGCTGGCCAGGCTCGCAGGAGCCCGCGTCGTGCCCTGCGTGACGCGCATGCTCCCGGGCGGCGGGGGCTACGAGGTCACCTGCTACCCGGCGTGGGAGAACTTCCCCACCGAGGATGTCGTGGCGGACACCCGGCGCATGAATGCTTTCGTCGAGGAGCGCGTGCGCGAGATGCCCGAGCAGTATTTCTGGACCCACAAACGGTTCAAGACGCGACCCGCCGGAGAGGCGAAGTGGTACTAGTTACTCGCGACGCGAGTGCTGACAGATCTGGTGAAGAATTTGGGGTTTTTCATGTCTCCCGATTTGTGCGCAGTTGCAACTTCGCAACTGCGCACAAATCGGGAGATTGGGGAAGGCAGAGGGAGCCAATCTGTTTGGTTTCGCCTTGGCCGGTTCCGGATACGGCGTATCAGCGGCCGCGTCTTGAATGCGCGTGGAACCGCGCGGGTAGAATTGAGCCATGTCGTTTGAAAATCCCGGTCCCGACGCGATCTGCGCGCTGCTGAAAAGCGTCAAGACCATTGCCGTGGTCGGTTTTTCGCCGAAACCCGCGCGTCCCAGCCATAACATCGCCCGCCAGCTGCAGCGCTTCGGCTACCGGATCATTCCAGTGCGGCCGAGAATCTCGGAGGGGTTGGGCGAGAAGGCCTACCCGAACCTGTCGGCCGTTCCCGAACCAATCGATCTGGTCAACGTATTCCGGTCACCCGGCCAGGTGCCAGCCATCGTCGAGGAGTGCCTGCGGCTGGGGCTGAAGAACATCTGGATGCAGGAAGGAGCCGCGAACGAGCAAGCCGCCGCAACGGCGCTCGCGGGAGGCATGACCGTGGTGATGGACCGATGCATCCTGCGCGACTTCACGCGGCTGTGCCTTTAATAACGCGATGCAGTGTTCCCGGACTTCATGCATTGACGTGAAGAAGATACGGCTCCGGCCCATTGTCTGGCTCGGTCTCATTCTGGCGGGGGTCGGCGTCTGCTACTGGGAAGTGCTCAGCAACGGCTGGGTATGGGATGACCGCATATTGATCCTCGACCAGCCGGGGTTTTCGTCCTGGGAGCGCTTCAGGGAACTGTTGTCGAATTCCGATGATCGGGTTCCCGTAAACTATTATCGCCCCCTGACCGCAATCCAGATCTTCTTCGAGTTGCAGGTCGGCAAACGTGACCCGGCGCTGCTGCATGCAGTGAGTCTGCTGGTCCATCTTGCCAATATCGCCATGGTTTTCCTGCTGGCACGCCTGTTGTCGGCCAGACTCGGCGCCCTGTCGCGCGACAGCGTACGCGGTCGGGCCGTTCCCTGGCTTGCCGCTGCCATCTATGGTATTCATCCGGCGCTCATTGAATCGGTATCGTGGTTTGCAGCCCAGTCCGATTTGATGGTCACCTTCTATCTGCTTGCCTGCCTGGCGCTGAGCATCGATCGGATTACGGCGCTTCGGCTCGTCGGACTCGCGCTCCTGTTCTTCTGTGCCGGCCTGTCCAAAGAGTCGGCGATCGTATTGCCGCTCGTGCTTCTGATCATCGACGCATTCGAAATGTGCCGTCGGCAACGGCCGGCCCAAGCGTGCTTGTTGGAGCGATATCGAACTTATGTTGCGGTATTCCTGGGCGGTTCCGGCGTGCTGGTGGTTCGCTATCTGGGCACGGGTTATCTGTGGGTGTCGGTGGAGCATCCACTCCCCACGGGCACGTCGCTCCAGCATGCTTTGCTTGTCGGACAGACGCTTTTTGCCTACCTGCACGCGGGGCTCTTTCCGTTCGATACCATCAATCCCTTCCACCCGGTGTCCCTGCCGGTCAATGTCGCAGACGCGTTGCCGTGGACTCAGTCGCTGGCGGCGTTGGCGGTATTCGGCGCATTGGTTCTCGGAATGAACAGGGGCTCGTTATGGGCGCTCATGGGGATGCTATATGTCGTGGCACTGCTGCCGGTATTGCAGATCATTCCCTTGCAAGCTACGGCGGATTTCTATCACGACCGGTATTTGACTTTCCCCCTGGTGTTTCTCGCGCTCGGCGCTGCTATTCTGGTTGCCGGCAGCGTTGCGAAACTGGCCTTCGATACCAGAAGGGCATGGGGCGTCCGGACCGTCGTTGCCTGCTGGATTGCCGCGGCGGGTGCGAGCGTGCTGGTGACGGTGCCGCTGTGGCGATCCGATGTCACCTTCTGGAACTGGGTCGTCAAGCGCAATCCCGGAGCATTCATGGCGGAAGCGAACCTTGCCACCGCCTATCTGGAGGCGGGAAGGCACGAAGAGTCCTTGGCACTGAACCGGGAGTTGCTGCGCCGGTATCCAGGGCATTATCTGCCGCTGATCAATCTCGGCGCTCAGGCCGTCATGGAGCATCGGCTTGAAGAAGGCATCGGCTACATGGAGCAGGCGATTCAGTCTCCGTATGGCATCCCGAAAGAAGCCTATGCGCGGGTGCTCGGCAACCTGGGGCCTGCGGAAGCCGCTCGCGGAAACCTCGATCTTGCCGAGACGCTGCTGTCCGAGGCGGTGAACATCAGCCCGGGCATGGTGAAAGCGATGGCGACCCTCTCCCAGGTTCGGCAGCTTAAGGGGGACAAAGCAGGAGCGGATGCGACATGGGCGCAGACGCTGTCGCTCGTGGCGCCGGAAGAGCGGGCCGGATTTGCCGCCGCGGCCGACAGGAACATGGCGCGTCTCGCGGAAGGGCTGCGTCGGGCAACGCCATCTCCGGGAGCAGCCAATGCGAACAATGCGGCGCATGCGCGATGATTCCAGCCGTCCATCTTCTCGACGGACATAGCGTGGTTTCCACAGAGTCGCCGGACGCCATCTTGGGTGTAAGCTTGGCGCGGATCCCCCGGGTGCGCGGTGGGCGGCACTGCGAGGCGCAGCGGACTCGCATGGACAATGAGACTTAAGTTCACAAAAATGCAGGGTGTTGGCAACGACTTCGTCGTGCTCGACGGCATTAGTCAGAAGGTGGCGCTCACCCCCGAGCTTGCAAGGCACATCGCCGACCGCCATTTCGGCATCGGCTGCGACCAGATCCTGCTCGTTGAACGGGCTCAGGCTGCGGGCGCGGATTTCCGCTACCGCATCTGGAACGCCGACGGCGGCGAGGTCGAGCAGTGCGGCAACGGCGCGCGGTGCTTCGTGCGCTTCGTGCACGACAAGAGGCTGACCGCAAAGGACGAAATCCGCGTCGAGACCAAGTCCGGGCTGATCACCCCGCGCCTGGAGCCGGACGGCGCGGTGACGGTCAACATGGGCGCGCCCCTGTTCGAGCCGAAGCGCATCCCGTTCCTGAGCGATTCGGCCGCGGTGGTGCAGCCCCTTGAGGTCGCGGGCTCGGTCGTGCAGATTACCGCAGTGTCGATGGGCAACCCGCACGCGGTGCAGCTGGTCGAGGACCTCGAGGCCGCGCCTGTCGCTACACAGGGCCCGCTCATCGAGCACCACCCCCGCTTTCCGCAGCGTGTGAACGCCGGCTACATGCAGGTCATGGACCGCAGCCGCATCCGGCTGCGCGTGTGGGAGCGCGGCGCCGGGGAGACGCTCGCCTGCGGCACCGGGGCCTGCGCCGCGGTGGTCGCCGGCGTCCGTCGCGGCCTGCTCGACCCGATCGTCGCGGTCGACACCCGCGGTGGACGATTGACGATCCGCTGGGAGGGCGCGGAGAATGCACTAAACTGTGCGGTGTGGCTGACCGGCCCTGCCGTCACCGTCTTTGAGGGAGAGATCCAGATTGATGAAAGCTGAAGACGTCGCGCGCTACCTCACCGAGAATCCGGAGTTCTTCGATCGGTACTCGGAGATGTTGTCGCAGATTTCGATTTCCAACCCGCACGGGGGCCGTGCCATTCCGCTGTCCGACCGCCAGGTGCTTACGCTGCGCGAGAAGAACAAGGTGCTGGAGGCCAAGCTCTCCGAGTTGATCCAGTTCGGCGAGGAAAACGATGCCATCGGCGACAAGATGCACAGGCTCGCGCTCGCCCTGCTCGCCTCGCGGGAGTTGCCCGCGCTGCTGTCGGCGCTTTATTACAACCTGCGCGAGGACTTTACCGTTCCGCACGTGGCGCTGCGTGTGTGGCGCGGCCACGACGCCGCGCACCGCGCCCAGACTGTGCCGGAGTTCCGCGCCGTGAGCGGGGAACTGATCCAGTACGCAACCGGTCTTGCACAACCCTACTGCGGCCCGAGCGGAAACGCCGAGGCGGCGGGGTGGTTCGGCGAGGCGGCTTCCCATATCCGCTCCGTGGCGCTGATGCCCTTGAAAGACCAGGAGTGCTTCGGCATGCTGGCGCTTGGCAGCGAGGACGCCATGCGTTTCTATCCGGAGATGGGCACGTTGTATCTCAAGCGCCTGGGCGAGCTGGCGGGCGCCTCGCTCGCACGCTTTTTGTGACATGGCCGGTGCGTCGCAGGCACGCGGCGACGACCCCCGGCTGGCAGTTCTCGCCGAGTTCCGGCGCAACCTCGAGCACGAGCGGCGCCTGTCCCCGCACACCAGCAGCAACTACTGCCGCGACATCGAGTGCCTGTTCGAACTGACGCCGGGCTTGCCGCTCGAGCGCATTCAGACCCATGTGGTTCGCCGTGCAATTGCGCAGTTGCATGGGCGCGGGCTTTCGGGCAAAACCCTGGCGCGTATGCTTTCTTCCTGGCGGGGCCTTTATGCGTGGCTCGCACGCCATCGCGGATTCGCCGCCAATCCGTGCGCTGGCGTGCGTGCACCCAAGAGCGCGAAGACGCTGCCCAAGGCGCTGTCGCCGGATGCCGCATCGCAGTTGCTCGACGCGGTGCCGGAGGGCGCGCTGGAAGTCCGCGACAAGGCCATGTTCGAGCTTTGCTATTCCTCGGGCCTGCGGCTTGCCGAGCTGGTGAGTCTCGATCTGGATGCGGCAGCGCTCGCCGTGCGAGAGGGCGAAGTCACCGTTACCGGCAAGGGCCGCAAGACGCGCACGGTGCCGGTCGGGAACAAGGCCGCGCGGGCGCTCGTTGCCTGGCTCGAACTGCGGATGGGGCTCGCCGCGCATGCGGAGCACGCACTGTTCGTATCGAACCGTGGCACGCGCATCTCGGCGCGCATGATCCAGATGCGGCTTGCGCGCTGGGCGTTGAAATGCGGTATGGGGTCGAACGTCCACCCGCACATGCTGCGGCATTCCTTCGCCACCCATGTGCTCCAGTCCTCCGGCGACCTGCGCGCAGTGCAGGAAATGCTCGGCCACTCGAGCATCTCGACCACGCAGGTCTACACGCACCTCGATTTTCAGTATTTGGCGAAAGCGTATGACGCGGCGCACCCGCGTGCCAAGAAGAAGTGAAAATACACCTCAAGGCCGGCCGGGAAAGGTCACTGCTGCGCCGGCATCCGTGGGTCTTCTCAGGCGCGATCGACAAAATCTACGGCTCGCCCGTGAGCGGCGACACGGTCCAGGTGCGCGCGTCCGACGGCCGTTTTCTCGCCTGGGCTGCCTGGAGCCCGCAGTCACAGATCCGTGCCCGGGTCTGGAGCTTCGAAGAGCCGGATCTGCCGGGTTCTGAGCTGCTGCGCGGCCGGATCGAGCAGGCGCTCGCGCTGCGGCGCGCACTGGGGCTGCAGGAAGCGACCGGTCACGATTCAACACGCGCGCTGCGCCTGGTGCATGGCGAGGCCGACCGCCTGCCAGGCTTCATCGTGGACCGCTACGGCGACACGCTGGTGGCGCAGGTCCTGTCGGCCGGAATCGAGCGCTGGCGCGACCTGCTCGCCGATACGCTCCTCGAGCAGACGGGCTGCGCGCGCATCTACGAGCGTTCCGACGCCGACGTGCGTGAACTCGAGGGGCTGCCGGCGCGCACCGGGGCCATGCGGGGTGATGCGCCCGCGGTGCCGCTGGAGATCGTCGAGCACGGCCTGCGCTATGCAGTGGATGTCGTCGGCGGGCAGAAGACGGGCTTCTATCTCGACCAGCGCGACAACCGTCGCCGCATCCGCGAACTGGCCGCTGGTCGCGATGTGCTCAACTGCTTTTGCTACACCGGCGGCTTTTCGCTTGCTGCGCTGGCGGGCGGCGCGCAGTCTGTCGCCTCGGTCGACAGTTCCGGCCCCGCGCTGGCGCTCGCACGCCGCAGTGTTCAGACCAACGGCTTTGATGCGTTGCGCACCGAATGGATCGAGGCCGACGTGTTCCGTTACCTGCGGGATGCGCGCTCGCAGGGACGCAGCTTCGACCTTGTCGTGCTCGATCCGCCGAAGTTCGCGCCCACCGAGAAGCACGCGCCGGCGGCCGCGCGCGCCTACAAGGACATCAACCTCAATGCGTTGAAGCTCCTGCGCCCGGGCGGCCTGCTCGCCACGTTTTCCTGCTCGGGCGGGGTATCCGCCGATCTGTTCCAGAAGATCGTTGCCGGCGCGGCCGCCGACGCGGCCGCTTCGGCCACCCTGCTCGAGCGATTCCACGCAGCGCCCGACCACCCCGTGCTGCTGGAATTTCCAGAAGGTGAGTACCTCAAGGGTCTGCTGTTACGGCGGAACTGACCCGATCCGCGCTCATGGCGGCCGCATTCGTGAGGCGGTCCCCTCGTTCCATTTGAACGGACCCGGAAGGGCGCGCGATCCCGCAACTGTGTTGCATATGCAACCGAGAGGCGGTAACATCCGGCCATGACCGTCCAGGATGCACTCGGCCTCGCCCGGGAAAGAATTCAGGGGACCGGCGCCCGGATGACGGCCCCACGGATGCAGGTGCTGGCGGCAATGCTCGCCGCCAACCGCGTGCTTTCACACCACGACATCGAAGACATGCTGGGGGCCGCCCGGCTCGATCGGGTGACGCTCTACCGGGTGCTGGACTGGCTGGTGGCGCAAGGTCTAGCGCACCGGATTGCGGGACCGGACCGCGTCTGGCGCTTTTCGGTGACCGGCGAGGCGCACGAGACACACGCGCATTTCCAGTGCAACCGTTGCGGCAAGGTGCTGTGCCTGGACGAGTTGTCGGCGCGCAAGGTCCCGCTGCGGCTTCCTGCCGGATGCCGGCCGGAGCGGATGGAATTGACGGTCACCGGCCAGTGCGCCGAGTGCACGGTCTAGGCCGGATTACGGATTCTTAGGCACGAACATGGTCAAGTACAAATTGTGGTGGGACAGGCTGGGGATCACGCTGTCGGTCGTGTGCCTGGTGCACTGCCTCACACTGCCCTTGGCGATCGCCGCGCTGCCTCTGGTGGCCGCCCAATGGCTGCACACGAGCACCTTCCACACCGCCATGGCGCTTGCGTTGCTGCCGGTCGCGCTGCTAGCGGTCGTTCCGGGCCTGCGGCTGCATGGGCGCGCGAGCGTGGCCGTCGCGATGGCTGCGGGGCTTTCACTCTTGAGCACCGCAGCCTTCGCAGGTGAGCGCTTGCTCTCGCGCGAATGGGAGATCGGACTTACGCTGGCGGGCGGGGCAATCCTGGTGACGGCGCACGCGGTCAACCTCGCTTTGTGTCGGGCGTGTCCTGCCTGCGTCACGCACGAGCACGATGCGGAGCACGCCTGATGGCCGAGAACAGGACCGCCGAGAACGGGGTGGCCGAGAACAATATGGTACCGGTCACGATCTTGACCGGATTTCTGGGCAGCGGCAAGACTACGCTGCTGAACCGCATCCTGAACGAGCAGCATGGCCATCGTATCGCCGTGATCGAGAACGAATTCGGCGAGGCGGGCGTGGACAACGAGATTCTGGTCCGGGGCGGTGAAGAGCAGATCATCGAAATGAACAACGGCTGCGTCTGCTGCACCGTGCGCGGCGACCTGATGCGCATCCTGGGCGATCTGAAGGACCGGCGCGACACGGGTTCGATCGGGTTCGACCGGGTCATCATCGAGACCACCGGCATGGCCGACCCGGGCCCGGTGGCGCAGACCTTCTTTCTGGACGAGGCGATCGGCAATTATTACCTGCTCGACAGCGTGATCACTCTGGTCGATGCCATGCACGGCGAGCGGCAACTGGACGAATTCCGGGAGGCCCAGGCGCAGGTGGGGTTTGCCGACCGCATCCTGCTGTCCAAGACCGACCTTGTGTCCGAGGCGGACGCCGAACGCCTGCGCAGGCGCATCGTGCACATCAACCCGCGCGTGCCTATCCGCAAGGTGCACTTCGGCCAGATGCCGGTCGAGGAAATCCTGGACATCCGCGGATTCAACCTGACTGCCGTTCTCGAAATCGACCCGGAATTCCTCGAGGAGGACGAGCACGAGCACCCCCGGGAGGTGAGTTCCTTCGTGTTCCGCTCGGAACGGCCGTTCGACGGGGTGCGCCTGGAGGAATTCTTGTCCGGGCTGATCCAGGCCTACGGCAAGGATATGCTGCGCTACAAAGGTGTGGTATATCTAAAAGATAGTGCACACCGGGCCGTGTTTCAGGGCGTTTACATGCTGATGGGTGGTGACCTCGGTAAAGCCTGGGGCAAGGAAGAGAGGCGGCAAAGCACGCTCGTTTTCATCGGGCGCAATCTGCCGGAGGATGTATTCATCAAAGGGCTTGAGCAATGTCTCGTGCAACCGCAGTAAGGAAGAAACCGATCGCGAAGGTGGCGAAGGTGGCGAAGAAGGTCGCCACCAAGACCGCGGCGCCCAAGGCGCGCAAGCCGGCGAAGAATAACAAGCCGGCGGCGAAAATGGCGAAGGCGGCAGTGCGCGCATTGAAACCCGCACCAAAGCCCGTGGTGAAGCCCCTATCAAAGCCATTGGCGAAACCCGAGCCGAAGCCCGTTCCGGCAGCGTACTCGCAGCCCGCGGCACCGAAATCCGAGGTGCGCTACGCGGGCATGACCGAATCCGAAATCATGCGGGCGCCTGCGTCCCAGTACATGAATGGCGGTCAACTCGCGTTCTTCCGCGAGCGGCTGCTGGCGATGCAGCGTGAGTTGCTTGAGAAGGCGGGCCTCACCTCCGAACACCTGCGCGAGCATGACATCGAGCCCGATCCGACTGATCAGGCCACGATCGAGGAGGAGTATGCCCTCGAACTGCGTGCCCGCGACCGGGAGCGAAAGCTGCTCAAGAAGATCGAGCAGAGCCTGCGTCGCATCGAC
>Ga0315281_10012772_pt1 | contig 11415 bp, 13 predicted proteins | sample YL17G07_0_MG_FD_204540 | JGI IMG/M metagenome (GOLD analysis project Ga0315281, IMG submission 204540) | Sediment microbial communities from Yellowstone Lake, YNP, Wyoming, USA - YL17G07_0 | ecosystem: Environmental > Aquatic > Freshwater > Lake > Sediment | place: USA: Wyoming | collected... | reverse complement strand
CCACGCCGCTCCCCGAAAAGGACATGAGCCAGATCACGGAGCTGGTGCGAGACGCGATCGGATTCAGCAAGGAACGCGGCGACACCCTCAACGTAGCCAATGCCCCGTTCTCGGTCGCCGAACGCGAACCCACTCCGGAAGTGCCGCTGTGGAAACAACCGGAGAACATTTCTCTCGCCAAGGAGGTGGGCAAGAACCTGCTCATCGTTCTGGTCGGCGCGTATCTCTTTTTTGGCGTCCTGCGCCCCATGCTGCGCCGGCTGGCCACCTTCAAGCCCGCGCCGCCGCTGCCTGCTCCCGCGGGCGAGATTCACCTGCTGCAGGCCACGCAGAGCGCCGATCGTCTGACGCAGGCGCGGCAGATAGCGCAGCAGGATCCGCGCATTGTCGCCAACGTGGTCCGCGGCTGGGTAAGCAAGAATGGATAACGATGGAATGAACCAGGCAGCGATTCTGCTGCTTTCCCTTGGCGAGAGCGAGGCCGCCGAGGTGTTCAAGTACCTCTCGCCCAAGGAGGTGCAGGGAATCGGCCAGATCATGGCCAAGACCAAGAACGTCACGCGCGACAAGGTCGATGCCGTTCTGGGCACTTTCTGCCAGGACGCGGAAATGCAGACCTCGGTTGGCGGCAACGGCGACGAGTTCGTCCGCTCGGTGCTGAACAAGGCGCTGGGAACCGAAAAGGCCAATCTGCTGCTCGACCGGATGTTGCAGGGCGGCGACGTCGCCGGCATCGAAGGCCTGCGGTGGATGGACGCGGGCAGCGTCGCCGAACTGGTCAAGGGCGAGCACCCGCAGATCATCGCCTCGATCCTGGTGCACCTGGAGCGCGACCAGGCCTCCGAGGTGCTCGGCGCGTTTGTGCCGCGCCTGCGCAACGATGTGCTGCTGCGCATCGCCACGCTGGACGGCATACAGCCCACTGCCCTGCAGGAATTGAACGAGGTGCTGGGTAAAGTGATTTCCTCCGGCGACAAGCTCAAAAAGGCACCGCTGGGCGGTGTGCGCGCGGCCGCCGAGATCCTGAATTTTATCGGCACCGCGCACGAAACCTCGATCCTCGAGGCGGTCCGCGAGCACGACGCGGACCTGGCGCAGAAGATCCTCGACGACATGTTCACTTTCGATGATCTCTTCGAACTGGACGACCGCGGCATCCAGCTGCTGCTGCGCGAGGTTCAGTCCGAGTCGCTGATCGTCGCCCTGAAGGGCGCCAAGCCGGAACTGCGCGAGAAGATCTTCAAGAACATGTCGCAGCGCGCCGGGGATCTGCTGCGCGAGGACCTCGAGGCCAAGGGCCCGGTCAGGTTGAGCGAGGTCGAGGCCGAGCAGAGAGAAATCCTCAAAATCGCACGCCGCCTGTCCGAGGAAGGCCAGATCGTGCTCGGCGGCAAGGGCGAAGAGGCCTACGTGTGAGGCTTGAGAGCCGCGGGGCATGCGCGTCTGATTCCGGGAAGAGTTTCGGGGCATGAATTCGCAATTCATCCGCAAGGAGGACCTGAGCGCCTATCGGCGCTGGGAAATCGGTGCCATCGGCGATCGGGCCGCACGCCTCGATCCCGGCGTGCGGCTGCCCACCGCGGGCGACCTTCAGGCGATGCAGGAGGAGGTGATCCGCGAGGGCTACAACGCCGGCCTTGCGGAAGCCCAGGCGCAGGCCGCGAGGCTTGCAGTCGTGCTGCAGAACATCGAGGGCGCGCGCCAGGCGATGCAGGAGCGCCTGGCCGACGAAATCCTGGAGCTTGCGCTTGATATCGCGAACCAGATTGTGCGCACGTCCCTGAAGGCCTGTCCGGAGCTGATCCTGCCGCTGGTGCGCGAAGCGCTGCAGGCGCTGCCCGCGGTGCAGGGCGAACCGATGCTCATACTCAATCCGGCGGACGCGGATTTCGTGCGCGAGCAGCTCGCCGAAGAACTTGCGCGCGGACGCTGGAGAATTGCCGCCGACGCCGGCCTCCCGCCGGGCGGCTGCCGGATTGAAAGCGCCGGCGGCGATGTCGACGCCACGCTGGGCAAGCGCTGGGCGCGCGTGATGGAGGCACTCGGGGCAAATCATGACTGGCTCAGCTAGCTCGGCCGGTTCGGCCCGATCCAACGTGTGGCCGGAATATTTCACCAACTGCCGCGACCTGGTGCGCGCCTCGCAGCCGGTGGATACCCACGGCCGGCTCACCCGCGTGGCCGGCCTGGTCATGGAAGCCATGGGGCTCAAGCTTGCAGTGGGCGGCGCCTGCATCGTCTCGCAACCGGGCATGCCCGAGGTCGAGGCCGAAGTGGTGGGATTCTCCGGCGACCGCCTTTTCCTCATGCCTGCCAGTGACGTCTACGGCCTCGCACCCGGGGCGATCGTGACGCCGGTGCAGGTCAAGCACGCACCGCCCCGCCCGGGCCATCCGCAGCGTCCGCGGCGCCGCGCAGAGGATCGCGCGAAACGTCTTCCCGTGGGTGAGGGCCTGCTCGGCCGCATACTCGACGGCGCCGGACGCCCGCTGGACCGCCTGGGTCCGCTGATGGCCGGCGAGATCGCCCCGCTGCAGAGCCGGCCGATCAATCCCATCGAGCGCGCGGCGATCGACCGGCCGCTCGATGTCGGCGTGCGCGCCATCAACGGGCTGCTCACGGTGGGACGCGGCCAGCGCATGGGCCTGTTCTCCGGCAGCGGCGTGGGCAAGTCGGTGCTGCTCGGGATGATGGCGCGGTACACCGCGGCCGAGGTCATCGTCGTCGGCCTGATCGGCGAGCGCGGTCGAGAGGTCAAGGAATTCATCGAACATAGCCTGGGCGAGGAGGGCCTGGCGCGCGCCGTGGTGGTCGCCGCGCCGGCCGACACGCCGCCGCTGATGCGCCTGCAGGGCGCCGCGTACGCGACCACCATCGCCGAGTATTTCAGGGCTCGGGGGCGCAACGTATTGCTGATCATGGATTCGCTCACCCGCTACGCCATGGCGCAGCGCGAGATCGCGCTTGCCATCGGCGAGCCGCCGGCCACCAAGGGCTATCCGCCCTCTGCGTTCGCGAAGCTCCCGCTGCTCGTCGAGCGCGCCGGCAACGGGCCCGAAGGCGGCGGTTCGATCACGGCGTTTTATACCGTGCTCACCGAAGGCGACGATCCACATGACCCGATTGCCGATGCGGCACGCGCGATTCTGGACGGCCATATCGTTCTGGCGCGCAGCCTGGGGGATCAGGGCCATTACCCGGCCATCGACATCGAGGCCTCGGTCAGCCGGGCGTTGCATACGCTCGCCCCGCCTTTGGAGCTGGAGCGCATCCGCCACTTCAAGCAGCTCTACAGCCGCTACCACCGCAGCCGCGACCTGATCAGCGTGGGCGCCTACAGTCATGGCAGCGACGCGGTGCTCGACGCTGCGATTGCGCTCTATCCGCGCATGGAAGCGTATCTGCAGCAGGACATGGGACAAAAGGTGGGCTTCGAGGCGAGCCGGCGCGGCCTTGAATCCCTGTTCGCCACCGTCGCCGAAAACCCATCCCCATCACCATCCCGATCCTGAGGCGAAAACCATGGCACACCCGTCATCACTGCATGTGCTGGTCGATCTGGCAGAGCACCGAAGCCAGGAGGTTGCGCGTAATCTGGGCCTGCTCATCGCCCGCGGCGAGGAGGGCGAGGTGAAGCTGCAGCTGTTGCGCAATTACCTTCACGAATACCGCGTGCGCCTGGATGAGGCGGTGCGCGAGGGGCTGGAGGGCGAGCGGCTGCGCAATTACCTCACGTTCATCGCGCGTCTGGAACGGGCGATTGCTGAACAGTCTGCCGAAGTCGCCGCAGCGCAGGCCCGCATCGACGGGGAAAAGGAACGCTGGCGCGAGCAGGAGCGCGAGCGGCGGACCTTCGAGACCCTTCTGGATCGCCGCCGCGTCGAAGGCCAGCGCCTCGAAGCGCGCAGCCAGCAAAAGCAACTGGACGAAATCGCGACGCGCTCGGCGATATATCAGCCCGCGCGCTGACAGGAGAGCCCATGATTGAACCCCTGACCATGCCGGCTCGCGCGCCGACGTTCCCGTCCGCCAATGGCGGCATGACGCCTCGTTCGGGCGCCGCGAACGGGGATGCGAGCGAATTTGAAAACATGCTTCAGGCCGGACTCGCCGGCCGCGCGGACGCGGCGGTGACTCAGCCCGCAGGCCCCGCGGTAGCAGCAGCTGCGGCAATTCCGGGCGCCCGATCGGGCACTGCTGCGAGCGCCGCGGCGAGCGACGATCGCACCACTCCCCGGAACGAGGGCGCAGCTGACTCGCTCGCGGCGCTGCTCGCCTATGGTCCCGGCGCAGAGCCCAACGCTGCTGCACCGGCTCTCACAGATCAGCGCCTTGATGCCGCGACTGCGTCGCCTGCGGTCGCCATGGCGCAGCCAATAATGATGCAGCCGACGGTGGGGCAGCCGACGGTGGGGCAGCCGACAGTGGGGCAGCCCACGCTGGGGCAGCCCACGCCGGGGCAACAGACCGCGGGGCAACCGACGCCGCGGCAACCTGCACTGGAGCAGTTGACGGCGACGCCGGCAACGGAAATGATTCCTGATGAGAATGGAAAGGTCGATCCTTCGGCAGCGACACCGGGGCGCGCGGAGCGCGCTGCGGGCGGCGATGCACTGCAGAGGGACTGGGCGTCGGCTGCCGAATCCGATGCCCAAACGCCACGCGACCTTTCTGCAATTCAGGGCAATCAGGCCGCGGGCCTGACTCAACAACTTCCAGCATCCACCGGGGCCGGAACAGGCACAGCGACTGGTACGGCGGAGGTCACAGAGGCAGTGCGCTCGACCCGGCAACGACGCTCCTCCGGGCGAGACGAGCCGCGCAGCGCCACCGAATCCGACGGCGCTGCGCGCATGCGCGACGGCCTGCGGGATCCGATCGGGCCTGCCGAAACCATGACTGGGCGCCTCACCGAAGGATTAGCCGCAGGATTGACTGCAGGTTCAACTGCAGGTCTAACTGAACGGCTCACTGAGCGCGCTGCCGACCACCCGGCTGATCCAGCGGCCCGGATCGACACGATGCTGCGCGCTGATCCGGCGTCCCGGCTGGAGTCACCGCCGCTGGCAGCGGAACGCGCCGGGCCGGTTCCGGTGCTCTATGCAGAGCACGGCCTGGGCAGTCCCGAATGGCAGCGGGAATTCGGTTCGCAGGTGAGCCTGCTTGTTTCCCGCCGCGAACCCCAGGCGGAGATAAGGATCAATCCGCCCCAACTGGGCCCCGTGGAGGTTCGTATCGGACTGCAGGGCGATCAGGTCACGCTCGCCTTCACGGCACCGCATCCGGATACGCGCGCCGCAATCGAAAACGCGCTGCCGCAGCTGCGTGAAATGTTTGCGGGAAACGGCCTTGCGCTGGGCAACGCCTCGGTCAGCGCCGAATCATCGCAGCAGCAGGCTCATCGCGGTACCCATCAGAACGAGGTGTCGCGCCCGAACGGGGAGCCGATGCTGGCCGAAAGCGTGCCGCCGATGCGCGGCGTCGCGGTCCGGCTGGTGGACACGTTCGCGTAGGAGGCCGGGACAAATGCCGAGAAGCGCACCGAATCGGGGACTTTTCCGGACATTGAAACCCCTTGCCCTTGTCCATAATTCAAAACGTGGCATTCGAATTTGATCCGGGGAACCCAGCATGACCAGAGCTGCGCAGGCCGAAATCGACGCAGTCCAAGTGGCGGTCGAGGAATCACCGCCATCGAAGCTGAGCCGCCTCAAGCTGATTCTCATCGCAACCATGGTGCTGCTGCTGCTCGGTGCGGGCGGCGGAGTCACCTGGTATTTGTTGAGCGATCCGGAGGCGCCCGAAGAAGAGGCGGCGGTTGCCAAGAGTTCCGAAGCGAAGCCCGCGGCCAAAGACATGGAGAAAAAGGCGGACAAGGTCCAGGCCAGGAAGCCCTCGACATTCTTGAACCTGGAGACCCTCACGGTCAACCTGCAATCGGACGCCGGCGACCGCATTCTGCAGACCACGATCGTGCTGGAGCTGAGCGACGAAAAATCGCTCGAAGCGATCAAGACGCAGATGCCGGTCATCCGCAGCAGACTGCTGCTGCTTTTATCCTCGAAGAACGCGGCCGAACTCAATACGCCGAGAGGCAAGGAAAAACTCGCGGCGGAAATCATGGATGAAACGCGCCGGCATTTCGCGCCCATCTCCCCGGAGCAGGGGCTGCTCGACGTTCACTTCAACTCGTTCGTGATCCAGTAGCAATGGCCAACGAATTTCTTTCGCAGGAAGAGGTCGACGCGCTGCTGCGCGGCGTTTCGGGCGAGGCAGAGGAAGAGCAGCCAGGCGAGGAAGCGGGCGGGGTACGTTCCTACAATCTGGCCACGCAGGAGCGCATCGTGCGCGGGCGCATGCCCACGCTCGAGATCATCAACGAACGCTTTGCCCGCAATCTGCGAATCGGATTTTTCAACTTCATCAGGCGCACGCCGGAAATTGCCGTGGGCCAGTTGCGCACGGTCAAGTACAGCGAATTCGTGCGCAACCTGGTGGTTCCGACCAACCTCAACATCGTGCGCATGCAGCCGCTGCGGGGCAGCGTTCTGTTCGTATTCGAGCCGCAGCTGGTGTTCCTGGTGATCGACAATATTTTCGGCGGCGACGGGCGTTTCCCCACCCGCGTCGAGGGCCGGGATTTCACGCAGACCGAGCAGCGCATCATCCAGCGCATGCTCCAGATCGTGTTTGAGGACTACCAGCGCGCCTGGGCGCCGGTGTATCCGGTGACATTCGAGTACGTGCGCTCCGAAATGCACACCCAGTTCACCAATATCGCGACGCCCTCCGAGATCGTGGTATGCGTGACCTTCAGCATCGAATTGGGAACCCACTCGGGGGAGTTCCATGTGTGCATTCCCTATTCGGCCATCGAGCCGATCCGGGACGTGCTGTGCTCCAGCGTGATGGGCGACTCGACCCAGACCGACCGGCGCTGGGTGAAGATGCTCTCGCGCCAGGTTCAGTCGGTGGACGTCGAGATGGTGGCCAACCTCGGTGAAGTGCCCATCACTGTGGGCCACTTGCTGGGCATGAAAGCGGGCGATGTCATCACCATCGACATTCCCGATTCGGTGGTCGCGGCCGTTGACGGCGTTCCCGTTTTCGACTGCAAGTACGGCACTCTGAACGGGCAATACGCCATCAAGGTGAACCAGATCCTCGCCGTTCCCCAGCGGGAAAACCTCATGGAAGATGAACATGTCTAACGACACTCAGCAAGATACGGCAACGGACGACTGGGAGGCAGCCATGGCCGAACAGACCCGGGCCACCGCCAAGGGCCCCGCCACTGTCACTTCGATCGACCCGGCCCCGGGCAGACCCAAACCGGGTCAGGCGGCGCTGTTCGAGAAGTTCTCCGGCAACTCCGGTTCAGGCAGCTCGAACCACGATATCGACATGATCATGGACATACCGGTGCGGCTGACCGTCGAGCTGGGCCGCACCAAGATCACGATCAAGCAGATCCTGCAGCTCGCGCAGGGTTCGGTGATCGAACTGGACGGCCTGGCGGGAGAACCGATGGACGTGCTGGTGAACGGCTGCCTGATCGCGCAGGGGGAGGTGGTGGTCGTGAACGACAAGTTCGGCATTCGCCTCACGGACATCATCACGCCCTCGGAACGCATCCGCAGGCTGAACAAGTGAACCGCATGAGCCCCGAACCTCCGTGGCCCGGCCGGGCGGCATTCGCCGCCTGCATGCCCGCGGTTACCGTGGCCGCCTCCGCCTCCGCCTTCGCCTCCGACGGCGCCGCAGGCCCGGTGCTCGGGGTGGCGCAGATGGTGATGGGTCTGGCCTTCGTTCTGGGCCTCATCGTGCTGGCGAGCTGGCTGCTGCGGCGGTTTGGCGCCGGCGCGTCGGCTCAGGGTTCGATCGTACGCGTGGTGACCGCGGCCTCGGTAGGACCTCGTGAACGGGTCGTGCTGGTCGAAATCCACGATACCTGGCTGGTACTGGGCGTCGCCCCGGGACGGGTCAGCACGCTGCACCAGCTGCCTCGGCAGCAGGTGGTCGAGGCGGATCTGCAGCCCAATGGCTTCGCACGCTGGCTCGCCCAGGCGAGGCAGCACCCGCACCGGCAGCCCACTCCACCGAACACATCCACATGATCCGTCGCTGCCTCCTTTACATCCTTCCGTTGGTTGCCTTGCTCGGGCCTTGCATTGCCATGGCGCAAGCCGACATTGCGGCTCTGGTCAGCACACCGGGCCCGGGTGGCAGCCAGACCTGGTCGCTGTCGCTGCAGACGTTGTTGCTGCTCACTGCGCTCAGCTTTCTGCCGGCCGTGCTGCTGCTCATGACCGGATTCACGCGCATCATCATCGTGCTTTCGCTGCTGCGTCATGCCCTGGGCACCCAGACCTCACCGCCCAACCAGGTGATGGTCGGACTGGCGCTGTTTCTGACCATGTTCGTGATGTCGCCGGTACTGGAGCGAATCTACAACGAGGCCTACCTGCCCTATACGCAGAAAAAGCTCGCCTTCGGGGATGCCCTTTCCCGAGCCGAAACGCCGCTAAAGCAGTTCATGCTGAAGCAGACCCGCCAGCCGGACCTGGCGATGTTCATGAAGCTTGCGCACCAGGAAGGGGTGCAGAAACCCGAGGATGTTCCGCTCAAGGTGCTCATACCGGCTTTTGTGACCAGCGAGCTGAAGACGGCATTTCAGATCGGGTTCATCATTTTCATTCCGTTTCTGATTATCGACATGGTGGTGGCGAGCGTGCTGATGTCGATGGGCATGATGATGCTCTCGCCGGTTCTGATCTCCCTGCCGTTCAAGCTCATGCTGTTCGTGCTCGTGGATGGCTGGAACCTGATCATCGGCTCACTGGTTCAGAGTTTCGCCACATGAGGTGCCCGGCATGACCTCGCCGGCATGACCGCGCCGACATGACCTCGTCAACATAACCTCGCCGACATGACCTCACTATCGGTTCTCGCCATCGGCCAGCAGGCCCTGGAGATGATGCTGCTCATTTCGGCGCCGATGCTGCTCACGGCGCTCGCCGTGGGTCTGCTGGTCTCGGTGTTCCAGGCGGCTACCCAGATCAACGAAATGACCTTGTCGTTCATTCCGAAGCTGGTCGCCATGTGCCTCGCGCTGGTGGTCACGGGCCCCTGGATGCTGGCGACGTTCGTGGATTACGTGCAGCGGCTGATCAGCGGCATTCCCGGCGCAATCGGCTGAAGCGGCTCGAGTCGCATGGTTTCGATTTCGACCGTGCAGCTCTACGCGATCATCAACGCGTTCTTCTGGCCGTTCGTTCGTCTGCTGTCGCTGTTCTCCAGCGCGCCCATACTCGGCGACCGGACCGTGCCGGCGCGGGTGAAAATCGCGCTGGCGATCGCCTGCGCCGTTCTGGTCGCCCCGACGCTCTCCGATGCGCCGACATCGTCCCCGATTTCGGGGGACGGGCTGATGCTGCTCGTCCAGCAGGTGTTGATCGGGATTGCGATCGGCCTCGGGATGCGCTTCGTGTTTGCCGCCGTGGAGCTTGCCGGGGACATGATCGGCGTGCAGATGGGCCTGTCGTTCGCCACCTTCATCGATCCGCAGAATTCGACCCAGACGCCGATCGTCGGCAGCTTTCTCGGAATCATCGCCTCGCTGATCCTGCTGGCGATGAACGGCCACCTGCTGATGATCGCAACGCTGATAGACAGCTTCCGGACCATTCCCATTTCCGCGCATTCCGATCTCGCGTTGAGCATTGAGCGCCTGGTGGCCCTGGGCGGGGAGATCTTCCGCGTCGGATTGCACCTTTCGCTTCCCGTGCTGGCGACGCTGCTGGTGCTCAATCTCGCGATGGGCGTACTCTCGCGCGCCGCACCGCAGATCAACATATTCGCAGTCGGATTTCCGTTGACGATACTGGCAGGGCTGTTTCTGCTCGGTCTTTCACTGCCCTATATGGGTGCTGCGCTGGAGCGAGCGCTCGGGCAGGCGATCGGCACGCTGTCCGGATAGGGCCTTACCGGCCTCTTGCCTGGCCTGTCCTGCCTGAGCTGCCCGGGCGCCCCCTGGAGGCGTGCTCAGCCGGCCACCAGGCGCAAGGTGGGAGCCTGGCCGGCGATCTGGGGTAGCCGCTTGCCCCCGGTCAGAAACGTGGTGCAGGCGCTCGCCGGCAGCGGCACCGAGAGCAGGTAACCCTGAATCTGGTCGCAGCCGTTGGTTATCAGGAATTCGAGCTGTTCCTCGGTTTCCACGCCTTCGGCCACCACGTTGAGCTTCAGGCTGTGCGCCAGGGTGATGACCGCGCGCACGATGGCGGCGTCGTCATTGTCGTGCGTGACGTCCTGGACGAACGAGCGGTCTATTTTCAGCGTATCGATCCGGAAGCGCTTCAGGTAGGCCAGGCTGGAATAGCCGGTGCCGAAATCGTCCACCGAGATCTGCACGCCGAATGCCTTGAGCGAGTGCAGCAGGATATTTGCTTCCTGCGGGTTGGTCATCAGCGAGCTTTCGGTGAGTTCGAGCTCGATGAGGCCCGGATCGATGCCCGCATCGGTGATGATGCCGGTGATCGACTGCACCAGCCCCTTGTGCTGGAACTGGCGCCCGGACACGTTGACCGAGACCGGCACCACCTGCACGCCGTCGCGCTTCCAGGCGCGCAGCTGCTCGCACGCGGCCCGGAGCACCCATTCGCCCGTCTGAACGATGAGGCCGGTCTCCTCCAGCAGGGGGATGAACTTGCCCGGGGACACCATGCCGAACTCAGGATGCTGCCAGCGCATCAGTGCCTCGACGCCGATGATGCGGCCCGTTCGCACGTCCGCCTTGGGTTGGTAGTGCAGCAGGAATTCCTCGCGGGTGAGCGCATGGCGCAGGCTGTTTTCCAGATTCAGGCTTTCACCGGAGCGGGCGTTCATCTCCGTGGTATAGAACTGGAAGTTGTTGCGGCCCAGTTGCTTGGCACGGTACATCGCTGAATCGGCATTCTTGAGCAACGCCTCCGGTGCCTGGCTGTCGGCCGGGAAAAGAGTGATGCCCACCGATGCGGTCACGAACATCTCATGGCCATCTATGTCAAAGGGCTGGGCGAGCATTTCCAGCACCTTCTGCGCCACCACGCCTGCGTCCGGGCCCTTGGTCAGGTTCTGCAGAATGAGGGCGAACTCGTCGCCGCCAAGGCGGCTCACGGTGTCGCCGGAACGCACGGTGTCGGAGAGGCGTTGCGCAACCGCCATGATCAGCTTGTCTCCTGCGGCGTGGCCAAGGGTGTCGTTGATCACCTTGAATCGGTCCAGATCGATGAACGCCACCGCCGTGATCCAGTTTTCACGCTCCGACTGCGCCAGGCCCTGCGCAAGGCGGTCCTGGAACAACGCCCGGTTCGGCAGGCCGGACAGGTGGTCGTAGTGGGCCAGATACTGCAGGTGGTCCTCGGACTTCTTGCGCTC
>Ga0315281_10012771_pt1 | contig 11415 bp, 8 predicted proteins | sample YL17G07_0_MG_FD_204540 | JGI IMG/M metagenome (GOLD analysis project Ga0315281, IMG submission 204540) | Sediment microbial communities from Yellowstone Lake, YNP, Wyoming, USA - YL17G07_0 | ecosystem: Environmental > Aquatic > Freshwater > Lake > Sediment | place: USA: Wyoming | collected... | reverse complement strand
ATGAATTTATTTACATTGCGCCTGACTTCGATCTTGAAAATGCAGAAAAGCTGGGTATCGAGTTGATGCAGGCTATTCAGGCTCCAGTGAAGATGGGGGATTTCAATATTCGGCTGACAGCAAGTGTGGGCATTGCCGTGCTTGAACCCGAAGAAAGCGCCTCCGAGTTTCTTGAACGGGCGGATTGGTCAAAAAATACAGCCAAAAAGCAGGGGGGTAATCGCTATATCATTTCCGGTAATGAGCTAGTCCCCAGCCATATGGGCATCATTCAGGCACGTGAAGACCTTGAAGTTGAATATTTGCTGCACACCGCACTGGATGCCGGCGGTTTGCAATTGCATTATCAGCCAATTTTAGCCTTTGACGGCACGGTGTTATCTGTAGAGGCCTTGATGCGCTGCAATGTGAATGGGAAAAACATTCCACCCGCAAGATTTTTCCCGGTGGCGGAAAAAAGTGGGATGATAGTTCGTCTGGGCGAGTGGAGTTTATTGCAGGGCACACGTCAGGCAAAGTTGCTGAGCAAGCTGGGCTTGAACACCACCGTGTCCATCAATGTGTCGCGTGGCCAGTTGGCCGATACCAAATTTACCCAATCGTTGAATGCGGCCATCATACTTGCCGATGTTGATCCAAGCTTGATTGAGCTGGAGCTGTCTGAATCCATATTTATGGATACCTCGGATGTGGTTCAGAACAATTTGCGCACGATCCGTGAAATTGGCGTTTCCTTGTCTATCGATAATTTTGGAACCGGCATGTCGTGTCTGTCCAATCTCAAGGATATCCCCGCGACCAAGCTGAAATTGGGGCGAGCCTTTACCATGGCCCTGCCGGATGACAAACGCGCACTGTCAGTCGTAAAGGCGATGATACAGTTGGGCAGGGATCTGGGTATGACGGTTATTTCTGAAGGAGTTGAGACCCGGGAGCAAATGGAGGTGCTAAAAGACTTGTCTCTGGATGGAATCCAGGGTTACTTTTACGCCAAACCCATGGATGTAGAGTCTCTGTCTACATGGCTGGCAGCCAGGTAAATAGCATGAGCCAGGATAATCAGGCCTCCTCCTTTCAATCCAAGCGGGTAGCGAGTCTGCTTGAAAGATCGCTCGGAGACACGGGAATTCCTGCTCGTCCTGCTATCCTTGATCGAATCCACATCGAAATGGATAAAGAGGAGCCGGATTTAAATTTGCTTGCGCGCATTATCAGCGCGGATGTTGCGCTGGCTGGCGGTCTCATATCAATAGCCAACTCGCCATATTTCGGTTTTAACGGTAGAGTTCGCTCAGTCAATGAAGCACTGATGGTTTTGGGACTAAATGTTGCCTGCAGGGCGATCTCCGGCTTGATTTTGCGCAAACTTTTCCCGGTTACCTTGGCCATGGAGCGATTCTGGGATGCATCTTCCGGCATTGCGCGCATTGCGGGCTGGCTGGCGCAACACCCTGACCTGACGATCAAATTACCGGCGAATGATGTTTATACTTTTGCCTTGTTTCGTGATTCTGGCATCGCAGTCCTGCTGAACCGCTTTCCTTATTATCACGACGTACTGCAAGAAGCGAACGAAGAGAGCACGCAAAGTTTTACGCAGGTAGAAGAAAAGCAATGTCCAACCAACCACGCGATAATTGGAAGTTTGTTAACGCAGAGCTGGTGGTTACCCGAGGAGATCAGCGAGGCGATCCGCTACCACCATGAATACAGCATCCTGCAAGAAAGAGACGAGACTGTCCTGCCACAGATATCGAGGGGTCTGGTTGCAGTAGCCCTGTTGGGGGAGCATATTTACCAGTATCACACCGGCCTGAGTAAAACTCGGGAATGGTCAAAAGCAGGTGAATTGTGCAAGCGGGTACTTGGCGTCAACGACACTCAAATCGAAAGTTTTTACACTGAATGTGCACCTATCCTGGCCAAGTTTGAATAGAGGAAGCGGGTGGCTTCTGGCTAGTGCAAGGTAGCCCACTTCTTGAAATACTCAGTCATCAATGTCTTTATTTCCGGGCCGTACTCCGTTTTTTCAGACTGTATTAAACCTTCTTCAAAGAACTGAGGGCAGTCCTCCGGCAAGTTATGGCCCAGGGTATCGAAGGCTTTAATCATCAGTTCCCTGTTCATGGTGCGAGTGGCTACAATCGCAAAATTGAAATTAAGCATGCGCCACGGCCTGCCCGGATTGGACTTGTCTGGATCGCTTTTTATTTCGGGTGAAGCATGCTCCAGCACATCATTCATGACATGAAATAATGAGGTCAGGATGGTCTTGTCATTGGTACGGTTAGCCTTGGCAGCGAGTATGTTGACGATGACATCGAGACTGCGAATTTCTCCCTTGTGCCGAATTACCCAATGGGCCACTGAAAAAGCTGTCTCCTCCATCAACGCTCTTTCCTTGGGCAGATTCATTTGCTCTGCCAGCTCGCCCAGCTCTATCAGGCATTGTATGGTTTGCTCACCTATATGGCTGATATGGTCCTTGCTGAACTGGCTGTTCTCACCAACCGTGTCGCCAAGTTTTTCATAGATTATAAAAAATTGATTAATGGCTTCGATTAATTGCGCAGGCGTGGCTTCTGCGCCGTGCAGAAGCTCATGGTCGTTGTAGGCGCGTGCAATCACCGTGCTGGCCTGGATGAAATTTGTTTTTAGGGTATCGGGGGTGGCCATGAATTTGTTTGTTGCTGTGTAAATTTTATAATTTTGACCGGAATAGAGCCGACATTTTACCGGAGTTGTGGAAATAGGTGATAGCTACCGGCGTTACAGTAATTGTCCGGGTGCTGATTTTTTACATGAAAAAAATGCTCTTGAAATACCCGGAATCAACCCCATTTAGCTCAACGTCCTGATTTTTAAACGGAGATAACTATGAGCACTGCTGCAACAAACAATCGCGAAACCATGGGTTTTCAGACAGAAGTAAAACAGCTTCTGCAACTGATGATACATTCCCTTTACTCTAATCGCGAGATCTTCCTGCGCGAACTGATTTCCAACTCGGCCGATGCCTGCGACAAATTGCGCTTTGAGGGCTTGCATAACGCGGCCCTGTTTGAAAATGACTCGGATCTTAAAATCCGTGTTTCTTACGACAAAACTGCCCGTACCTTGACTATCAGCGATAACGGTATCGGCATGAGTCGCGATGAGGTGATCAATAACCTCGGTACCATCGCCAAATCCGGCACACGTGAATTCTTTACCCAACTCTCAGGCGACCAGCAAAAAGACGCCAACCTGATCGGCCAGTTCGGCGTGGGTTTCTATTCTGCTTTTATTGTTTCAGACAAAGTGACGGTGGTAACCCGCCGTGCCGGTGAAAAAACCGAACAGGGCGTACAGTGGGAGTCCGATGGCGGCGGTGAATTCGCGATTGAAATGGTGGAAAAGGCCACGCGCGGCACCAGCATAACCCTGCATTTGCGTGCAGAGGGGCAGGATGATCTGTTGAGCGGTTCCAAATTGCGCAGCATTATCCATAAATATTCTGATCATATTGTGCAGCCCATCCTGATGAAAAAGGAAGAGTGGAAAGACGGCGCACAAGTGGAGCTGGACGAAGAGGAAACGGTCAATCAGGCATTTGCGCTGTGGGCACGACCCAAGAATGAAATTACCGATGACGAGTACAAGGGCTTCTACAAGCATGTAGGCCATGATTTTCAGGACCCCCTGGCCTGGACCCACGCCAAAGTGGAGGGGCGCCAGGAGTACACCCAGTTGCTTTACATTCCCGGCAGAGCGCCGTTTGATCTGTGGGATCGTGACACGATGCACGGCGTCAAGCTGTATGTACGCCGCGTATTCATCATGGATGATGCGGCACAACTGATGCCTCACTATCTGCGCTTTGTGCGCGGGGTGGTTGACTCCAATAACCTGCCGCTCAACGTGTCGCGGGAAATATTGCAGGAATCAAAAGACATTGAAGCCATTCGTGCCGGTTGCACTAAAAAAGTGTTGAGCTTGCTGGAAGATCTCGCAAGCAAGGAAGCAGAAAAATACACAAAATTCTGGGCTGAATTTGGCAAGGTATTGAAAGAAGGTATCGGAGAAGATTTCGCCAACAAGGAAAAAATTGCAGGCCTGATGCGTCTGGCTTCTACCCATGCCGACACCGACGCGAACACCGTGTCTCTGGCCGACTACATCGGCCGCATGAAAGAAGGTCAGGACAAGATTTATTACATCACGGCAGAGACATTCAATGCCGCTAAGAACAGCCCGCACCTCGAAGTGTTCCGCAAGAAGGGTATAGAAGTGCTGCTGCTGATTGATCGCGTGGATGAATGGGTAGTCAGCAACCTGCCCGAGTTCCAGGGCAAGCAACTGGTTTCTGTGGCCAAGGGCGGTCTTGATCTGGGCAAACTGGAAGATGAGACTGAGAAGAAGGAGCAGGAAAAAGATGCCGGTGACTTCAAGGAACTCACCGACAAGATCAAAAACAGCCTGAGTGGCCGTGTGAAAGAAGTGCGCGTAACACACCGCCTGACCGAGTCGCCAGCTTGCCTGGTGGCTGATGAGCATGACATGAATGCCAATCTGGCACGGCTATTAAAGGCGTCTGGGCAAAAGGCACCAACATCGCAGCCTATCCTCGAAATCAACCCAAAACATCCGGTGGTGTTGCGCTTGAAGGTAGAAGAGAAGAAGTTTGACGACTGGGCGGCTGTGCTGTTTGATCAGGCACTGCTGGCAGAAGGAGGACAACTGGATGACCCTGCAAGTTTTGTGAAGCGGGTAAATCAGTTGATGCTGGAGATGAGCGGAAGCTGATTGCGGCAGGATATTTGTAGGAGCCCGATTCATCTGGCGATTGCCTTTTACTACAATCGCCCGATGAATCGGGCTCCTACGTTTTATGATGTGTGTAGCTTAACCAATATCCACCGGCTGCGACTTCACTCTAAAGGCAGGCGTATTTCCAGGCTGTTTTGCTTCGCCCGCAAACAGTGTCATATGAGGATAGGGTATTTCGATACCCTGTTCATCAAAGGTATTTTTAACCCGCAGCAGAAACTCTCGCCGCACATTAACATCCTCAAGTGGAATCACCTTGAAGCGACAGCGTATCATGACAGCAGAACTCGCCAGTTCCTGCACGCCGACAATTTGCATATCCTTGGCGATGATATTTTGCCATGCTGGATCGCAGCGCATGCCAATGCCGATTTTCTCCAGCGTTGCGAATACATTGCTGAGATCTTCCTTGTAAGCTACGCCGATGTCGATCACGGCATGTGAGTAGTCGCGCGACTGGTTGGTGACGGTGGTGATGATGCTGTTTGGGATGAAGTGGATGCTGCCGTCGTTGTCGCGCAGCTTGACATGGCGCAGCGTGACTTCTTCGACTACGCCCTTTTTACCGGCCACTTCAACAAATTCACCGTGACGGATCTGATCCTCGATCAGCAGGAAAAAACCGGTGAAATAATCCTTGATCAGGCTTTGTGCACCAAAGCCCACCGCAACACCGACCACGCCGGCAGCAGCCAGAATGGGCGCGATGGAAATGCCCAGTTCACCCAGAATCAGCATGCCGGTGATTAACAGAATGATGACGATGGCGGTGTTGCTGAAAACCTGGCTCAGTGTTTCGGCACGCTTGATGGAGCCAGTATCGCGAGTTTTATGTGTAATGTATTTCTTGAACAGACTGATCAGTTTGCCGCTCAGGCGCATCGCCAGCCAGGACAGAATCAGGATAAGCAAAATGCGGCTGGCTGGCAGAAGGAGCTCCGACCAGGCTTCATGTGCTTCGATCCCGAGTTTTTGCAGCAAGGCTTTCATGCTTTTTTATGTGCTGATGCTAAGCTTCGGGACGCATCTGCGGGAACAGGATTACATCACGGATACTGGCACTGTCTGTCAGCAGCATGATCAGCCGATCAATGCCTATACCCTCGCCGGCGGTTGGCGGCAGTCCGTATTCCAGTGCGCGGATAAAGTCCTGATCCTTGAACATGGCTTCCTCGTCACCGGCCTCTTTGGCGGCCACCTGCGCATCGAAACGCGCTTCCTGGTCTTCGGAATCGTTTAATTCCGAAAATCCATTGGCGATTTCACGCCCCACCATAAACAACTCAAAGCGCTCGGTAATGGCCGGATTGCTGTCGCTGCTGCGTGCCAACGGCGAGGCTTCAACCGGATAGTCGATAATGAAAGTCGGCTCAAACAATTGCGCTTCGGCCAGCTCTTCAAACAGGGTCAGCTGCAAGCCACCCACCGCATCGGCAGCGCGGTATTTGGCCTTTAAAACTTCCAGCTCATGGATCAGAAAGTCGCGGTCGTTCAGTTGCGCATCGGTAAACTGTGGATGATATTTCTGGATGGCCTGGGTCATCGTCAGGCGGTGGAACGGCTTGCCCAGATCGAGTTCCTTGCCCTGGTAGCTCACCACTGTCGTGCCCAATACCTTGCGCGCCACTTCGGCAAATAATTTTTCGGTGAAATCCATCAGGTATTTGTAATCGCGATAGGCTTCGTAAAACTCGATCATCGTGAACTCGGGATTGTGGCGTGTCGACAGGCCCTCGTTGCGGAAATTGCGGTTGATCTCGAATACTTTTTCAAAACCGCCCACTACCAGCCGCTTCAGGTACAGCTCCGGCGCAATGCGCAGGTACAACTGCATATCCAGTGCATTGTGGTGTGTGGTAAAGGGCTTGGCTGCCGCGCCGCCGGGGATAGGGTGCATCATCGGGGTTTCCACTTCCAGATAACCATGGCGCACGAAGAATTCTCGTATCGCCTGTATTGCCTGGCTGCGTATCTTGAATACGCGGCGAGTTTCTTCGCTCATGATCAGGTCGACATGGCGCTGGCGATATTTCTGCTCCTGGTCGGTCAGGCCATGGTGTTTTTCCGGCAAGGGACGCAGTGCCTTGGTTAACATGCGCAGCTCGCTCACGCGCACCGACAGCTCGCCCGTTTTGGTTTTGAACAGCACACCAACCGCACCCAGAATGTCGCCCATGTCGTAATGTTTGAACGCCTCATGTGCCGCTTCCCCGGTGTCGCCATTGCTGATGTAGAGCTGCATGCGTCCGCTCATATCCTGCAAGGTCGCAAAGCTGGCCTTGCCCATCACCCGCTTCAGCATCATGCGCCCGGCAATGCTCACCTTGATGGGGGTTGCATCCAGCACCTCGTTGGTCAAATCACCGTAACTGACATGCAAATCAGCCGCCAGATGTTCACGCTGAAAATCGTTGGGGAAGGCTACGCCTTGTGTGCGTATCGCAGCCAGTTTGGCACGGCGTTCGGCGATGATCTTATTCTCGTCAACGATACCTGGACCGATTTCATTAATCGTATCATCGATTTTTTTGTTCAGCTTGTTATCTTCGGTGTTCATAAAAGTATTTCCTAATTAACGCCCTGTTTCAGGCTCGCTTCAATAAACTGATCCAGATCGCCATCCAGCACGCCCTGGGTGTTGCCGACTTCCACATTGGTACGCAGGTCTTTAATTCTCGACTGATCCAGAACATAAGAACGTATCTGGTGGCCCCAGCCGATGTCGGTTTTGCCGTCTTCCATCGCCTGCTTGTCTGCATTGCGTTTGCGCAGCTCGGCTTCATACATGCGTGATTTTAACATTGCCATGGCTTCGGCGCGGTTGCGGTGTTGCGAGCGGTCGCTTTGGCACTGCACCACAATGCCGGTGGGGGCGTGGGTAATGCGCACTGCGGAGTCGGTCTTGTTGATGTGCTGGCCGCCCGCACCGGAAGCGCGGTAGGTATCCACGCGCAGGTCGGCAGGGTTGATTTCAATTTCGATCGATTCATCCACCTCGGGGTACACAAAAACGCTGGAGAATGAGGTATGGCGGCGGTTGCCGGAATCGAAGGGAGACTTGCGCACCAGTCGGTGCACGCCGGTCTCGGTGCGCAGATGGCCGAAGGCATATTCGCCGGTGACCTTGAGCGAGGCGCCCTTGATGCCCGCGACCTCTCCGTCGGACTGTTCCAGTATTTCCACCTGAAAGCCCTTACGCTCGCTGTAGCGCAGATACATGCGCAACAGCATTGCGGCCCAGTCCTGCGCCTCGGTGCCGCCGCTGCCCGCCTGTATTTCGATAAAGGCATTGTTCTGATCCATCGCACCGGAAAACATGCGGCGGAATTCCATGCCGGATACCAGTTTTTCCATGCGCTCGATATCGTTGCCGATGCTGAGCAGGCTGTCATCGTCATTTTCGGCGAGCGCCATTTCCATCAGTTCTTTGGCGTCGTTGAGGGTGCTTTCTACCTGTTGCAGGTTGAGCACCACGCCTTCCAGCATCTTGCGCTCGCGTCCCAGTTCTTGCGAGCGTTTGCTGTCTTCCCAGATGGCGGGGTCTTCAGCGAGGCTGACTACTTCGGCGAGGCGGTCCTTCTTGCCGTCGAAGTCAAAGATACCTCCGCAGTTCGAGGTTGCGCACTTGCAAATCTTGCAGATGGTTATTGAGGGCGTTGAGTTGTTCGGCTTCCATGATGGTGTCGTGTGCGATAAAGTCGGTCATTATACATGGTCGTGCGCGCTGTATCGATGCTGCGATTGATCCTGAAAACAGCAATTCAATCCACAGATTTCACAGATTCACCTTGGAGAGGTACTTGTGCCCTTTAGGGAGCACAGATTTTCATGCTGTTATCAGCGATGTCAGCGTCACCTAAAAGATGTGTACGCCATCATGACAATTCTTTGTGTATTGAATTTTCCATAAATCATGACACTATTAAACCCCTCCCAGCCTCCCCTTAACAGGGGAGGAGCGCTTGTCTCTCCCCCTGTTAAGGGGGAGCTGGAGGGGGTTTAAGCCTGATGAACAGCGTTTGAGAAAGTATTGCATGTCATGAGTTATGAAAAGCTCAATAATCTGTGGACAACTGCTTTTTTCTAGGTTGATACGGCATGTGAGTTACAGGCCGTCAGTTTTGCACGGGCTGCCAATGTTTGACGATCAGTTGCAGGCTGCTTTTGCCGTTATATTCATTGATGTCCAGGCTGAAAACAGCATGTATCCTGGGCGGTACAGGTTCTGCATTGAAAAAATGAATGGCATCGTGGCTGCCTGCCGGGGCGGACAGTTTGAGCTTGAGATGTTTTTCACCGACGATACGCTGACTTTCCACTTTAAACACCCCTTCAAACAGGGGTGGTGGAAAGCCCTGTCCCCACACTTGTTGCCCGAGGCCGCGTGCAACATCCAGGGAATAATCCTCTGCTTGTAACGCACCATCGGTTTCTATTATCCTGGTCAGATCAGCAGGGGATAACAGGCTCTGCGCGACAGCTTCAAATGCCTGCTGAAACTCAAAAAAGTGTTCCTCGCGCAGGCTGAGCCCGGCTGCCATCGCATGCCCGCCGAATTTTTGCAGCAGATGCGGGTGCCGCTTGGCGACCAGGTCTAGCGCATCGCGCAGGTGCAGGCCAGGTATGCTGCGGCCCGAGCCCTTGATTTCCCCATTCTGCGAGCGTGCAAAGGCGATGACCGGTCGATGAAATCTGTCCTTCAACCGCGAAGCCAGTATGCCGATCACACCCTGGTGCCAGTTCTCTTCAAACAGGACAAGACTGTAGCCCTCGGAAGGATCAATATGTTCAAGCGCGAGCAGCGCTGCCTGCTGCATATCGGCTTCAATGCTGCGCCGCTCCTGATTGAGCGAGTCGAGCCGGCCAGCAATTTCATCGGCTTCACTGGCGTCATCGGTAAGCAAGCACTGTATTCCCAGCCCCATATCCTCCAGCCTGCCTGCCGCATTCAGGCGTGGCCCGACGATAAAACCCAGTTCATAGGCAGAGGCCTGCTGCGGAGATTTTTTGGCGACGTGAAGAATGGCCTGTATGCCGGCACAACTTTTTCCTGCGCGTATACGCTGCAAGCCCTGGTGCACCAGAATGCGGTTGTTGCTATCCAGTTTGACCACATCGGCTACGGTGCCCAGCGCGACCAGATCAAGCAGGTTGCCCAGATTGGGTTCCTGATTTCCGTTAAAGGTGCCGCGTGACCGCAGCTCGGCACGTAGTGCCAGCAACACATAGAACATTACCCCGACACCGGCCAGATTTTTGCTCGGAAACTCGCAGCCGGGCTGGTTGGGGTTTACGATGCACAGCGCGTCCGGCAGGGTGTCGCCAGGTAAATGGTGGTCGGTGATCAGCACCTCAATGCCCATTTCTTTCGCCACAGCGACCCCTTCAACGCTGCTGATACCGTTGTCCACGGTAATAATAAAATCGGGCTTGAAGCTGGCTGCCAGGCGCACGATTTCGGGCGTTAAGCCATAGCCATATTCAAAGCGGTTGGGCACGATGAAGTCCACGTTGGCACCCATGGCACGCAGGCCGCGCAATCCCACGGCGCAGGCGGTGGCACCATCGGCATCGTAGTCGGCGACTATCAGCAACTTGCGTTTGGCAGCGATGGCATCGGCCATCAAAACGGCCATTTGTTGCGCGTTTTTGAGTTGCTGGAAAGGCAAAAGCCTGTTTAATCCGGTGTCCAGCTGATCTTTGCTGTCTATGGAACGCGCTGCATAAACACGGGCCAGCAGTGAGGGCAGGCCCGACTGGATTAACTTGTCGGCAATAGCTTCGGTATAGGGACGTTGGGAAATTTCGGTCATGCTGGGCGGGTATTGTTTGGGTAGGCTAAGTTTAACCCATGTTCGGATTCGAAAGGCATTGTGGAAAGAAGAAGTAGACCCTATAGTTGTCACCGGATTATTTACCCCAATTAAGTGAGGTAACCCCCCGGCAATACCGGGGGACTAAATTAGGTTTGGCCGTGTGATAGGGTCGCCATGAGATTGGTTGTACCTGATTTGTTCCCTCCCTTTCAAGGGGAGGGCTAGGGTGGGGATGGGGTTGAGTGATGAAGTAGACGCGAGTTTAGTGTTTACCCCATCCCCCTCCCACCCTCCCCCTTGAAGGGGGAGGAGAAAATCAGCCGCCTTGGGCGGTTAACGGTTTTATCGGCTCCTTTGAGGGCCTAATATAATTAACCCCCCGGATTTGCCGGGGGTAACTTTATTTTCCGGGCATAATTTAGCTGCCATCGCACGCCATTGAAATGGCAAGTTCAGGTAAAAGAAAATGAGCACAAAGACGCCAAAATCAGACAAGACCAGCAAGCTCGTTTCTCCTCACAGCAAAGCGCAGAAAACTGAAAGCAAGGCGGATACAGAGCAGGATAAGTCCTTAGCGGTAGCAGCGCCGATCAAAAAAACTTTTCCTATCGTGGGGGTCGGCGCTTCCGCCGGCGGCCTGAGCGCCTACACAAAACTATTAAAGGCTTTGTGGTTATACCCCGTTTCCACGGACACTTAGTTAAGAGTGGGTTGATGAATATTACCACTGTTTAATTGCCGTTGTTTTCTCTGGTTGTAAAACCTTTCGATGTAATCAAAGATGTCTGAT
>Ga0315281_10012769_pt1 | contig 11415 bp, 7 predicted proteins | sample YL17G07_0_MG_FD_204540 | JGI IMG/M metagenome (GOLD analysis project Ga0315281, IMG submission 204540) | Sediment microbial communities from Yellowstone Lake, YNP, Wyoming, USA - YL17G07_0 | ecosystem: Environmental > Aquatic > Freshwater > Lake > Sediment | place: USA: Wyoming | collected... | reverse complement strand
ATCCCCTCCCCCTGGCCGGGGGAGGGCCAGGGAGGGGGTGCAACACTTCTCCGTTTTTTGTGATCGAAGCCGACGAGTACGACACTGCGTTTTTCGACAAACGCTCGAAGTTCGTGCATTACTCGCCGCGCACCACGGTACTCAACAACCTCGAGTTCGATCACGCCGACATTTTTCCGGACCTTGCCGCGATCGAAACGCAGTTTCATCATCTGGTGCGCACTCTGCCGGCGAACGGCCTGGTCATCGCCAACGGCGGCGACACGGCATTGCAGCGGGTACTCGCTCGCGGATGCTGGACTCCGGTCGAGAGTTTCGCAGCCGGCGGCGGCTGGCAGGCCGGGCCGCAGTCGGGCGACGGGCGCTTCAAGGTAAGCTTCGGTGGCAAGCCGCAGGGCGAGGTGAAATGGGACCTGCTCGGCGAGCACAATCAGCTCAACGCGCTCGCCGCGATCGCTGCCGCACGCCATGCAGGGGTGCCCGTTGCGCACGCCATCGCGGCGCTGGCCGAATTCAGGAACGTGAAGCGCCGGCTCGAAATGCGCGGCGCGGTCAATGGCATCGCCGTTTACGACGATTTCGCGCATCATCCGACCGCGATAAAAACGACGCTCGCGGGACTGCGCGCCAAAGTGAAAGGCGCGCGGATATTGGCCGTGCTCGACCCGCGCTCGAACACCATGAAGCTCGGCGTGATGAAGGACGCTCTTGCGGCGAGTCTTGCTGCCGCCGACCGCGTGTTCTGCTATAGCGCAGGATTGGCTTGGGATCCGGTCGCCGCGCTCGCGCCGCTCGGCGTGAAGGCCGAAATCCACCACGACATCGCGCAACTCGTTGCGGCGATTGCCGCCGCCGCGCAATCCGGCGATCAAGTGCTGATCATGAGCAACGGCGGCTTCGGCGGCATCCACGACAAGCTGCTGGCGCAACTGGGAGCGGCGCGCGGCCGATAACCTCAACGACCTGGCTGCTGTCAGGAGCGATGGCGGAGATGATCGAAGGCCGGCCGCGAGTGGGCGGCGGGGCGCACTAGACCGGCGGAGTCAGCTGTTCCGCCCCCGATTTTATCGAGGAAAATAACCCCGGAAGCCGCGCCAGTCATGGCTTCCAGGGCGATAGCACCACGCAATAATGGGCTCATCACAAGTTATTTTCGCTGGCCGGATAACGGGCGCCACGTTGCCGTGAAGGTAAAATCCGCTTCATGTACGCGACGATGATCTATGTTCACGGCTTCAACAGTTCTCCCGCGTCGTTCAAGGCCCGGCTGCTGTGCGAACGGCTTGCCGCGCTCGGGCCTGATTGCGCATTCATCGCGCCGGCGTTGCCGCATTCGCCGGCCGGCGCAGCGCGGATGCTTGAAAATCTGACGCGCCGGCATCCGCATGCCGTGCTCGTCGGCAGTTCTCTCGGCGGGTACTATGCGACCTGGCTTGCCGAACGGTTTGCACTACGTACGGTACTGGTAAATCCTGCGGTGCGGCCGTATGAACTGCTCGTCGGCCAGGTCGGCCGCCAGAAGAATTTTCATACCGGCGAGGAATATGATTTCACCGGGCAGCATATCGATGAGCTGCGCTCACTCGAAGTCGATGCGATTACGCCGGAGCGTTACCTGCTGATGGTCGAAACCGGCGACGAAGTCCTCGATTACCGCCATGCGGTCGAAAAATATCGTGGTGCGCGGCAGGTCGTAATCGAGGGCGGCGACCACGGATTCAGTGATTTCGCCGTTTATCTGGAGGCGGTGTTCGAATTTGCAGGCCTGACTAGGCACGACCATAGCGCAAGGGTAGGATGATTTCTGCGCAGCGGCGTTCCTGGCGCTGAGTCGCGCAATACAGACTTGAGCCTGTCGTCAATTTAGAGGAGAAGTTGTGGCTACATTTGCAATGCGGTCGTGCCGCCAGCTATGCACGGTGCTGTTATTGAACTGCCTGTGCGGCGGCATCGCTCTGGCGCAGCAATGGGGGAGGCTGGCGGCGTTCCCGGAACCGTCCGAGGAACTTTACGGCATCACGGCGGGCGGCAAACTGTATGTGTTCGGCGGCCAGCAGCAGGGATGGAAATCGCTCGGCATGGTCTATGAGTACGATCCGGCAACAGACAAGTGGAGCCGCAAGAAACCGATGCCGCTGCCCACTCACCACACCGCGCTCGCGGAACTGAACGGCAAAATTTACGTGATTGGCGGTTTCGTGGAGCCGCGCGCGGAGCAGAAGGGCAATCCGCCGGGCTGGGAGCCGATCGACAACGTGTGGGAATACGATCCGCAGAATGACACCTGGAAAGCGCTGGCGCCGCTGCCGGCGAAGCGGGGGTCCGCGGTTGCGGCAGTCGTCGGCGGGCGAATTTATGCGATCGGAGGCGCCAGCAATCATCCCGGCTCGCGTGAAACTTTCATCGATCGCACGCGCGGCCGGCCGAGCCTGCATCGAGCGGTCGGCACCAACGACGTTTACGATCCCGCGACAAACAAGTGGGAAGGCCGCAACCCAATGCCGACGGCGCGCAACCATGCCGCAGTTGGCGTGGTCAACGGCAAAATCTACGTAATCGGCGGGCGCATCGGTTCGGTCTTCATGAGCACCGCCAGTAATACCGATATCGTCGAGGAATACGATCCGGCCACTGACCAATGGGGCGGCATCAAGGCGCCGATGCCGACGGCGCGCAGTGGCGGTGCGTGGGGCGTGCATCAAGGCCGCATTTACGTGGCCGGCGGCGAAGGGCGCACTTATCAGTTCAGCGCCGCCTTCAAGGTGGTCGAGGCCTATGATCCCGCGGCCAATGCCTGGACCGTGCTGCCGCCGATGCAGGTGCAGCGTCATGGCCTGGCCGGCAGCGTAATCGGCAACCGTCTGCATTTGGTCAGCGGCGTCGTGCAGTCGCAGTCGCCCGTCCCGGGGACCAACATTGCGACCGACGTTCACGAAGTGCTCAGTTTCGGGATTGCGGGCAATTAGGAACCCCGGGGCCGTTTGCTGCTTTCCGCGCGGCGCCACGGAAAATGCCAATATCGAACGCACAAATTACCGGTCATTCCGCCGCCGACGATGCGGCGCTGCGCTTGCTGCGGCTGACGGAGCAGTTCGTCGGGGAATCGCATCCGCAGCGCACATTTGCCGTAACACTCGACAGCTCCTTCGAGCGCGACCTCGGGCTCGATAGCCTGGCCCGCGTCGAGCTGCTGCTGCGCACCGAGCGCGCATTCGGCGTGAGTCTGCCGGACCGGGTGTTGAACACCGTGGAAACACCGCGCGATCTGATTCGCGTCGTGCTCTCCGCGCATGGCGCGCCCCACGCATTGGCGGACAAAACCGTCAAGGAACTCGCGGTAGGCGGCACGCAGAGTGTTCCCGTATCCGCGCTGACACTGCCCGAAGTGCTCGACTGGCACGTGGCACAACACCCCGCGCAGCTGCAGATCTACCTCTACGGCGACGGCGGGCAGGAACAGCAAATCAGCTATGCCGAGCTCGCGGAGGGCGCGCACGCAGTCGCCGCCGGGCTGATCGAGCGCGGCGTTGAGCCCGCCGCGACGGTGGCTATCATGCTGCCGACCGGCCGCGATTACTTTGTCAGCTTTTTCGGCATTCTGCTCGCCGGCGCGGTGCCGGTGCCGATCTACCCGCCGGTGCGCCTGTCGCAGATCGAAGACCACCTGCGCCGGCATGTCGCGATTCTTGCCAATGCACGAGCCGTCATGCTGATCACGGTGCCGGAAGCGAAGCCGGTCGCGTTGCTGATGCGCTCGCAGATCGATACTCTGAAATCCGTGCTGACCGCTGGCGAGCTCGCGGTGGCGGGAATGCAGCCGGTGCGGCCGGCGCTATCCGCGAACGACATCGCTTTCCTGCAGTACACCTCGGGCAGTACCGGCAATCCGAAAGGCGTAGTGCTGACCCACGCCAATCTGCTCGCGAATATTCGTGCGATGGGCCAGGTTGCGCAGGCCAACGCTGGCGACGTGTTCGTGAGCTGGCTGCCGTTGTATCACGACATGGGACTGATCGCCTCGTGGCTGGCCAGCCTTTACTTCGGTTTTCCGGCGGTGATCATGTCGCCGCTCGCATTCCTCGCGCGGCCGCAGCGCTGGCTGTGGGCGATCCACCGCCACCGGGGAACGCTTTCTGCGGCGCCGAATTTTGCCTACGAGTTGTGCATGCGCAAGATCGACGACCGCGACCTCGAAGGGCTTGATCTGAGTTCCTGGCGTTACGCGTTCAACGGCGCGGAGCCGGTGAGCCCGGAAACTATCACCGGTTTTCAGCAGCGCTTCGCGAAATACGGACTGCGGCCGGAAGCGGTGGCCCCCGTGTATGGACTCGCGGAATCAACGGTCGGTCTCGCGTTGCGGCCGCCCGGGCGCGGGCCGGTGATCGACCGCGTAAGGCGCGAAGGATTCATGCGTTCCAGGCAGGCGCAGCCGGCGCTCGCCGATGACGCCAACGCGCTGCGGTTCGTTGGATGCGGCGTGCCGCTGCCGGGGCACCAGGTGCGCATCGTCGGCGCCACCGGCTTCGAACTCGGGGAGCGGCAGGAAGGGCGCCTCGAGTTCAAAGGACCGTCCTCCACCAGCGGTTATTACCGCAATCCCGAGCAGACGCGCAAGCTGTTCGACGGCGACTGGCTCGATTCCGGTGATTATGCCTATCTCGCCGACGGCGAAATATTTCTTACCGGGCGCGTCAAGGACGTCATCATTCGGGGCGGCCGCAACATTTATCCGTACGAGCTCGAGCAGGCGGTGGGCGGCATTGCCGGCGTGCGGCGCGGTTGCGTTGCGGTGTTTGGCAGCGCCGACCCCGCTTCAGGCACGGAACGGCTGGTGGTGTTGGCCGAAACGCGCGAAACTGGGTCTGCGGCGCGCGAAAAACTGCACCGCGCGATCAACGATTGCGCGATGGACATGCTGGGAATGCCTGCCGATGACGTGGTGCTCGCGCCGCCACATACCGTACTCAAGACCTCGAGCGGCAAGATCCGGCGGGCCGCGAGCCGCGAATTCTACGAGCGCGGCGGCAAGGGCGCGCGCCCGGCGCCGGTGTGGTGGCAGTTCGCGCGGTTGTTGTGGGCAGGTGTGCTGCCGCAATTGCGCCGCTTCAGGCGCGGGTTGAAGGAGGTGCTTTATGCCGCCTATGCCTGGGCGCTGTTCTGGGTGTTTGTCCCCGCGGTGTGGTTGCTGGTCGCGGCCAGCAGCCGACCTCATCGCGCGCGAGCTTTGGTCCACCGCGCCGCCCGCCTGATGCTGTGGTTGACGCGCACCCCGCTGAGGGTATCGGGGCTCGACCATCTTCCGCGCACGCCATGCGTGCTGGCGGTCAACCACGCGAGTTATCTCGACGGCATCCTGCTCAGCGCGGCGCTGCCGGCTGATTTTCCACACGCGTTTGTCGCCAAGCGCGAGTTCCTTGGCCATTTCGTGCCGCGCCTGTTCCTGCGCGGCATCGGCGCGGTGTTCGTGGAACGGTTCGACGCTCAACAGGGCGTGGAGCACGCGGACGACGTGGCGGGTGCGCTCGAACAAGGCGGCTCGCCAGTGTTTTTTCCCGAAGGCACGTTCGACCGCCGGCCCGGGCTGCTCGCGTTTCGCAGTGGGGCGTTTGCGGTCGCCGCCAAGGCCGGCGTGGCGGTGGTGCCGGTCGCAATCCGCGGCGCGCGTTCAATGCTGCGCGACAATGACTGGTTCCCGCACCACGGTGCGGCCAGTCTCACGTTCTGCGCGCCGATCCGGGCTCCGGGCGTCGAATGGAAAGACGTGATACTGCTGCGCGACCAGGCGCGCGGCGAAATCCTGAAATACTGCGGCGAGCCGGACCTCGCACGTTGAGCCCCGGCGCTGCGACGGCGACCGCCTGCAGTTGATCAGCGTGACGGTAAAGTGATACTTACCGTCACCACCGGAGGGAAGCGCATGACCTGCGCTACGAGCGCGGTTCGAGGTTTTTTACCCGCAGCCCGGCGGCGGAAAAGCCGCCGTCCACCGCAATGGTCTGCCCGGTAACGTAGCTGGCATCGTCGGAGGCGAGGAACGCAGCGACTGCCGCCACCTCTTCCGGCGCGCCGATGCGCGCGAGCGGCACGGCGCGCAGCCATGCCTGGTGGCGCTCCTCGTTATGCGAAGCGCGGATGCGCGGCGTGTCGATGGGGCCCGGCGCGATCGCGTTTACACGAATGCCGTGCGGCGCCAGATCCACGGCCATGACGCGAGTCATCGCGATGATGCCGCCCTTGGAGGCCGCATACGCCGCGCGCCCGCTGCTGCCGAGCAAGCCCGAGTGCGACGAGAGATTCACGATAGACCCGCCGCCGAGCTTCACCATCTCGCGCGCCGCCGCTTGCGCGCACATGAACGTGCCCCGGATGTTCACGTCCAGCATGGTATCCAGCATCTCGAGCGGGGTATCGAGAAAAAGTTTCTGCGCTCCGACTCCCGCATTATTTATCAGGACGCGTGCGGGGCCGAAGCGGCTCGCCGTGAACGCGAGCATGGCCTCGATGTCCTGCGGCACGCGGATGTCGGCCCGGCATGCGGCAGCCTTGCCGCCCGCGGCGACTATCTGCTCGCAAACAGCTTGCGCGGAGGCCTCGTCCTGGTCGGCCAGAATTACGGCGGCGCCTTCCTCCACGAGGCGCAAAGCGGTGGCGGCGCCGATGCCATTGCCACCGCCCGTGACGATGACGGTTATGTCTGCAAATCGCATGTTCATGGGAATTCCCCTGTGTGATTGTTGCATTGCTCGACGCCAACTATATATCATGGGGTCGCGTTGGCAGCATGCGTCGGCGCGCAGCTGCGTATCACGCTCATGGGATGGGTATGAAAATAAAAGCGTCGTACTGTTTTGCCGTCATCGCAACAATGGCGAGCGTATCCGCGGCTCCGGCGCTAGCGGCTTCGGCGCCCTATCCAAACAGGACGGTACGCATGATCGTGGGCTTTGCCCCGGGCGGGGGCACCGACGTCGCCGCGCGCGTTCTTGCCCAGAGTCTCACGGAAACGCTGAAGCAGAGTTTCGTCGTCGACAACCGCCCCGGCGCCAGCGGCACGATAGGCACGGACTTGGTGGCGAAGTCGCCGCCCGATGGCTATACCCTGTCGGTCGGCACGACCACCACCCACTCGGTGGCGCCACAGATCCTGCCCAATGTGCCCTACCATCCGCTGCGGGATTTCGCGGCGGTCACGCAGATCGCGACCTCACCGCTGTTCCTGGTCGTCCATCCGTCCATGCCGGTTAAAACGGCCGCCGACGTGATCAAGCTTGCTAAAGCGCGTCCCGGGCAACTGGTGATAGGCAATGGCGGGATCGGCACCACACCGCACATGGCGGGCGAGCTGTTCAAGATCACGTCCGGCACCAAAATGCTGGCGGTCCCATACAAAGGGGAAGGGCCTGCCATCATCGACCTTATCGGCGGGCAGATCTCCCTGATTTTTTCGAATTTGCCGGCTGGGCTGCCGCATGTGCGCTCGGGAAAACTGCGTGGCTTGGCGGTCACCAGCACCGAGCGCGTGCCTACCGTGATGGAGTTTCCGACCGTCAGCGAATCCGGGCTTCCGGGGTATCAGGCCGGGACCTGGTTCGGGTTGTTCGCGCCGGCCGCAACGCCGCGCGATATCGTCGAGAAGCTGGCTGCGGATTCGGCCGCCGCGCTCAATTCCCCGCAAGTGAAGGATAAAGTCGCAACACAGGGGCTGTTCATCGTCGCGGACACTCCGGAGCAATTTTCTTCGTTTATGAAATCCGAATATGAAAAGTGGGGCAAGGTGATCAACGATGCGGGCATGAAGTCGCAGTGACGCACCTCGCTTCACGACGGTCCTCATGATCCGCCCGGCGCGGCGATTCTGCCGCGCCGCAATTACCCCCGGCAGGCGCTGCGCCGCTGGTTCGAGAAAAGATTGCATAGTCAGGAACGATCGCGGCGATGGGCTATAATCCGCGCCTCGTTTAGCCTTGTGCCACTCGCGGTATCCCAATTCCCCGCATGAACGTTTTTTACGAAGAAGATGGCGGCTTCAAGGTCGGCGCCATTCTTGCCGACAACGATAGCTCGCTGCAGGTCGAGGCGCCGCACGGCAAACGCAGCAAGATCAAGGCGGCTGCGGTGCTGGTGCGTTTCGGTGCGCCCGCGCTCGGCGCGTTTATGGACGCCGCGCAGCGCGTTGCCGACGGCGTTGATGTCGATTTTCTGTGGCGGTGCTGCGGCACCGCTGAATTTGCGTTCGACACGCTGGGGAAGGATTACTTCGGTCACGCCCCCGACGCGCTCGAGTCGGCGGGGTTGCTGCTCAAGCTGCACTCCGCGCCGATGTATTTTTACAAGCGCGGCAAGGGCCGTTACAAGGCGGCGCCCGAGGACGCACTCAAGGCCGCGCTCGCGAGCGTCGAGAAGAAGCGAGTCCAGGCCGAACAAAAGCAGCGCTATATCGAGGAGCTTGCCGCCGGCCGGCTGCCCGAGGCGTTTCAGCCGATGGTGGCCAAGCTGCTTTACGCGCCCGATAAGAACAGCCTCGAATGGAAAGCGCTCGACGCCGCCTGCACGGAGCTCAAACTTACGCCGGCGCGCCTGATTGCCAAATGCGGCGCGCTAGCTTCAGCGCATGACTACCACCTCAACCGTTTTCTGTTCGAATATTTTCCGCACGGCACCGCTTTTGGCGATATGCCGGCAGTCCATCTGCCGCAGGATTTGCCGCTCGCTGACGTCGAAGCCTTCAGCATCGATGACGTGACGACAACCGAAATCGATGATGCGTTCTCGGTGAGCGTTCTCGCCAACGGCAACCTGCGGGTTGGCGTTCATATTGCCGCACCGGCGCTCGGCATTGCGCCGGGGTCGCCGGTCGACGCCGCCGCGCGCGCGCGGCTGTCCACCGTTTACTTCCCGGGGCACAAAATCACCATGCTGCCGGAATCGGCTATCGCCGCATTCACGCTGACGGCGGGCGCCGAATGTCCCGCGTTGTCGCTTTACGCGGAGGTGGCGGCCGACGGTGCTATCGTTGGCACGGAGAGCCGGTGCGAGCGCGTAGTGATCGCGGCCAATCTGCGGCACGGTGAGCTGGATGAGGCGTTCAACCACGATACGCTCGCGGCAGGAGACATTGCCCACGACCAGGGGGCGGAACTCCAGCGGTTGTGGCATTTCGCCGAGCACCTGCAGGCCTTGCGCGGCAAAGCGGACGCGGAGGGAGATCAGCGCGCCGAATACAATTTTTACGTCGATGGCGACAAAGTGAACATCGTCGAGCGCGGGCGCGGCACGCCGGTCGACAGGGTGGTATCGGAGTTGATGATTTTTGCCAACGCCGAGTGGGGAAGGCAGCTCAGCGCAGCCGGTTACGCGGCCATTTACCGCGCCCAGTCGGGCGGTCTCGCGCGCATGACCACCGTGCCATCGCCGCACGATGGGCTTGGCGTCGCGCAATACGCCTGGTCGAGCTCGCCGCTGCGGCGCTATGTCGATTTGATCAACCAGCGCCAGCTGCTTGCCTTGCTGGCGGCGGAGCCTGCGCCCTATCAAGCGGGCGACGAAGCCTTGCTCGCCGCGGTGCGGGATTTCGAGCTCACTTACGAGGCCTATGCTGAGTTTCAGCGTACCATGGAGCGCTACTGGTGTCTGCGCTGGCTGGAACAGGAAAACGTTCGCGTGCTCGAGGCATCCGTAATTCGCGACAACCTGGTTCGGTGTAACCAACTCCCGCTGGTAATCCGGGTGCCATCCCTGCGGGATGTCGCCGGCGGCGATCAGGTGCGCATCGCTCTTTCCCACCTGGATCTCTGGGATATCACCCTGCGCGCCGATTTTGAATCCAAAGTTAGCGTGTGCTAACTTCGAGTATATCCGGGTTTAAGGCTGCCAAACAACATTAGAAAAATGTTGCAAATATATGGAAAATAAGATATTTATATTCTTCACGAAATTGGGCGTTTACAATATATCGCCATGAGTTCGATAGGCTCGATGAGATTACTGCCGTGGGCAGGTGGTTGGATCCGGCTGGATCACCTGCCATTGGCGGCAAACTTCTATGCGCTGCAGCGCAGGCTGCGGGCGATGGACGACATGTCGCGTTTCCAGTACGCGGTGCTGGCGTCGTTCGTCGTGCATGCGATAGTGCTGTTCGGCGTTACCATTCGTCCCCCCGACCTGTCCAAGCTTGACGGTATAGCGCCGCCGCTTGAAGTCGTGCTGGTCAACGCCAAATCGACCACGCGGCCACTGCGTGCCGATGCGCTGGCGCAACGCAATCTCGATGGCGGCGGCAATACCGATCTCGACCGCCGCGCCAAGAGCCCACTGCCGGTGGCGCGCACCGATAAACAGGCAACCGAATTGACGCTGGAATCACGGCGCGTGCAACAACTCGAGCAGGAAGCGAAAAAGCTGATGACGCAGCTCAAGTCGCAGACCAAAGTCGATTCCACCGTCAGCGAGCAGCAGACCCAAGCCGAGTCCAGGATCGCACCCAATGCCACCGACATCATGAGCAGGAGCCTGGAGATTGCGCGGCTTGAAGCGATGATCGATCAGCAAACGGATGCTTACCAAAAACGGCCGCGCCGGCGTTTCATCGGCGCGCGCACCCAGGAATACCGCTTCGCGCGCTACATCGAGGATTGGCGCCTCAAGGTCGAGCGGATCGGCACCATGAATTACCCGCAGGCGGCGCGTGACCAGAAGATCTACGGCAGATTACAAATGACGGTGTCGATAAAAGCCGACGGCATGGTCGACAACATCGAGATCAACCAATCGTCGGGGCACAAGGTGCTCGACGAGGCGGCCCGGCGTATCGTCCAGCTCGCCGCGCCCTACTCGGCGTTTCCGGGCAACATATCGCAGGACACGGACATTCTCAGTATTACCCGCACCTGGAATTTCACCCGCTCCGACCAGCTGTACACGGAGTGAGCTTGTACAATCCGGGTCATGACTGACCACTACGCCGTGGTGGGCAACCCTGTTGCCCACAGCCTTTCACCCCAAATCCACGCCGAATTCGCGCGCCAGACCGGGCAGGACCTCGATTACGTGAGATTGCTCGCGTCGCTCGACGGCTTCACGGCCACGGTCATTCAATTTCGCGATGCCGGCGGCAAAGGCATCAATGTGACATTGCCATTCAAGCTGGAGGCATGGAATTTCGTCACAGCGCATTCCGGCCATGCGCTCGATGCCGGCGCAGTAAACACTATCGACTTCCGGGATGGGACAACTGTCGGCCATAACACCGACGGTAAAGGCTTAACCCGAGACCTCGAACAAAACCTGCAGTTTTCGATTGCGGGCAAGCGCGTGTTGTTGATGGGCGCAGGTGGCGCGGCACAAGGCGTCCTTTCCCCGCTGATGGAACAAGCACCGGCGTTGCTGGTCATTGCAAACCGTACTGAGGCCAAAGCC
>Ga0315281_10012768_pt1 | contig 11416 bp, 9 predicted proteins | sample YL17G07_0_MG_FD_204540 | JGI IMG/M metagenome (GOLD analysis project Ga0315281, IMG submission 204540) | Sediment microbial communities from Yellowstone Lake, YNP, Wyoming, USA - YL17G07_0 | ecosystem: Environmental > Aquatic > Freshwater > Lake > Sediment | place: USA: Wyoming | collected... | reverse complement strand
GTAGTCATGTAGTCTCGGATGTTCCTGGCGAATACTCTAATCCCACAGGAACTATTTGTCAATAACTTAAATATCACTTTTCTTACCTTATCCCACCACTGTTTGGGGATTTGGGAGGAATGCATTATGCACTATAAAGAGAATCAAGCACTGTAGTGGGATGGTGCCTAGTCGTCAAATCGATATTAGTGTTCCAATACCAAGTGTTTTTGGCGCGTTTCTATACAAGCTTTCTGCTAACAAATTTTTCGTCACCACAACAAACAAGGTGGTACCAATAAGCACCACCTGAAGCTAATTCTCGTATTACGAGGTATCAGATTACTCGTTATTACTCTCAGCGACTAACCTCTTGTATCTTTTATCAGGGATTCCCCACTTTCCGAAACTTATCCCTGACTCGTTCAGGAAGGAGGCAAGGGGGGATTACGCTACAGTATAGCTTCGGGGTTGCAACCTTCCTGATTCCCTGCTAAAATTTCCCTTGTACGGAGATTATTGTGATCAACTCCCCGGTCCTGGTTCTGAATCAGAATTACGAGCCGCTCGATGTCTGCCGTGCCCGGCGGGCCATTGTCTTGCTCTGGCGGGGCAAGGCGGAGATGCTGGAGAAGAACTCGGGTTCAATCAGCAGTGCCTCCATGACTATCGACCTGCCCTCAGTGATCCGCCTGGTTTACCTGATTAAACGTCCCCGCGTACAGCGGAAGCTGAGCCGGCGTGAGGTGTTTCTGCGAGACAATTACACCTGCCAGTATTGCGGCAAACAGACCAGAGACCTCACCATAGACCACGTTGTCCCGCGCCGCCTGGGAGGCAAACATACCTGGGAGAACGTGGTAAGCGCCTGCCGGTCCTGCAATCAGCGCAAAGCAGGGCGTTCGCCCAAAGTGGCTGGCATGGATCTTCGCCACCAACCATCTCCGCCACCGATAGTCGGCTATCACATAGTGTACCATCGCTTCGACGAACACCCCGAATGGCAGAAGTATGTCCCCATTCGTAACTAAAGTAGATTGTCGAGCACTAGGACATCCCCAGATGATTTTTGGTGTCATTGCGAGCCGAAGCGAAGCAATCTCACAGTTCTTTTCCCAACGTACCGCTAGATTGCTTCGTCGTCCGCCAGAGGCGGACTCCTCGCAATGACTTGGTGGCACTGGGAGACACAGGAAAATCCTTGGTAACTAAAGTCAACTTGACAATATTACTAAAGTTGGTATAATTAGTATGCCTATCGACCCGCCTAAGGCGGGCGGTAAGGCTTTCCGGATGCACCTTTAAACGTAAGTCGCTTGGATCGGGCACGACCGAGACGGCAGAATAGAATAGAGCAGCTTCTCAAAGCCTTCTCGGATATTGTCTGAGAAGGCTTTTTTAATTTCCGGGAGAGATGGAGAAGGATGCCTAAGATCGGCTTCATCGGGGCAGGTACAGTGGGCACAGCGCTGGCGATAACGCTCCATGAGAGGGGCTACGCCGTGATAGCGGTTGCCAGCCGCAGCAAGTCGTCAGCCGACAGGCTGGCATCGAGGGTGCCCGAGTGCAAGTCCTTCGAGAAAAAACAATCCGTTCCCGATGCTGCTGAGCTTGTTTTCATCACCACCCCCGATGATGCCATTGCTCAGGTAGCTGCCGAGCTCCACTGGCACCGAGGCCAGAGCGTTATTCACTGCAGCGGCGCCCATTCACTGGATATTCTGGAGCCAGCTAGAAAAGCCGGTGCCCAGGTAGGCGCCTTCCACCCCCTGCAAACCTTCGCCAACGTCGCCCACGCTATAAAGAACCTCCCCGGCTCCACCTTCGGTCTGGAAGCAGAGGGAGAGCTTTTAGATACACTAAAAGGTATGGCCCAGGACCTTGATGGAACCTGGGTAAAACTTGGTGCAGGCGACAAAGTCCTATACCATACAGCAGCAGTTGTCGCCTGCAACTACCTGGTAACCTTGATGAAGATGGCCACAGACCTGTGGCAGACCTTCGGAGTGTCTACACCGGAAGCAACCCGGGCTTTGCTGCCGCTGCTCCGCGGCACCCTCAATAATCTGGAGAATGTCGGTTTGCCCAACTGCCTCACCGGGCCCATTGCCCGAGGAGACATGGGAACTATAAAGAAACACCTGGAGGCGCTGGATAAATCGGCCCCGGCGCTCCTCTCCGCCTATCGAGAGCTGGGATTGCAGACCATCCCGGTGGCTTTAGGCAAAGGGAAAATAGACCGCACCAGAGCCGAAGAGATGCGCCAACTTCTAACATAATCCGTGCAGGAGGTACTAAAATGAGGACAATGCTCAAAGGTAAAATCCACCGCGCTTGTGTCACCGAGGCCAACCTGGCGTATGAGGGCAGCATCACTATAGACAAAAACCTCATGGAAGCTGCGGACATCCTGCCCTACGAGCAGGTCCATGTGCTGGATGTAGACAACGGAGCCCGTCTGGTGACCTATGCCATAGAGGGAGAGCGCGGCTCCGGGGTGATATGCATGAACGGGGCTGCTGCCAGGCTGGTTGTCAAAGGAGACCTGGTCATCATTATCTCCTACTGCACTGTTAGCGATGCTGAAGCGCGCAGCATTGTCCCCAAGCTGGTTTATGTCAATTCCCGGAACGCCATCGTTAAGAAATCCAAAGAGATTTGTTCTGCGTTCAGCGGCAACTAAGGTTTCCCACAAGGGCTGTCTGCGACGGAATGCCTAGAGGAGGTGGCTGATGAGAGTTAGCATTACCCAGATAAAAGAGATGAAGCAAAAAGGCGAAAAGATCGCCATGCTCACCGCCTATGACTACTCTACAGCCAAGCTCATCGACGAAGCAGGGATACCGCTGATCCTCGTCGGAGATAGCCTGGGGATGGTGGTTCTGGGCTATAGCTCGACCATCCCCGTGACCATGGACGAGATGATCCATCATACCAAGGCAGTAGTCAGAGGCGCGACCAAGGCGCTTGTTATCGGCGACATGCCCTTCATGACCTATCAAGTCTCCATTGAGGATGCTCTGCGCAACGCCGCCCGATTCATGCAAGAAGGTGGAGCGCAGTCAGTCAAGCTCGAGGGTGGCGAGATTATGGCGGAGACAGTGAAAAAAATCGTCTCCTATGGCATCCCCGTGATGGGGCATATCGGACTCACCCCTCAGTCGATAAACCAGCTTGGCGGATTCAAAATCGTAGGCAAGACCCCGGAGGCAGCGCTTCGTATGCTCAACGACGCCATAGCCCTCGATGAGGCTGGCGCTTTCGCCATTGTACTTGAGTGCGTGCCCGAGCCGCTGTCGAAACTCATCACCGAGACAATCAGCGTGCCCACTATAGGCATCGGCGCCGGTAAATACTGCGACGGCCAGGTGCAGGTGATAAGCGACCTCCTAGGGCTGTACACCGATTTTGTGCCCAAACACGCCAAGCAATACGCCAAATTGTTCGAAATCATCAAGAAGGCGACTGCCGATTATATATCCGAGGTCCAGGCAGGGACTTTCCCCACTCCCAAACAGAGCTACGCCATGGACGAGAGCGTTCTCGCCGAGCTGAAGAAATCACCGAAGAAATGTTGAAGCCACTATGAGAGTTCTGCATAGTATTGCGGAGATGAAACAGGCCCGGCGCAATCTCAGGGGCTCGGTAGGCTTTGTCCCAACCATGGGCTATCTCCATGAGGGACACCTCGAGCTGGCGCGCATAGCGCGTGCCGAGAACCGTAATGTAGTTGTGAGCATCTTCGTTAACCCTACCCAATTCGGCCCCAAGGATGATTATGCCTCCTATCCCAGAGACACTGAGCGAGACCTCGCCCTGCTCAAGAAAGAGAAAGTGGGCATGGTGTTCATGCCCGGCGCCGAAGAGATGTACCCTAGTCGGTACTGTACCTGGGTAGATTTGGAAAAGGTCACCGAGCGACTGGAGGGAGCTATCCGCCCCGGACATTTCCGCGGCGTAGCCACAGTGGTAGCCAAGCTATTCAACATCGTCGAGCCCACCAGAGCCTACTTCGGGCAGAAGGACGCCCAGCAACTGGTGGTGATTAAGAAGATGGTCGCCGACCTCAATATGAACCTGGAGGTCATCGCTGTGCCCACGGTGAGGGAGTCTGACGGGCTGGCCATGAGCAGCCGCAACGTTTATCTCAACCCGGAAGAGAGAAAATCAGCGCTGGTGCTCTATAAAGCCCTGACCCTAGCCCGGAAGCTCTGGAATAAAGGTGAAACTAACGCCGACGTCATTCGCCAAAAGATGACTACGCTTATAAAGAGCGAGCCGCGTGCAGCCAGAATAGACTATGTCAGCATCGCAGACGCCGAGACCCTAGAGGAGCTTGATAAAATAGACCGCCCGGCGGTGGTCTCCCTGGCTATCAAAATCGGCAAGCCCCGGCTCATCGACAACATAATACTGGGAGCATAATAGCCGGTTACAAGCCGGCTATTTATATTTGAGAGGATGGGGGAGACACCCCCATCTTCTTTTTTTATTCCGTACAGTTATGGGTAGGTCTGGTATCTGCTCCTACCCAGATCCGGAGCGGGTGCTCCAGGCTACCCTGAAAAACATAGTAGTCCCGTACTTCGTGGCGTTTACCTCAACCACCCTACCAACACAGCTTCATTTTGAGCACAGTGCTGCCAAGGAAATAATGTCGCCACGCAAAGCGTCGGCTGGGAGCAACTACCGCTATCCCTTGCCACAACAATCTCTAGAGTAAGAAATATCAGCCGATTATTGATTGCTTATTACATAGGGCTTCGCATCGGATCCGTCACCCGATTTAAAGATTACAGATTTTAGATTCAGCGTTAAAGCGGGCCGAACTCCGATGCTACCATTGCTCACTTGACGGTATAGCACTTTTCCATCCGAGCCACGGATATAGAGAACGTTCGCTGCAGAACTGTCTTTGTATCCAACAGAATCGGGAGCGTGCAGCCAATAATTGTCCCCATTATTGCGGTAATAACTGCCGAACCGATTGTATACCCCACTTACTTGCTTTGGATCAAGAAGGAACACGCGGTCGGTCACATTGCGGTACCAGGCGCTGTCATAGTTGGACACTATTGTGTCTATAGTACCCCCATAGATATAAAATGTCGAGCCGCCGTCCACCGGGTCCGTGATGCCCCAGTGTATGCTGTAGTATAGAAGATCCTTCTGCGTCACGGGCTTAATCAGGTTGCATTCATACTCTGTGAAATTATCAGCAGCAAGGAATCCCTTTTCGCCAGCGTAATCGTTACTATCCACGCTGTCCTTTGTGGGCGGATGACCGCACGGCCATGTAACGGCACCTGCTTCAGCAGATGAGTTGAGCCAGGCACGTATGTTGGAGTTCTGCCACAGATATGAGCCTTCAGTTGATACTTCCCTCGTGGCGATGTCATGTTGTCCTACTGCGTCAAACGGCTTTCTGCAGATTATCTTATCGCTAAACAAAAGCGGGTCGCCGATTATCACGTCGCCGACCTTTGCATCAGGATTGGCGGAATCCTCAATGCCCCTCCATAGTATCGGCTTACTAGCGTATCTCCCAAACTGCACGTAGTCGCCAATCTTCAATAACCCTGCCGCATACAGCGGCATAAATTGAGCCGTAATGATCTTGTCGCTGTCCATAGTTATAGTAACAGTGCTGGACATGCCCGTGGCATCGCCACTCCAGCGATCAAATCGGTAACCTGCAGTTGGGCTAGCTGTAATAGTCACCTGGCTGCCATCGTCATAATTGCCATTGGCAAGATTGATTGTGCCCCCATTGCTAGGACTGGCAGAAGTGGTCAAAGTGTACTGCGCAATGAAATTGGCCGTAACGCTCTTGTTGCTGTGCATAGTAATAGTAACAGTGCTGGACATGCCCGTGGCGTCGCCACTCCAGTGGTCAAAACGGTAACCTGATGCAGCGATACAGGTAAGGGTTATCTCAGTGCCTTCATCATATGTACCACTGACAGGGGTAACTGTGCCAGAGCCGCTAGGGGCTACAGACGTTGTTAGAATATATCGATTCGGGTCGCATGCCACCATCACCAGCAATGACATAATCATTAGAGTCGCTAGAATAAGCAGACAAGTCTTCGTTTTCATCCCGGGCCTCCTTGTGGTCCACGGAGTCAAATCTGGAGAATATTCTATACAGATATGTCATGGGGTGCAAGGAGCCTGCGGCAAAAGCGAGTCTCTTTGGAGCACCCTTACTTAGTTACAGGGGTTGATTGTCACACATGGGCGTGGGTAAATATCAAAACGATAAAGTAGATAACCATGATAACCAGCCCCAGGGGGACTCCTATCCTTGCCCATTCTCTCATGCTTATCTTCAGTCTCTCCGCCGCCACTATGTTCGGTATATTGCCCGGTATCAGCATCCCTCCGGCAATGAGCAGGCCCAGGATAGCGCTTAGAATCTGAAATCGTGACATAACAGGCCCTATCTCCACAGCGGTCAGCGTGGCGTTATCGAGAACCGCAGAAATCGTGTTAATCCAATAGAGCGCCCAGGGTGAAATCTTGTCGAGATACCATAATATCAGCGGTTTCAAGCCCTCGCCTAATAATATGAGTGCGGCGACGAAAATAAAGACCTTAACCGCCCTCATTATTACCCCTCTCAGGGTCTCCGTGTATTTGGCGTCGACCATCTCCGCTTGCAGAGATATATCGCGGCCGATATATATCGCTCCAAAGACAGCCAGGGCGATGACGCCGGGTATTACATAGATTCCAAAGATATCTACAGGGAAAAAGAACCCGGCATTGTACGGTGGGCCAGCCAGCTTGTTCACCAGGATGGTGGATAAGGGCTCACCTACCGGCGTTAAAACAGCACCCAAGCCTGCAGCGAAACAGGCAACGACTACAGTCTTTATTTTATGACTCCTGGAGAAGGGAAGCACCGCCACGACCTCAGCCAAGATGACAGCCGTAACAATCACCGAGATAACGCTGGAGAGAAGACCCAGCAGTGCTATGAAAAAAAAGAGGAAGATTTTGGGACCGAGTTTATCGGCTAGATTCACTATGCCGTCGCGGAAAGGCTTGTTGTAATGATGTATGAGAAGGCCAAATACTAGCACCACCTGGAAAATGCCTATGGGGAGTGACCGTATCATCACCGGAGCTTTCAGAGCGTCTTTCACCAGTCCCCAGCTCCAGAGCCCGGAAACGCTCACGGCAATTATGCCCATGACCAGGAAGAATGGCTCCAGGTGTTCCCCAATTTTCTTAACTCTGAAAGGAAGAACCAGCACCATCAATGTTATGGCGACTAATCCTATTACGATATAGAGTACCGGCTCTTCAGGTATATGGTCCAACTAGTCTTTCTCCTTATTACAAGATTCCAATTATAAGCCAAGCTTCGCGGCCAGGCAAACTTTTTGTTGTTTCTGGAACGCTCTCGCAGACTAGAAATTGTCCCCATACTAGCTTTGTGATAAACTAAATGAAATCTAAGGAGAATACATTTTGAGAATCCTGGTCACTAACGACGACGGTATCACCGCCCGGGGGCTCTGGGCGTTGGTTCGAGAGCTCAGGAGAATAGCTGAGGTAATCGTGGTCGCACCCGATCGCGATCAGAGCGGGATAGGTACGGCAGTTACCCTGCACCACCCGGTTAGAGTAAGCCCCGTGCCGCCAGAGGTTACCAGAGTCGAGGCTTATGCCGTTGAAGGCACTCCTGCAGACACCGTTATCTTGGCCCTGAAAACATTGTTAAAGAACGGCGTGGACATGGTGTTCTCCGGCATCAATGAAGGGTCAAACATGGGCAACGATGTGCTCATCTCAGGAACTGTGAGCGCTGCCCTGCAGGGATATTTTTACGGACTGCCCTCTGTTGCTATCTCTGTTGCCGCTATCAAGAGAGTGCGTTTCGATGTGGCTGCCAAGTTCGGCGCTCTCATCGCGCAACAGGTTGCTGCCAGCAATATGCCCCAGAAGTTCTTGCTCAACATCAACCTGCCCAACCTGCCACTTGATAAGATTACCGGAATCGAGTTAACGCGGCTCGGTGAACGCAGCTATATGGACAATATCAAAGCAGGACACGATGGCAAGAGGAAATACTACTGGATTGTGCGCGGCAAACCGGACTGGAAAGAGGTAGAGGGGACAGACATCTGGGCGCTGGGACAGAAGAAAATCTCAATTTCGCCGCTTCACAGCGACTTGAGCAGCGAGATACACCTTAAACAGCTAGGCAAAGCGTTTTCCGCGCTGTTCCAAGACCTGAGGAAAAGCGACAAGGTAAAGAGAACCAGAACGAGACAAACCGTGGCGGAACTAACGCAGAAGGGATGAGCTTCGCGCAGGCGAAGCTCACTACTTTTACGACCTATCTATTACCCCAGAGGGCGCAACTCTTTACCCCTTCACTATCCGTTTCTTTTGAGGCCTCCAAAAACTCCAAGCCTTTCACGTAGGGGCAAACCCATGTATCTGCCCGAATTTGAGCATAGCACCGGTGCTCCGCCACCGACCCATTCGTAGGAGCAATTCACGAGTCGCCTCCACTCTTTTTGGGCCCTCTGTATGCCCTAAGTAGGAGCAAAAAACCTCCAAGCAGAAATAACACCCCTGGGACAAACAGAATCAAAGATAGTACAGCCCCAGACTCATCTGGGTTACTAGTATAGCCCCAGACAGATAAAAAAATCGCCCAAGCACCAGCCCCCGTCAAACAGACCCCAAAAACAATGGCCAAAATTGTGAGCACAACCTCTTTTCTAGACACTATATATCACCTTATCAGACATTCTAGCGCGATATTTACCATTATGCAAAAAGGTGGCGAGCTCCGTTGAACGGAGCTCGCCACCTTTACGACCTATCTACTAGCCCAGAGGGCGCAACTTGTTTCTCGCCGCTGCAATCTGATTATCGAGTATAGCACCCTGAGCCGCTGCCAGTTTGGCAATCGGTATTCTAAACGGGCTGCAGCTTACAGAATCAACGCCGGCGGTATGGAAAAACATGATGGAGCGCGGCTCTCCGCCGTGCTCTCCGCAGACACCGATCTCCAGGTCTTTGTTCTCCCTTCGGGCCCAGGTTATGGCGGTCTCCATCAGCCTGCCCACACCCTTCACGTCCAGAATCTGGAATGGATTATCCTGAAGGATACCGGCATCGAGATATATGGACAGGAACTTCTTTTCCACATCCTCCCTGCTGAAAGAATATACAGCCTGGGTCAGGTCATTGGTGCCGAAGGAGAAGAAATCGGCCACCTGCGCCAGTCTCCCCGCCCGCATGCAGGCGCGCACAGTCTCCATCATTACACCTAGCTTGATGCCCTTATCCTTAACCATCCTCTTTACCCAGAGAAGCTCTTGGAGTGTAACCACCTGGGGCACCATGATAGAGACATCGCATTTAACCTCGGCACAAGCCTCTGCAATAGCATCGATCTGCATCTGATAAATCTCGGGGGAAGTAACAGCCAGCCTGACACCCCTGTGCCCCAGCATGGGGTTCGTCTCCTGTAGCTCGTGTATTCGCTGATTCAGGCCAGTGGTGGACTTTCCTTCTTCGGATGGCAGGAACTCGTGAAGCGGCAGGTCCAGGAGCCGGATAATGATAGGCATCCCCTTAAGCTCCCGGAAGATGGCTACGAAATCCTCCCTCTGCAGCTTGCGCAACAGGCCCAATGCCTCCGCCTTCTTATCAGCAGTCTCCGCCAAGATAAATGCCCTGATGGCTGCCAGACGATCAGGAACATTGAACTGTCGCTCGGTGCGGCAGAGCCCGATACCTTCAGCGCCGAACTTTCTAGCAAGGGCCACGGCATCCACCGTATCGGCATTAGCTTTCACTTTCAGTTTCCTGAAGGTGTCAGCCCATGTCAGCAACTCTGCGAGCTCGGGGCTACCTTCAGCTTCTACCAGAGGCAAAGCTCCGATGTAGACGTTTCCTGTATTCCCATCGATGGTAATTATTTCACCTTTTTTTACAGTATGAGAGTTAACCTCAAACTTCTCAGCTTTGAGGTCTATCTTCACCTCTTCAGCACCACAGATACAGGGCTTGCCCATGGCCCTGGTCACTATTGCAGCATGAGAGGTAAGACCTCCGCGGGAGGTCAGCACTCCCTGTGCGGCTGAGACCCCCAGGATGTCATCCGGGCTTGTCTCATGCCTCACTAATATCACGCGCTCGTTCTTCTTCATAGCTGCCACAGCCTCAAGGGTATGGAATACCACTGCCCCTGTAATTGCACCTGGAGCAGCGGCCAGCCCATGGGCTACAGGCTTGAATTTATCCGGATGCTCGACGCGCCGGTGCAAGAAAGACCTGACATCCTCAGCAGAAACGCGCAGGATAGCTTCCTGACGCGAGATAAACCCTTCCTTCGCCATATCAACTGCGATCTTAACCGATGCCTGGCCGCCGCGCTTGCCCGACCTGGTCTGGAGAATATAAAGCTTGCCTGACTCAATAGTAAATTCCACATCCTGCATGTCGCGGAAGTGATTCTCCAGTATGCTGACTACCTCTTCCAGTTGAGCGTACATGTCAGGCATTTGCGCTTTAAGAGCGCTGATGGGCTGCGGGGTCCTGCGGCCGGATACCAGGTCCTCGCCCTTAGCTCCGGTTATATATTCGCCAAAAAGCACCTTTTCGCCTGTGCTGGGGTTTCGAGTAAACATCACACCCGTCCCCGACTTTTGATCCAAATCGCCGAAGACCATTGCTTGGATTATAGTAGCCGTGCCCATATCAGCAGGAATATGGTTGAGGCGGCGATATTCCACTGCTCTGAGGTTGTCCCAGGAGTCAAAGACCTTCTTTATAGCGGAGAGCATCGCCTCCCGATCCGTCACATCGAGTACGGTATCCATCATTCCCGGCATAGACGCTGCTGCCGAGGAACGTACTGATACAGACAGCCCTTTCCCTAATTTCTTCCCGGTCTGCTTCTCCAGAGCCTCCAATGCCTGCTTGATTTCTTCTACAGGCAGCTTGCCAGTGCGCCTATATTCCTTATAGGTCTCAACAGACACTACAAAGCCCGGGGGCACCCGGAGCCTCAACTTAGTCATAGCTACAAGGTTCGCCCCCTTATTACCCAGAATGTTTTTATCATCCCAGGCGCCGGTGAACTGGTAAATTGTGGACATATGTTGCCCCTCCCCCTAAATTCGACCCATCTCCAGTCCATCTGAATGCCCTTCCCAGAGATGGGTATTGATTCTCTTTATTTATCGTACCAGGCTTTTGCCCTGCGACAAAAGGCTAATGCGAAACACGCCGACGTGCCAGCGATCCAGCGGCTGGTACATATAATTGTTCAGTATAATCCTTCATCATCCGCCGGGCACAGAACTTGGGCACAACTGTGCGCATCGCCTCTTTGATAACGCTAACCCAGCCGTGTGGTACACCACTGCGGTCTCTATCATAATAAAGCGGCACGAGCTTCTCT
>Ga0315281_10012767_pt1 | contig 11416 bp, 13 predicted proteins | sample YL17G07_0_MG_FD_204540 | JGI IMG/M metagenome (GOLD analysis project Ga0315281, IMG submission 204540) | Sediment microbial communities from Yellowstone Lake, YNP, Wyoming, USA - YL17G07_0 | ecosystem: Environmental > Aquatic > Freshwater > Lake > Sediment | place: USA: Wyoming | collected... | reverse complement strand
TCTTCATTTGTGATGGTTCCTCCTACTCTAGATTTGGTGCTTGCGAATTGCACTACTCTATTGTAGCCGGAGCCATCTCTTTTGGTTATTCCATATACTAAATAAGCTAATGTGCAATGTAGAACAAGACGATGCTTTAGTTAGCCTTCTTGATGGTGAAGCTGATATTACAATCTCTGGCAAAACTCTTCAATTAAAGGAGGGTGAAATGATCATCATGCCAGCTAATAAGCCACATGCCTTAAAGGCAATGAAGAGATTCAAGATGATGCTAGTGATGATAAGGTCTTGAGATATTATAAAAAAGTGGTATAATAGTCGCTCATCAGCTATATTACTTTGGAACTGAGTACATCACAACAATCCTTTAAGTTTGAGGAGGTGTCAGAAATGTATAAAATCAAAATAACAAAGCAGGATGCAGAGAAACTGTTGGCTGATGTTCCTGAAGGTCGTTCATTCTGGTGTAACGACTGGCGAATATTCAGGAACATGAGAGATTTAAGTGATGGCCTGGCCAATATGTCAGATGAGACCTTTGCCTATCATTTAAATGATGAAAAGAATGATTTCAGCAACTGGCTTAAGGATGTAATAGAAGACGAGAAGCTAGCAAAGGATCTGGAGAACCCGATAACCCGGCAAGAGGCAGCAAAAAGGGTAAGCGACAGAGTCACGTTTTTAAACATGAAGCTGTCTTAATACTCTGTCAAATAAGCTAGGCATATCTGTCAAAATAGATGCAAACAGCAGTGCCCTCTGAAGAGGGAGAGACTTTCCTGGGGGAAAAGGCAGAAAGGAGGATTTAGATGTGTCTTAAGAAAATCTTAGCTTTATGCTGCAAGAAAAAGAATAAACCCGCTGACAAACCTGCTGAGACTCCCAAAAAGTAATAACAGTAAGTAACGTTAATGCTCAGTTCAAATTAATAAGGAGGAAGGAATGCAAGCTTATTGTATGAAGTGCCGAAAAAAGGTGGAGATCAAGAACCCCAGGTCGATTAAGATGAAGAACGGTCGGCCAGCTACACAGGGAGTGTGCCTGAAATGCGGCACAAAAGTATACCGAATCGGAAAGTCTTAACCTACAGATAATCACAATTAAAAAATAACAAAGCAATATGATAAGTGGTGTGGCGCTTTGTTATTTTTTTGCGTAAAAAGAGCTGCTTTATCAATATCCGTTACTTGTCCTCAGTAATTGCGCCACTTTTAAGCAATGGCTATCGGCTGTTTCGTGCCCCTAAGTGACGCGAGTTCGAACGTTGGGATTGTAGCTGAATTGGTGAATGGTGAAATGAAGTTCTACAAGCCACCGCTGGGGTGAATGGTTCTCTACTTAAGCCAGCAATACACACCGCTATGCTATGTTAGCTGTATAGCAGCCCCGCCAATCCACCCGAGTCACATGCATGTAGCTGATCTGAGCCGTCTCCGATACCACTGTAAGGTCACAGTCAAGCTCCAAGCTTGCGTAGATATTCCGCTGTAAGAGGGATCGCTTTGGGTTCACTCGTTATTATCGACGTATAGCCTGCTTCGAAGAGCATCCGTCGGCAATCATTCATCGAAAGGCCTCGGTTTTCGGCGGTGTTAGTGACCTCATCCCGCGGATTACCACCAATTTCCACAGCTACAACGTTGGAACCCGCGGTTAGTCCAAGCAGGTTGGGTTCGTGACACGCGACCGTCGCAATCTGGGGAAATGAAACTGAGATAAGCGTGAGAATGGCAGTAATCTGCGCTAGCCTAAGCTGACTGATTTGTCCCCTCTCTGCGATGGGCAGGTTTGGAATCATGACGCGTCGCGCTGCCGATAGCTGAATTGCACCATATTCAATGCTGAGGAAAACACGATCAACAATCTCCTGCGCAGAATGCTCAGGGCCTATAGGTTCGCAGCACGTGTATAATGACAATCCTGATTCTTGTATTGCGTCAAATGTCTTGAGCCGCTCCTTTGGGTCCAGGTTGGTATCCTCCCCCTCGCGAAGTCTGAGAACATGATATGCCCCCTCCACCCCAGCTTCCTTTAGCTGTTGTGCCTCCTTAACCGACATATCTCCGACATTGACCCAGACCGGAGAATACGAAGGCAGAGCGGCCCGCGTGACCTTCACGGCCTCGAGGAGGTAGTCCATGTCGAAGTCGTGGATCGTCATTAGGAAGAGTCCGAAGAGGTCACCGGCATCAGCAAGGGCATGCACACATTCAGAGATCTCCTGCATGTTCATACGCTTTGGCTGCAGATTAAAGTGTTCCTGAGCAAAGGAACAGAATTGACAATTTGCCCTGCAGGGCGCAACGTCAATCCCGATCTGAGCATATATAATACCGGCATTCCCAGTTTTCTTTCGGCTTATGTTGTTGGCTATCGACATCATATAGGTCGATTCTAGCGAATGTGGATCGAATCCTAGCAAGTAAACACATTCCTCCTTGTCCGGCCCGTGACCGTCGAACACATTGTTGATGATCGATTCAAAACGTGGTTCGAACTTCATAGATATACTCCCTCAATCAATTAGTGAGGATGACCTGCCTAAAATAATTGTACCACTTTTTAATTTAGTACCATTGGAATGAGAACGACTTGATATGATCAGCTAGCCAATTGGCTATCTAGTGCCCCCAAGTGACGCGGGTTCGAACGATTAGATGAGATCAAACGAAACGATGAAATGTGCAGCCTGAACATTTTGGCTAATTGTTTAATCGAAATTGAGTTCCAATCCTACTAAGAAACGGAGCAGGTTTTGACCCGTTGCTGTTTATCAGCTTTGAGTTTTTTCTGCCATAAAGCTCGATAATAAAGATTCAATGCCCAAAGGGCTGACAAATTCCGGCGTGCCATTCCGACTCTTCCCCATATCGAGGGCAGGCTGTAAAAGTTGCTCCAAATCCAGTCACGCCTCTGTTGTAGCATCTCTCGTGACATTAACTTTGGCTCAAACACAATGTTAAACTCGTACTGTGACCAGTCCTTGGTGACTATTCGACCAGTCTTATCTAATGATTCGTAGAAAGCAGTACCCGGGTACGGTACAGGCCAAGCGAATTGAGCGCTCTCTAAACGCATTCTTTGGACAAAATGGACGGTGCGTTTAAAAACCTCTTCATCGTCTTCATCTAAGCCCAGGATAAAGAAGCCGTGGACGGCAATGCCGTGGGAATGGATTTTCTTAATTACCGTTTCGTATTCATCCACTATATTGACCTTCTTACCTAGGTTTGCCAGGTTGGCTGTGGATAGTGTCTCAAAACCGATTAACAAGGCTATACAGCCACTAGCGGCTGCTAGCTTGAGTAATTCGTCATCTCTCGCTACCATAACCGAGGTCTGGGCACCCCACTTGATTTTATAGGGAACAAGGGCACGAAAGAGCTCTTTGGCGAACCCGGGATTGCCCGCGATATTATCGTCGACGAAACCGATGAGTTTTCTATGGTTTAGTGTTTCGATTTCCCTGAGGACTTCTTCCACGGGGCGGCAGCGATATGTATGGCCGAAGAATGAAGTCACTGAGCAGTAGGAGCAAGAATACGGGCAGCCTCTAGTGGCTGAGATAGTCTGCCTGAGTAAGTACGCCCCCTCGGCGAACAAGTCTCGCCGGGGCATAGGCAAGTTAACTAGGCTGGGTCTCTCACGCTGCCTATACACACTTTGTAGCTTGCTTGTCTTGAAATCATTGATTAAATTCGGCCAAATTCCTTCGGCTTCTCCAATGACTACAGCATCAGCATGCTGAATCGCCTCTTCGGGTAGAGTGCTAGGATGGATACCTCCTAAGACAACCTTTACTCCTCTCGCTCTGAAGTTATCGGCGATCTCATAGGCACGTGGTGCTGTGGCAGTTAGTGCTGTGATTCCCACCAAATCGATTTCCTTTTGGAAATCAATAACTGCGACATTCTCATCAGTTAATGAGACTTCGACCTCTGGCGGGGTTAGCGCGGCAACGGCCGCTAGGCCCAGGGGTGGGCATACAGCCTTCTGTCGCTTCAGGCTGATCTCTTGTGTAGCAGGGACGATTAGCTCCAGTTTCATGAGTGATGCTTCCTCTTAAGGCTAAATTGCAACATTGTATAGCAAACCTACCTTACTTGCAAGAGATAAGGTCTTGAGATATTAAAAAAGTGATATAATAGTCGCTCATCAGCTATATTACTTTGGAACTGAGTACATCACAACAATCCTTTAAGTTTGAGGAGGTGTCAGAAATGTATAAAATCAAAATAACGAAGCAGGATGCGGAGAAACTATTGGCTGATGTCCCTGAGGATCGTGCTTTCTGGTGCAGCGATGGGCGCATATTCAGGAACATAAGGGATTTGAGCGATGGCCTGGCCAACATGTCGGATGAGACCTTTTTCTATCATTCAAACGATGAGAAGCATGACTTCAGCAACTGGCTTAAGGATGTAATAGAAGACGAGAAGCTTGCCAAGGATCTGGAGAACCCGATAACCCGGCAAGAGGCAGCAAAAAGGGTAAGCGACAGAGTCCCGCTTTTGAATATGAAGCTGTCTTAATACTCTATCAAATAAGCTAGGCATATCTGTCAAAATAGATGCAAATAAAAGTGCCCTCTGAAGAGGGAGTGACTTTCCTACATATAGCTAATATGAATTTACATAATTAAATCACGAATTCAAAGCTGACTCACTCGTAATGGACACTTTGGTGCCCCCAAGTGACGGGAGTTCGAACGTTTGGAACTGTATTAAATTGCACAATCTGACATTTTAGTTCGATTATGCCTAGTGACTGTTGTAGAATAGTTGACTTTCTAACTACCTATTCCTAGAATGAATACCGTCCCGAGAGCTAAGGCTTAATCAGGGGAAAAGGTGAAATGGAGCGTCTGAGGTTATCTCAGTGGTACCATATTTAAGATCGGCACGTAAACCGCTCGCATAGCGTTTGATACACCGTATGGTATTATGAATAGTAGATTTGAAAAAGGAGCCGGAAATGGCAAAAAAGACTGATGGCAATCCTGAGGAAGAGCAGAAACACGAACAGACTGATGTTGAGAAAGAAGTAGCTCGTAAAGGTACTTTTAAGATAGCTACAAAAACGCTACCTGCTATTCTGGATGAGATTGATGAGAACATCTGGGATATAGCTAACGCTCTTCGCAGGTCGGAGCAAGCGGCTAAAGAGGCGGGAAAGGCCGCAGAGGCTGCGATACAGGCTGCTGCCGAAGCTGGTTTGAAGGCTGGTGAGGCAAAGGCAACCGGACCAGATATTCAGGCAGCGGCAAAGAGGGCAGAAGAGGCTGCCAAGGAAGCGATAGAGAGGGCAAGGGAAGCCGGGCTTTCTTCAGATGAGACGAGGAAAACTGCTGAAGCTGCGCTGCGGGCAGCGCAGGAGGAAGCTGAGCGAGCCGCAAGGGCTGGTGCTGAAGCTAAACGAGCTGCCGAGCAAGCAGCTCGGAGAGCCGAAGAGGTTGAAGCCAAGGTTGCACAAGTGGCTAGTTTAGCTGGTACAGTTGCTGATCTAATGAAGAAGACACAAGCGATGATTGAAAAATCAGCAGCAGAAGAAGAAACAGCCCGTGCACGTATGATTGAGGCTGCTAAGGCGGTATTGAAAAGCTTCCTCACTTCTTGGCAGTTTGTTGTGATCCTGCTGACAATTATTATTATATCCGTGTCAATAGCTGTAGCTTTGATGTCTATGCCGTAGTCAGCATTTACGCTGAGCAAGGAAATATTCCCCCATATATGTGGGGGTGAACTTATTGCACAATCTGACGTATCGTTCAACAGCGACCAGCTTCGTAACACTTGATATTTGCTCTCTCACATAAGCGCTCATAGTTATTTCAACGACTTGTTTGATTATCCTCGTCTCCATTGACACCTCGTTGGCTGCGCAATATCATTCTTGATTAGAACGACAAGAGCAAGACATCCTTACTTTTCGCAACATATTTATTGACGACTAATCAAAAGGAGACATAAATGACAGACAAAAAGATGGAAGTAAAGATACACGAGATATTCGAGATCAGGATTCACGGCAACAGCCTTACCGGCCCCATTGCCTGCCTCGAATCCATGCCTGATTGCGTCCACCTTATTTCTGCATCACAGACCAAAGGCCCGGATGATAGCGAAGGCTCAACTACATTCGCATTTAAGTTCCTTCCATTATGGGCAGCGGATACCTATATCAAATTCCGTCTCATCGCCAGCGACGGCCGCAGCCAAGAGAGCATAAGCTATCACCTCTTGATCAAGGGTCTCATGAATGTTAAGGTCTGGAGGGTCCGTCCCATCAGAAAATGATGGTAATTAATGCAAGGATAAAATAGCTAGATTTACGACTACACAAGATGGAGAATTCACGGTGGAGTGTACTGCCCCCAAGGGGAATTGAACCCCTAATACTGTACATTCCGATCAAATGTGTAGACAAACAGAAGGCAAATATTCTCAGACGGATAGATCAAGCATGACCAACTCTTCTTGAAACAACGACTGACGGTATGGATAGCTTCTTCGCTATCTACTTAGTCTGTTTGAGCGCAAGCTCTTGGAGTTTCTCTAAAAGTGCCCAGAGTCGACGGAAATCATCATCTGATATCGAGCCAATAATATCGTTTATGATGTCCATTTCCCCGGTTTGCTCCAGGACTTTTTGCCCTTTGGCCGTCAGTGTTACTTTCCTGAGTTTTTTATTATTTTTATATTCGGAGCGTTTAATCAATCCATTGCGCTCCATGCGGTTTAGAAGCCCAGATACTGTGGAGCGCCTGCGCATGATCAACCGGGCTATCTTCCCAGGGGTCGCCGCCCCGCCAAGTCCGCTCACTATCGTGAGGAGCGCCAGTTCCATAATTGTGATCCCGAATCCCTTTATCTCGCTGTGTCTTGCGCTTAACAGGGCTTTCTGCGTCATGTGTATATGCACGTATAGGTTATAGCTGCTGTTCATGAACGGAGCGTATTTCTTGTAAGTTGATTTTCCTTCCCTATTGAATGCTTCGGACATGTCTAACTCCGTTTCTGCAATGGTTTATTCTTAAGAGCACGCTATAAGCTATGCGAGCTGAATGAGTTATACCCTCGATGGGACCAGCCAGTTCATGAGCAATCTAATTATATCACACATAAAGAATATCCTCAGGTGCAGAAAGGAACTGTGGGCTTGACAAATAAACAAAAAATGATATTATAGTTCGTATACGAAATATTGACATGCTAATAATATAGATATCTAATTATGGCTTCTAGCGTAATCGATAGCGCATAGCGATTAATAAAGGAGCTGAAATGACAGGTAAATGTACAGTATTGGATGCCGATGTGGTGATCGCCGGGGCCGGTCCTGGCGGATGTACGCTTGCCAGGGAGTTATCAAAGAAGGGTAAAAAGGTAGTCCTGATCGAACAGGGTACCTACAGCAAAAGATTTTTCGGTAATCCTCTCGGTATCCTCTATCGAATGGAGAAATCACCTCACCTGTTCCCAATACGAAGAACAACGGAAGGTTACTCGGTTATACTGGGCCGCGGCGTCGGCGGTGGTACATTACTTTATGCCGGATCGGCGTTTCTGCCCGGGGATGAATACTGGAAGGAATACGGCATAGAGTTCCCACATGAAATGATCGATGAAGCGGCGAGGGAAACGTGGTACACCATGCCCCCCGACGAATTTATTGGTCAGGGGTCTCGCCGTATAATGCAGGCCGCGAATGATATTGGTATTCCCTTCGAAAAGGTTGCCCGCCACGTCGATTTCAGCAAGTGCGTCGTCGGCTGTAGTGGCTGCGTCATGGGCTGCTACCGCGATGCCAAGTGGACGGCCATGGAGTACGCCGACGAGGCGGTGAAGAACGGCGCCACGCTGCTAACGCAGACTAAAGTAACCGACATCGTCGTAGAAGACGGTGTCGCCGGCGGTGTGAAAGCCAAGGGGAGGGGTGTGGAGTATCGGGTCAACGCCAAGGTGACGGTATGCGCCTGCGGCGGTGTGCATACTGCCGAGCTGCTGCAAAAGATCGGAATCAAAGAGGCAGGGGGCTGGTTCACCGGAGATCCTACTACGTTCACCTTCGGTTTTCTAAAGGAGGGCAGGGGCAACGCCCGCGAGCATAGCATGACCATCGGCTGGCATGATGAGGAGAACGGAGTGGTGTACTGCGCCATGGCTTCGCCGATGATATCGTGGCATATGCAGTTTCTTCAGGACGAGCCGTTTAAATATTTAGCCAGAATTCACAAATACGGAAAGGTGTTAAGCCTATTTGAAAAGGTATCCGACGAAGGTCAGGGCAGATGTTATCCCAACGGGAAGATAAGTAAGACGTTTACGGATAAGGATTGGAAGGTATTCAAGCATGCCCGCGAGATCGCCGAGAAGATATTGGTCAAAGCGGGCTGTAATCCCGATGATATCCATCACGCCAATTTTGTATTGGGACACCCCAGCAGCACGGTAAAAGTCGGCGAGCTATTAGATACGAATCTTTCGACACAGGTAAAGAACCTTTACTGCTGTGATACTAGCGCGTTCCCGAAAGCGCCGGGAAGGCCGCCGGCATTGACAGTCGTTGTGCTCAGCAAGCGGCTGGCCAGGCATTTGGAGGCTGTGGTTTAGTAGCATGGTGGGTGGAAGTGTCAACTAAACCCACCACCTTCTTCTGGAACAGGAGTATGACGCCATCTTCGGTGGCCATGTCGCCTGTAAAGCCAATTGGACCATTATAAAGCTAGTAAAGGACAGGATATGCGAAGAGTGGGAATCCTGACGCTGATACTAGAGCTAAACGCCTTTCACCCGCGGGTTCTGGGCTCCGATGCCCTCAAGGCACAGTTTGATGACTTTTTTGAGATAGTGTTGCGAAAGTAGTTGAGATAGGGCTGTAATGGTTGCCGTATACGGCACGCAAGTTCGCTGATAGAGAACATCTTAAAGGAGGAAGGAACCATGAAGTTGGTATCGCAAGAAATGGTTGATGAAATGGTAAAGCGAGCGAAAGATCCAGAGGTACGAAAGGGATTCAAGGATCTCAATATTGCATTGTTTCTGGTGGCAACGGACTGCCCGGGAAAAGAAGACCGGCAGGCTATGCTTATCCTTAAAAATGGGGAGATAATTGATGTCGAAGTGATAACCAAGCCGGCCCCAAGTGACCTAAGGACAGCACCTCTGGATAAATCTAAGTTCGATGCCAGGGTTGTATGCAAATTCGAAAAGCTCATCGATATTATTCAGCAGAAGATGAGCCTGATAGCAGCGTTAGGATATGTGAAGATTGATGGAGACATGGCCAAACTAATGAAGCAGGTCGGCGGGTTTGTCGAGCTGCTGAAATTCATCGGCTCCTTGCCTATAGAGTGGGGAACATAATACCTGCCATGGAGAAAATGTCTTCACCTATCGGTGGGAAAAAGATTGCCATAACCGGTAAAGGTGGCAGTGGCAAAACAATGCTTACTGCCATCATGACGGGATTGCTTGCCAAAGACGATAACATCAAGCTTTTGGCTATTGACGCCGATTCTGCCATTAACCTGTCCTATGCCCTTGGAGTAGATATAAAGCAAACTGTGGCCGAGATTCGCAGTCAAATGATCAAAGACCCTAAAGCAAGGGCTGAGATGAAGGATAAAAATATTCGAGTTGTAATGGAAGAAGCCCTTGAATCGGGAACAGGATTCAATCTGCTTACAATGGGTCGGCCTGAAGGCCCGGGATGCTATTGCGCTATCAATGATCTACTCAAGTATGGGATTGATCGTCTCTCAAAACAGTTTGATATAACCCTTATCGATTGTGAGGCGGGCCCTGAGCAGATTAATAGGCGAGTCGTTAATGGGGTGGATGTCCTTGTGATTGTCACGGACTCCTCAGCTAGAGGGGTTCGGGTTGTAGGATCGATCTTGAGTGTTGTACAGAACGATGAATCTATGAAACACACCACAACGGGGCTGGTTCTCAACAGGTGTAAGACAAAGACAGATGATAGGCTGATAGTAGAAAGCGCAAGACAATGGGGTGTAGAGATATTTGGCCGCATTCCAGATGACGAATGGATAACGGAATATGATTCAGCAGGCAAGCCACTAATCGATATTCCTCATACTTCGCCGAGCGTCATGGCTATAGAGGAGATTTTAAGGAGGATAGCCCCTTCTTTAAAGGGCAGCTAAATGGGTGTCTTATTGCAAAAATTCAACAAGGAGGAAGGTCTTGAGTATCATCAAAGCTGTACTAGGTATCTGTGAAACCAAACCGCTGAGCAACAGTTTTTGGAGCGTCGAAGGGAACAAAGTAAGAGTGAAGCTCAATAATATGGCCGAGCCACTGCAAAAAGGGAAAGGAGTCTATCTTAAAGGGAAAGGACTTGCTAAACCTGTGTTGCTTTTAAGAACTGAGGATGATGTTTATCTTGCATTTTCCAACTGCTGCACACACATCGGCCATCGCAAACTCGACCCTGTCCCCGGAGAACCCAAATTGCGATGCTGCAGTGTGAACCATTCTACCTTCGATCTTCAAGGCAAGCCAATCGGCGGACCCGCCAAGAGGCCATTAAAACGCTATGCGGTTGAGCGAAGAGATGGCGATCTTGTAATTGCATTATAAGATTTTTGTAAAAAGGAGCGGTTTAAATGAGCGCCTTGGAAGAATTGATTGCCCTGTCCACCAATCAAGTTAATCCCGCTGTCAACGAGTGGAAAACCAAGGGCAAGAAGATAGTCGGGTTCATATGTACGCAGGTGCCAGAAGAGATACTATATGCAGCCGATATACTTCCCGTTCGTTTGAGAGCTCCTGATTGCGCAGATACAACGTCTGCAGATGTATATATGAGTCATTTGAACTGCACATTTATTCGTTCTTGCCTCCAGTACATGTTTGAGGGCAAATTTGATTTCCTTGACGGTTTTATTTGCACAAACAGTTGCGACCATACCCGCCGCCTGTATGACATTCTAAGAGAGGCTCTGCATTATCCATATGTGCATCTCTTTGCCATCCCTCACAAGGTTGGTGGAGAGGAGATAACTCTGTGGCACAGAGGCGAGATTACACGGTTTAAGGAAAGCGTGGAGGCGGCTTTTGGCGGAGAGGTTACGGAGGCCAGGTTAAGAGAGGCGATAGGCATTTACAACGAGACACGGGGCCTGTTGCGAGAGCTATACGAGCTTCGCAAGAGGGCGTCTCCGCCGATAAGCGGGGCAGAAGCGCTGAGCGTTGTCCTAGCGGGCAGTTCCCTTCCAAAGGACAGGTACAACCAGATGCTTAGGAAGCTGCTGGATGAGCTTCGGCAAAGGAAAGGAATATCGAAGTACAGAGCCAGGCTGATGATAGCTGGCAGCGGTGGATGCGACAATCTGAATTATCTTGGGATAATGGAAGAGCTGCGTGGGCTGGTGGTCACTGATAGCCTTTGT
>Ga0315281_10012766_pt1 | contig 11416 bp, 12 predicted proteins | sample YL17G07_0_MG_FD_204540 | JGI IMG/M metagenome (GOLD analysis project Ga0315281, IMG submission 204540) | Sediment microbial communities from Yellowstone Lake, YNP, Wyoming, USA - YL17G07_0 | ecosystem: Environmental > Aquatic > Freshwater > Lake > Sediment | place: USA: Wyoming | collected... | reverse complement strand
TACGACGCTTGATCCGGAGTCGAGATGGGTCGAAGAAGTAATCGCACGCTGCTGGGCAGGTGACGAGTGACTACGCAAGCACAGGCGGCAATTGCTGCATGAGTGTTGCGCGTTCCGCAGTTGCCTTGCCGTTCAATGCAAATCCGAGCAGCTTTCCGGACTTGTCTTTGAACAGCGATTTCACGCTGTCTTCCGTTGCAGTTACTTCCCATGCGCCAGCCGATGGATCGGCCGGCGGCGATACGATGGTAGGGCACGCCGGCGTTTTGACCAGCACCGGCATTGCCGGGTAGCTGACCGCCGTTGGCTTGCCGGCGAGCGTTGCCGCCAGCGCGCGCGCGGCGTGCATGATCGGCATCACGAACGGCAGTACCAGTCCCTCGACTTCGGCGCAATCGCCGAGCGCATAGATGTCCGGCGCGCTGGTTTCGAGATTGCGGTTGACGGCGATGCCGCGGTTGATTTTGAGGCCGGCGGCCTGGGCGAGCGCGGTGCGCGGCTTCAATCCTATCGCCGACAGCACGATGTCGGCGGCGAAACAATGGCTATTCGCGAGGGCGATGCGCAGCTTGTCACTGTCGGAGTCCAGCGCGGAGACGCTCGTGCCCAGGTGCCACACGACGCCGAGCTCCGCGAGTTTGCGCTGGAGCAGGGCGCCGCCTTCGGGCGGCAGCAGGCGCGACAGCGGATGAGGTGCAATATCGATAACCTCGACTTTGTGGCCGCCGGTCGTGAGGTCGTTTGCGAATTCGCTGCCGATCAGTCCTGCGCCGATCAGCGCGATGGTGGACTTGTCCTTTAGCGCCGCGCGGAAACTCGCGTAGTCGTCGAGATCGTTGACGGTCAATATGCGATTTGCGGCGCTGCCCTTGATCGGCAGCCGGATCTGGTCCGCGCCGAGTGCGAGCACGAGTTTGGAATAACTGATTGTTTCATCGCCAATGCTGACGGCGTGGCTTGAAGGATCAAGCGCGGTGATGCGGGTTTTGACGCGAACTGTTCCGTTCAACTGCCCGGCCATCTGCTCCGCCGAGTTCATCGGGATGCTTTGGGGCGTCTTGCCGGTGCCGAGCGCGCTCGACAGCATCGGCTTCGAATAATACGAACCGCTATCCGCGCTGATGATGACCAGCGGTGTTTCCTTGTCGAGCTTGCGCAGCTCGCGCGCGACGTTGTAGCCGGCGAGGCCGCTGCCGATGATGACGATGGGATGCATGATGATTTCTTGCTCGAGAAAATTGTTCGAGCCCGTCACGCCGGCCGTTTCGCCGGCGTGACGGGTCCGCTATTGTAATGCGCTAGGCGGCGAGCAGCGCCATCTCGAAGTCAGCCTTGGCCACGCCGCAGTCGGGGCAGGACCAATCAGCGGGAATGTCTTCCCAGCGCGTGCCGGCCTTGATGCCGTGCCCGGGATCGCCAACCGCTTCGTCGTAGGTATAGCCGCACACTATGCATTGCCATTTTTTCATGTCAGTTCTCCTTTTCGTGTCCTGATTTACGCGCTGATCCTGGCACGCGTCGCGCGGTAGTGATTGGCATGGCGCTCCTCGACCTTGGCCAGCGCCGCGAAGCGTTTCGCGGCCTTGGCGAGCGTGTCTTTGAAGCGTTGCGCGTGCTCTTTCGATTCCGCGATCTGCTCGTCCATTTCAGCGGCGGCCTTCTGGTTGCCTTCCTGTTCGGCGAGGTGGCGGAATTGCGGGTACATTTCGGTGTATTCGTACGTCTCGCCCGCGATCGCCATATCGAGCGCCTTGGCCGGAGTCAACTCGCCGGCCGGGTAAAGCAGGTCGAGGTGGCCAAACGCGTGCTGCACTTCCTGCGCGGCGGTTTCTTCAAACACGTTGGCGGTATCAGCATCGCCGGCGGCGCGGCAGATTTTCGCGAAGTACATATATTTGATGTACGCCATCGATTCGCCCGCGAATGCGGCTTCGATGTTCTTGATGGTTACGGATTCCGGTTTCATGCTCAGTTCTCCTTGTGTTGATTGAGGGCAGTTCGTTGACTGCACGGAACGCATCTTAGGTTCGGGGTAACGATTGATCCAATGGATTGTTTATATGTTTATGATAGTCAATAGCTATTATTGAACCGGGTTTGCAAGTAGTTGATCGGGAACGACTTGATGCGCTTCGCCTATAATGAACATGCGGGGGACTTGCCGGCGCCCCGGAGTATTCCAGCCGGCCCAATCCTAAAGGGGGTTACACAGTGATCGTCGAAGAGCGCATGTACACACTGCATCCGGGCAAGGCGCCGGAATATCTGAAAGCGTACCAGCAGGAGGGCATGGCGGTACAGAAACGCATTCTGGGCGGCATGTTCGGCTATTTTTTCACCGAAGTCGGGACCCAGAACCAGATCGTTCACATGTGGGGATACGAGAGCTTCGAGGAGCGCGAGAAGCGGCGCGCGCTGTTGGGCGCCGACCCGGGCTGGCAGGCTTATGTCGCCAAGATCCGGCCGTTCATACACTTCCAGGAGACGCGCATCATGAAACCCGCGCCGTTTTTCGAGGAGCCGCTGCGCAAAATGCTCGCTGCCGGCAACAACTGACCGGCGAATTCAGCCGTCGACTGCCGGCGCGCCGGGCAGCAGGGCGACGCCCGGCAGTTTGCACGCGAGTACCGCCTGCCTCAGAGCTGCCACGGCCTGCGGGCGCGGAAAGCTCTTGCGCCAGGCAAGCGCGATGCGGCGGCTGGGCTGTGGTGCGGCAAACGGCCTCACTGCGAGCAGCGGGCTTGCCGCCGATTTGGCGTCGGCGGCAGTCGATGGCAGCACCGTGATACCTACGCCGGAGGCGACCATCTGGCGGATCGTTTCGAGCGAGCTGCCTTCGAGCGCCTGCTGGATGTTGCTGGTCGCGGAGCGGTTCATGCTCGGGCACGTCTGCAGAACCTGGTCGCGGAAGCAGTTGCCGGCGCCGAGCAGCAACAGCGTTTCATTGCATAGCTCACCGGCCGGAATCTTCGCCTTCCTGCTCCATGCGTGGGAGGCCGGGAGCACGACGCGAAACGGCTCGTCGTAAAGCGCCTGCGTCGCGATGCCCGTGTCGGCGTACGGCAAGGACAGGATAATCACGTCAAGCTCGCCGTTCTTGAGCAGCTCCGCGAGCTTGACCGTGAAGTTCTCCTGCAGCAGGAGCGGCATGTTCGGCGCGCGCTTGCGCAGAACGGCAATCAGCTGCGGCAGCAGGTAAGGACCGACGGTGTAGATGGCGCCCACCCGTAACGGAGTTGCAAGCTGGTCCTTGCCCAGCGTCGCGATCTCTTTAATCGCCGCGGTTTCCTCGATCACCCGCTGTGCCTGCTCGACGATGCGCACGCCGATCGGCGTCACAGTGACCTCGCTGCTGTTCCGCTCGAACAACACGACGCCGAGTTCGTCCTCGAGTTTTTTGATCGCGACCGACAATGTCGGCTGGCTGACGAAGCATTTTTCCGCGGCGCGGCCAAAATGGCGCTCGCGCGCGACGGCGACGATGTAGCGTAGTTCGGTGAGGGTCACGCGTGAATTGTGCTGGATTCGCGGGCGGCGGGGTCGCGGCTATTCCACCCTTACGCCTGCCTCCCTGACGACCTTGCCCCAGCGCACGGTTTCGGATTTCACGTACGCCGCATGCGCGTCCGGAGTGGTATGCATCCCGTAGTCGATGCCCTGGCTGAGCATGCGCTGTTTGACTTCCGGCAGACTGAAAACCTTGTTGACATCGGCGCTCACGCGCATCACGAGCTCGCGCGGTGTGGCCGCCGGTATGTAGAGGCCGCTCCACGTGGCGGTGTCGAAATCCGGGATGCCGGACTCGGCGATCGTCGGGTATTCGGGCGCGATCGGCGTGCGCTGCAAGCTGGTGACGGCGAGTCCGCGCAGTTTCCCGGCTTTGGCCTGCGGCACTGCGACCGGCAGATTCGAGAGCATGAGCGGCAACTGCCCGCCGATTACGTCGGCAAGCGCCGGCACTTCGCCCTTGTATGGCACGTGCACCATCTTGATCTTGAGCGACAGATTGAGAAGCTCGCTGCCAAGATGCGGCGTCGAGCCGATCCCGCCCGAGCCGAATGAAAGCTGCTTCCAGTTGGCTTTGGCGAACGTCATGAACTCCTTGATGTCTTTCGGCGGCAGCGACGGGTGGATCACCAGCAGTTGCGGCGATGAACCGACGACTCCAACGGTCGCGAAGTCCCTGCCCGGGTCATACGCCATTTTCTGGAACAGCAGCGGCGCGACGACGATGCTGGTCTGCGGCGACACCAGCAGCGTATAGCCATCGGGCGCGGCCTTCGCTGCGAGGTCGGCGCCTATCATGCCGCTTGCGCCGGGACGATTGTCGACTACGACCTGCTGGTTCCAGAGTTTGGTGAGTTCCTGGGCAAGGATGCGGGCCGTGACGTCGGTAGATCCGCCCGGGGCGAAACCAACCATGATGCGCACCGTTTTGGCGGGATAGGCCTGCGCGCAGACCTGCGCGATCGAGCACAGTGCCAGTGTTACGATAACGCGCGACAATGATTTCATTCCGCCCCCCTCCAGTGCTTGCCTATTGTGACGGGGCAATCTAAATTGTCAACATTCCGGTTTCCCGGTCATCGGGGTTCAAGTCAAGGGGGAAGTATGGCCATCATTCCGAATCAAACCAAGCGCCGACTTGCGGCCGGTAAAGTCGTGCTCGGCATGGGATTGCGCCAGGCGCGCACCGTGGATATTGCAAGCATCGCCAAGAACTGTGGCTTCGACTGGCTGTTCATCGACATGGAGCACAGCTCGATGAACGCCGATCTCGCTGCGCAGATATCGATGGCTGCGCTCGCGACCGGGGTGACGCCGATCGTGCGCGTGCCGGGAAAAGAACATCATCATGCGTCGCGGCTGCTCGACAACGGCGCGATGGGCGTCGTGGTGCCACACGTCGACACCGCGGCGGAAGCGCAGCAGGTCGCTGCGCACTGCAAGTATCCGCCGATAGGCCATCGCTCGATCGCCGGTGCGCAGCCTCAACTGGGCTTCCAGAGCCTGCCGACCGGAGAGGCGATGCGCGTCGTCAATCAGGAAACGCTGGTGGTGGTGATGCTGGAGACGCCATTGGCGATCAAGAATGCCGATGCGATCGCTGCGGTGAAGGGCATAGACGTTCTGCTGGTCGGCACCAACGACTTGTGCGCGGAGCTCGGCATTCCCGGCCAGTTCGCGCACAGGAAAGTGGAAGATTCATATGCCGCGGTGATCGCGGCCGCGCGCAAGCATCACAAGTATCCCGGCATGGGCGGTGTTTACGATCCCCCGCTGATGCAGAAATATATCGTCATGGGCATGCGCTTCATACTTTCGGGCTCCGATTTTTCCTTCATCATGGCGGGTGGCAGCGCCCGGGTCAGCATGCTGCGCTCGGTGAAACTCCCGAAACGCAAGTGAGGACTACAGCCGGGCTTGCGAGTCGCCTGCGCTACCGTTATTTGTATTTTCGCTGCATGATTTCGGCGAGCGGCACGCCGTTGTCGATATCGGCCTTGCGCCGGGTGTCGCCGCCGTCGATCTTGCGCGCCGCTTCGAGTACCGCCACTGCCTGCGCGTAAGCAACGAAGGCAGTACCTGCTTCGTCGGCACACACGAGATCGCCTGGCCGCACCGCTATCCCCGCGATTTGCACCGTACCGTTGACTTCCACCGTCTGCATGCGCCATTTGCCGGTGATCGGCGTAAATCCGCGGCACCACACCGGCCAGCCCATCTGGCGATACTGATCGGGATCGCGCAGCGTGCCGTCGACAATTGCGCCGACAAAGCCTTCGCGCCTGCCGATGGTGGCCGACTGCCCGCCCATATTGGAGCAACCCATAACGCCCTGCATCACGAGCACGTCGCCGGGAGTTGCAAGATTGTGCGCTTCGGTCTCGCCCTGGCCGCTCGACTTGTCCTGCGCGGCCTTATGAATCTGGGTCGAGTGCGCGATGTTGCGCACCGTGAGCGCCGGTCCGACGATGCGCTTGCCGGCAGTCACCGGCGGCAGCAAGTACGCGGGCACGACGCCGACGATGCCGAGTTCGTCAAACGCATCGGAAATCGTGCCGGTCAAGTCGGTGAGCGCCCTGAAGCCTTCGATAATGCCGGAAGGAAGGCGCGGCAATTCGAGCATGCGTATCGCCTCGCGAGGCAGCTTGCCCAGCGTTTTCCTGTCAGCCATGGGAGTTTGATCGCTATATGGGACGAGGCGTTGATTGTAGACATCGGTTTAACCTTGCGTCAATTTGCGGCATTCGTTATCGTGCGGAGACTCCAACCAGCGATAGTTGATCCTTATGGCAAGCAAAAAGCGCGGCATGCGCCGCGGACTCACCGCGTATGGCGATGAAGAATTCTCGCTGTTCCTGCGCAAGGCGTTCATCAAGGCGATGGGTTATACCGACGACGCGCTCGAGCGGCCCATCATCGGCATCACCAACACCTACAGCGGCTTCAACGCGTGCCATCGCACCGTTCCCGAGCTGATCGAGGCGGTGAAACGCGGCGTCATGCTCGCGGGCGGATTGCCCGTCGAGTTCCCGACCATCACGCTGCACGAGTCGTTCGCGCATCCGACCAGCATGTTTTTGCGCAACCTGATGGCGATCGACACGGAGGAAATGATACGGGCGCAGCCGCTCGATGCGTGCGTGTTGATCGGCGGCTGCGACAAGACGGTGCCGGCGCTGCTGATGGGTGCGGCGAGCGCCAACGTGCCGGCGATCATGCTGGTGACCGGGCCGATGCTGACCGGCGATCACAAGGGCGAGCGGCTAGGCGCGTGCACCGACTGCCGGCGTTTCTGGGCGCGCTTTCGTGCGTCGGAGATCGACGAGCAGGAAATCAACGCGATCAATGCCAAGCTCGCGCCGACTGCGGGCACCTGCATGGTGATGGGCACCGCGAGTACGATGGCGCTATGCACCGAGGCGCTCGGCATGATGCTGCCGGGCGGCGCCTGCACGCCGGCAGTAATGTCGGAACGCATGCGTCACGCTGAAGCGACGGGCGCTCGCGCCGTTGCCATTGCCAAAGAAGGACTCACGCCCGACAAGATCATGACGCCGGATGCATTCGAGAACGCGCTGCGCATGCTGCTGACGATCGGCGGTTCGACCAACGCGATCGTGCATTTGGCGGCGATGGCGGGGCGGCTCGGAATCGAAATCGATCTGGAAGCATTCGACCGCATGGGCGGCGAGACGCCGGTGCTGGTGGATCTCAAACCGACCGGCCAGCATTACATGGAAGACCTTGAGAAAGCGGGCGGGGCGGTGACGATACTGCGCGAGCTGCGGCCGCTACTGAAAACCAAGGCGCTCACCATCACCGGCAAGACGCTGGGCGCCAACATCGACGCCGGGTTGCTGCCCTGGAAGCAGGACGTAGTGCGGCCGTTCAGGAATCCGATATTCAAGAACGGTGGCATCGCGGTGCTGCGCGGCAATCTTGCGCCCGGCGGCGCGATCGTCAAGCAATCGGCGGCGACGCCGAAGCTCATGCAACACGAGGGACGCGCAGTGGTGTTCGATTCTCTCGAGGACATGGCAGCTCGCTTAGACTCGCCGGACCTCGACGTGACACCGGACGACGTGCTGGTGCTGCGCAATGCCGGACCAATAGGCGCGCCGGGAATGCCGGAGGCTGGCTACATCCCGATCCCGAAGAAACTCGCGCAGAAAGGCGTCAAGGACATGGTGCGCATCTCGGACGCGCGCATGAGCGGCACCGCGTTCGGCTCCATCGTGCTGCATATCACGCCGGAGTCGGCGATCGGCGGCCCGCTGGCGCTCATCAAGACCGGCGACCGCATCCGGCTCGACGTCGCCAAACGCAGAATCGATGTTCTGATTACGGATGCGGAACTCACGGCACGGCGCAAAAAATGGAAGGCGCCCAAGCCGCGCGCCGGCGACGAGCGTGGCTACAGGAAGCTGTTCCTCGACACCGTGCAGCAGGCCGACCGTGGTTGCGATTTTGAATTTCTGACCCGGCCGGTCACGGCGCGCTCGCCGTCGCGCCGCGGCAAATGAACGGCCAAACCGTCGCCATTCTCGAAAGCCGCCTCGGCGAGCAGCTCGCAGGGCTTGTCGCCAAACGCGGCGGCAAGCCGGTGTGGGCGCCGGCGCTGGCCGAGGTACCGGACGTCGATCCGCGCTACATCGCGGACCTCATACGCGAATGGCAGGCGAAACCCGTCAAGGCCGCGATATTCCAGACCGGTGTCGGCACTCATGCGCTGTTCAAAACGACCGACGCGCTCGGCTTGACCGATACGCTGCTCGCGTTGCTCACATCAGCCCAAGTCGTGGTGCGCGGGCCGAAGCCGACCGCCGCGCTGCGTTCGCGCAAGGTGCGTATCGATCTAACCGCGCTGGAACCGTTTACTACCGCCGAAGTTCTCGCCGCCCTGCATGAGCTGCCGCTTCAAGGCGAGCGGGTGGTCGTGCAGCGGTATGGCGCGAGGAACGCGGAGCTGGAGCAGGCGCTGCAGGCGAAAGGTGTAACGGTTATCGAAATTCCGACCTATCGCTGGTCGTTGCCCGCGGATACGCAACCGCTGGCGAATCTGATCGCAGCGCTTGAGCGCGGCGAAATTGCGAGCGTGGTATTTACGAGCGCTTCGCAGGCGCGCAACCTGTTTGATTTTGCGCAGTCACTCGGCAAGTCAGCTGATCTCGCGGCCAACCTGAACTCCACTCTGGTTGCGTCCATAGGACCAGTCTGCACCGCAGCCCTCAAGCAACATGGCATCAATGCCGGGCTCGAAGCGAGCCCGCCGAAGCTCGGGCCGCTCGTAAATGCGCTCGACGAGGCGTTGTCGCGGCGCTAAATCAATTCGTTTAAACGCGCGAATTAGCGAACGAAAACGGTGTCCTGCCGTTTGTCCAGCGCGGCTTCGAGCGTAACCCACGGCAGCATGGCGCAGCGCGTACGGGCGGGTAACTCCTGCACGGTTTTCAGCAGCGCATGCTGCATGGGATCGGAGTCGTCGCCCGCCGGATAGGCGCGGGCAGCCAGTGATGCAACGATACCTGCCAGCCGGATTCTGACTTCGGCGATTCGTTTGCCTTTAACGCTTTCGGCCATCATCGAGGCGGACGCCATCGAAATTCCGCAGCACGTGCATTGGAAAGAGACATTTTCGATCAGCTCACCGGCAATTCTTGCGTGCACAGCAAGCTCGTCACCGCACAGCAGGTTGGAACCGTTTGCACTGTGAGTCGCATCATCGAGCGCATGGAAATTCCGCGCGTTCCTGATGTGGTCCATGATCAGATCGTCGTATCCCTTGGCGCTGACCATAATCGATGTTTGCAGCTTGCGCGTAGCCGCGTGGAAAAGGGGGGGGCTGCGTCAGGCCGCTGCGCGTGCCGCGCGTTTGCGATCCTGTTCCAGAAGATAGCGTTTACGGATGCGGATCGATTTCGGGGTGATTTCTACGAGTTCGTCATCGGCAATGAACTCGACCGCGGATTCGAGCGTGATCTGGATCGGTGGCGTGAGGCGCACCGCTTCGTCGGTGCCCGAGGCGCGCACGTTGGTCAATTGCTTGCCTTTGATCGGATTGACGACGAGGTCGTTGTCGCGGCTGTGGATGCCTATGATGATGCCCTCATACAGCGGATCGCCGGGGCTCACGATCATGCGGCCGCGTTCCTGCAGCTTCCACAGCGCATACGCGACGGCCTCGCCGGCCTCGGCCGAGATCAGCACGCCGTTGCGGCGCTCGGCCATGTCTGGTTTCATCGGGCCGTAGTCGTCGAACACGTGGCTCATGACGCCGGTGCCGCGCGTCATCGTCAGAAAATCCGACTGGAAACCGATCAGCCCGCGCGCGGGTATGCGGTAATCCAGGCGCACGCGGCCTTTGCCGTCTGACTGCATGTCCTGCAGGTCGCCGCGGCGGGCGCCCAGCGCTTCCATCACCGCGCCCTGGTTCGTGTCCTCGACGTCGACCGTCAGCATTTCGTACGGTTCCTGCTTCTCGCCGTTTACTTCCTTGATCACCACGCGCGGACGCGACACCGCAAGTTCGTAGCCCTCGCGGCGCATGTTCTCAAGCAGTATCGTCAGGTGCAGTTCCCCGCGGCCCGAGACTTCGAACACGTCGGCGTCGGCGGTTTCGACCACTTTCAGCGCGACGTTGCTCATGATCTCGCGCTGCAGGCGCTCGCGCAGCTGGCGGCTCGTTACATACTTGCCCTCGCGCCCAGCGAGCGGCGAGGTGTTGACCTGGAAATTCATGGTCAGCGTCGGCTCATCGACTTTGAGCAGCGGCAACGCTTCGGGATGCTCGGGGTCGGTGATGGTGACGCCGATGCCGACTTCATCGATGCCGTTGATGAGCACGATGTCGCCAGCCATTGCTTCCTCGGTGACGACGCGCTCGAGCCCTTCGAATGTGAGCACCTGGTTGATCTTGGCATTGACCGGCGTGCTGCCGGGGCCGTGGAGCACCACCACCTGCTGGCCTGTGCGGATGCGGCCGCGGTTGACGCGACCGATGCCGATGCGCCCGACGTAGCTCGAATAATCGAGCGAGCAGATTTGCAGTTGCAGCGGGCCATCCGCGTTATCTTCGCGCACCGGCACGTTCTTGAGGATCGCTTCGAACAGCAGGTGCAGGCTGTCGGTTTTTTGCGCGAGATCGGTGGTTGCCCAACCTTCGAGTGCGGACGCATAAATGATCGGGAAGTCGAGCTGCGCCTCGGTTGCCCCAAGCTTGTCGAACAGGTCGAACGTGTGATTGACGACCCAGTCGGGACGCGCACCCGGGCGGTCCACCTTGTTGACGACGACGATGGGCTTGAGCCCCAGCGCGAGCGCCTTGCGGGTTACGAAACGCGTCTGCGGCATCGGGCCTTCGACCGCATCGACCAGCAACAGCACGCCATCGACCATCGACAACACCCGCTCGACTTCGCCGCCGAAATCGGCGTGGCCGGGAGTGTCGACGATGTTGATGTGCGTGCCCTGGTAAGTGACCGCGCAGTTCTTGGCAAGAATGGTGATGCCGCGCTCGCGCTCGAGGTCGTTCGAATCCATCACGCGCTCGACCAGGTGCTGGTACGCGGCGAACGTGCCGGACTGGCGCAGCAGCTTATCGACCAGCGTGGTTTTGCCGTGGTCGACATGGGCGATGATGGCGATGTTGCGTATGGCGCGCATTGTGGGTGTTTCTTGGGTAAATAGAAAAGCGCGCGAGTATAGCACAGCAACGCGCTAGCTCATTGAATCTTTTGCGGTAAAGCAAATGTTCATGCGCGAACTGTGGCGGCTACCATGCGTTTTTCCTGTTTACGTACGGTCATTCTAAACTCATGTCGGCAACCCGCAGAATAAATTGGCTAATTCCGGACTTTGCAGGTATAGTGCGCGCACCTCGAAGCAACCCCGGTTGTTAAATTCGAGTTGC
>Ga0315281_10012765_pt1 | contig 11416 bp, 7 predicted proteins | sample YL17G07_0_MG_FD_204540 | JGI IMG/M metagenome (GOLD analysis project Ga0315281, IMG submission 204540) | Sediment microbial communities from Yellowstone Lake, YNP, Wyoming, USA - YL17G07_0 | ecosystem: Environmental > Aquatic > Freshwater > Lake > Sediment | place: USA: Wyoming | collected... | reverse complement strand
TATGTGTTGGGTTAACGACACCTCCGTTCGTAGGACTGGTTGGTTTATTCCTCAAGGTTCTTAAAGGAACGCGTTTGGTGCTGTGGACGATGGATCTTTATCCTGAAGTTGCCGTTGCGTATGGCGCGATCAAGAAAAACGGTCTGGCGTGCCGATCTCTGTCGTGCATAAGCAGGACACTATATCGAAACGCATCTGCTATCATTTCATTGGGTGAAGTGATGACCCAACGGCTTATTGAAGCCGGCGCAAATCCTGACAAGATCACGACGGTTCATAACTGGGTACCTGGGGAATCTGTCAGGCCAATTGCCGCAGATGGCGACTCACGTTTGCAGGAAGAATGGGATATTGATGGTCGGATTGTTCTGATGTATTCGGGCAACCTTGGCCTTGGTCATGATCTGGACACTATAGTCAAGGCGGTCCATCTGCTCGGCAATACTGTTAACCTGCGGGTCTTGTTCATAGGAGACGGCAAAGGCAAAGAGCGTTTACTGCAGATGGCAAAGGAATTACGTCTTGGTTGCGTCGATTTTTATCTGCCGGTTCCGCTGGAAAGATTGTCCGATAGCCTTGCTGTCGGTGATATCCACATAGTTTCTCAAAAGCCGGGTACTCAAGGTCTTATAGTTCCAAGTAAACTCTACGGTATTATGGCGGCGGCCAGGCCTGCGATATTCATCGGCCCGGAAGATTGCGAAGTAGCTCAAGTAATCAATGACAGTGGTGCCGGTATTGTCGTTCCACCCGGCGATCAAACGGCTCTAGCCAAGGCCATTGGTGATTTGGCCAATAGCCCTGAAAAGAGACTTGAAATGGGCCAACGGGGCAGGAACTATTATGAGCAGCATTTTGGCCAGGACAAGAGCGTGTCCCGCATAATCGCCGCCATAAAGAGAATCCAACGGTAGCCTCAAGGGTCAAGTCTCTCCATGCTGTTCATGTCCAGGTTGAACCGGGGGCATAGTTGCCGAATCACTGATCCGCAGGCGGGGGAAAGATCCATGCAAGAGATGCGGGGTATCTCAGCCGGCGGATTCGCGCCAGACGAATTCCATCGGCAGGAACCGGCGTTGTGGTGCGATAGACGGATTTTCCAGGCGGGCGCAGAGCATTTCCTCGATCTGTTGCACCGCCTCCTCGCTTCGCCGGGCGATGCTGGCCAATGGGGTCTCCAGGCATCGCGAGAATTCATTGTCGTTAAAGCCAACCACCGCGACGTCACCGGGTATCTTAACGCCCTTAGCCCGCAGCCAAGCCATAGCCGCGACCGCGATCTCATCCGTAATACACATCAGAGCGTCAAAGGGCACGCGCCCGTCCGAAAAATGTCTGTCAAGTGTGTGGTGACAGCATTGAACAGGTGATTTCTGCCAGAGATCCCAATCAAGGTCGATGATCAACTCCGGCGGCAGGGAAATACCATGATGTTGCAGTCCTGAGGCAAATGCATCTATCTTGTCACGACTCGAATCGACAAGCATAATCATCGCGGGCCGACGTCGGCCCGTCTTGGCGAAATGGTCGGCCACCGCCCGAATGGCAAGAGAACGATCAAGGACAAGCTGATCGAACGCCGCTTCGCCTGGTTTGGAGGTAACGGCAACCACCGCAGGAAACTGCGAAAGCGTTGCCGCGAAGTCGGCGTCTATGTCCGAATTTATCTCAATAACCACGCCATCGACCCGCCGCCAGGCAAAATCAGCGAGCAACTCTTTGGTCACCTCCGGATTTCCAAGATTATTGGCCACGTAGGTGACATAGCCGAGCTTATTGATCCGGTCCGCGATCCCTTGGGTCACTTGAACCGGAGAGTGTGATCCAATCAAGGCCCAGATCACACCGATGGTGTGAGTGCGTGCCCCGCGCAGACCCCGTGCAAGCGTATTAGGTCTATAGCCAAGTTCACGAGCGGCGGCGAGCACCTTTACCCGCGTCTTCTCTGCGCACCGCACCGGACGTTTGTTGAGAATTTGCGAAATTGTGGAGACGCCAACCCCCACGCTCTCGCTGATTTCCTTCAGCGTGACCCGATTGTCGCCGTTTGTCCCCATTATCGCCGCCATCTATATAGTCTTACTTGACGAGATAGAGATAGGCTGCACCCATGTCAGTTTCACCAGATTTTATCAACTTGTCAAGAATTTCGTAAGAGACTCGTCGAAAAAAACAGCGGCAGGATCAGGCGAACGTGCGGGCTTCGGTCAGCATGGCCAGGTAATTGTCCAGCGGGATCGAGTCTGCCACCCAATTACCGACACCGAGCGCGAAGCCTCCGCCGGGAGTGCAGGTTTCGAGAATATATCGAGTGTACGTTCGCACCTGCTGCGGTGTGGCACGGGTAATGAAATCGACGTCCACGCCGCCGAGCAAGGCCACGCGGTCGCCCCAGCGTCGCTTGGTGACGGCCATCGGCTCGATCACATCCTGCGTGGAGTGCTTGGCATCAATCCCGACGACATCGATCAAATCGTCCATGATCGCGTCAACCTGACCGCACGTATGGAACAACCCAAGTCTGCCATAAGACTGTGCGGTGGTGATCAGTCGCTTTTGCCAGGGAATAAAAACCTCCCGCAGATCGTTCGGGCTGATCAGGGTGCCGGTTTTGTGTCCCATGTCGTCACCGACGGTGATTGCGCCAAAACGTGAGAACTGGCAAAGCGTGTTCGTATAGGTTACGAAAAACTCGCCAACCTTTTGCGCCACCGCTTTGACCAGGTCGCGATTTTCATAGAGCATCATGCAGAGCGGTTCAAAACCAATCAGATTGCTCACCTGCTGAAAGAGATATGTCATGGCAGTCATGGCGATGTTATCAGGCAGATTCGTCTCATACCATTCGACTGCGGAAAAATCGACAGCGTTGATCCTGGGCCAGGGATAGGTCTCGAAATCCTGCCAGGTTTGTATCGGCCCGACCGCCGGCGGCGGGGCGGTCGTACTGGTCGGCAAGCCTTTCCAGACGATTCCGCCCGGAAACACCCGCATGAACTCCTGTCCGAGGAAATGCTTGATACGGATTTCCCGGCGGAGCTGAAAATACTTCTCGGACGTATCAAGACCCTCGCAAAGACCGAATCGGTTACACAGAGCTTGTTTGGTGCCCGGTTCCTCACCGTGCTCGTAGTGAAACACCCGCGACGGGACAGCCTTTCGCCGGATATTTGCAGTCGCAGCCGGAAGATCCAGCTTCACATGTTTTTCGTTGAGTATATCAGACAATGCCTTCTCCAATTCTTTCGATCCCTGCAGTTGTCACCTCTGGGTTGACCTGTACGATTATCTACAGCGTCATGACAGCGCCATGCAAGCGGAAACTGGAATTGACCTCTGGATCCGCCGCATGAGATATCGTCCAGGTTGTATCATTTTAAAGCCACACTCAGTTGGGGGGGCCGGCGGAATGAGCGGTTGCAACTGAACGGGAACGTCCTGCCGGTCTATCGAGGATCCAAAGTCGTAGGATTTCCCCAACTCTTGGGACAATAATGAAGAATTGCCTACACAATTGCGTGCAAGGCGCTGCCACATCCTTCAGAAATTACTTCGCACAGCAGGTGCCCCCTTGCAAAAAGCCTAACCCGATGTCATAATAGTGCCGCTTGTGGGTGGTGTTTCCACAAAACAGGAACAGAGCGTAGAGTTAGGGATCTGAATTTTGCAGGATATGGCCTGCACACGGAGATTCGAGACAAGAAGCGAACAATCGGCTGGCTGATTGACAATCCGTGCGCGACGCACCTTTTCTTGACATGGATAACTGGATTCTGCATTCGGCCATCGCCGATGTGTTGGGGGTGAGCGAGGCCGATCGTGTCGGGCGCGTCGGAGAGTATGTTGCCGAAGCCGGGCCGGGAAGCCTGTGCCAGGTCCGTCACCAGCCGGGGCGGTGAACGGTTGGCATCAAGGATGTTCTTTCTCTGAAAAATGGATTGGGTGAGTTAATGGTACGAATTGCGTTGGTTCTGATCGATCTCTTGCTGATCAATTGCGCATTTCTCGTCGCTTTTGTTGTGCGATATTGGGCCGATATTCCGGGTCAGAGCTTCCAACCATATAAGAGTAACTTTGTGTTTCTCACAATTATTTATATTTTGTCGCTTTCCTTTTTCGCCGTATATAGGAAAAGATTTCGTTCCTCCTATGATCTGTTTCAGCGAGTGTTCCTGGGTCTATGTCTTGGAACGTTGTCGAGCGTGACCTTTGTGTATGTCTTCAGGGTCAAGTGGTCGACATTCCCGTCGAGTGTCTTTGTCCTCGCTTTTCTTGTTGCTCTGATCTTGATTTGCGGCACCAATGGCCTGATCCTGAGGCTTCTCGGCAGGATAAGGAAAAGGGTGGTCATTCTTGGTGAAGGGGAAATCGAGGAGTTCGCTACGAAAAGAGTGGAAGTTGAGAGAAAAGGCATTGACAAGATCAAGGAACTGGCGAAATGCAGGGACATCGATGAAGTCATTATTTGCGAAAGGATCCGCAATGACAGAGACATCAACCTACTGATTTATCTGCTGCAAAAGCGGAAAATCAATGCGGTCTTCAGCCCGTCCATCTATATGGAGCTGTTGCCGGATCGGATCAACGGAGATTCCCCGCTGCACAGTTTGGGTACGTTCTTTGGCAGAAAATCCGATACGGAGGAATTTCTCATCAGGGTTCTTGATGTACTTGGGAGTGTCACTTTACTGATTCTTTCTTTGCCTCTGCTGGTCTTGATTTCAATAGCGATAAGACTTGATTCACGGGGACCGGTTTTCTACAAACAGCAGCGTGCGGGAAAAGATGGGGAGGTTTTCACTCTTTATAAGTTTCGAACCATGGTGGCAGACGCGGAAAAACTGTCGGGCCTGTCGCCGGCCGAGGAAGGCGATCCTCGTATCACAGGGGTTGGAACGCTGCTCAGGAAAACTCGATTGGATGAACTGCCGCAGTTGCTCAATATTTTGCGAGGCGAGATGAGTTTGGTAGGGCCTCGTCCGGAAAACCTTTACCGGGTGCAAATACACAAAGCGCTGCAGGGTATACGACTGGCCGTCAAGCCGGGGTTGACGGGGCTGGCCCAGATCCAAAGCCTTTATGATCTGAAGCCCCAGCACAAGATAAAGTATGACTATCTCTATATCCAGCGGCGGTCTTTGTTGCTAAATCTGTATCTTATCGCAAGAACGGTTCCGGTGGTGCTTTCGAAAAAAGGCCAGTGAGACAGGGTTGCGTCTGGGAGCCGCAGCAAGTTTCTGAGAATCCGTGATGCGGCAGAGTGAGTGTATCATGAACCCAAACAATGCTGCCACCGATCCGCCGCAGACGAAGTCGCCGCGATGCGTTGCAGACAATAGCCTTGATGGCGGAGGGTCGGTTATGGCGAGGGGGGGCATGGGTCGCAAATCGACCATGGGGCTGCTGATCGTCGCCGTCATATCCATTATCGTTTTCACTCGTGTCTTCACATGTCTGCAAAAGCCGGTGATCACGCGAGACGGCGCGTACTATGTTTCTCTGGCAGAAGCCTATGGGGTCGGTCCGAGCGATCTGTTGACGAGCCAAGGCCAGGAACCGGTTTATCCGGTCGTTTTGCACTATGCGGGCGAAGTTGTTTCGCGTTTCGGGGGTGCTCCGCATCCGCAGGATTGGGTGAAGATCGGGGTTCTCCTGGGCGTCGTGAGTTCGGCAATGACGGCGATTGGACTGTGGGTGCTGGGCAGCACCATTTTCAACGACATCCGGGTTGGCTTGCTGGGCGCATTCCTGGTCGCCGTCAACCCCAGATTATGCAGTCTGTCTGCCAACGTCATGACCGAACCGGTCTTTGTGATGTTTCTGACGCTGGCCGTTGTCTTTCTGGTGTTGGCATTGCGCAACAGCACAAAGTGGAAACTGGCCGGGTTTGGAGGCTTGGCAGGACTCGCCTTCACCGCCGCGCTCCTGACGCGCAAAGAGGCGGTTTTATTCTTGCCGGTCATGGTGATATTCCTGTGCCTTCCGGGTCTTGGTCTTCGTGCGACAAGCAGAATCGCCGCGGGAACGGTTATCCTCGTGACGATTACCCTTCTAGCCGGGTTCTATTATTGTCTGGGTGGGCGATTCTTCTGGCTTGGGGATATGGCGACATATTGGAAGAACTGTCTGCACTTGCCATCGCACGGTTCGACGGCCGTGGGATTGCTTCCCAACGCACCTGTGTTGGCAATCACATACCGAGACGCTCTGGATCCGTACTGGGAGCCGTTTCATCGTTGGCTAAAAATGTTGACACCTCCTGTGGCTGTCGCGGCCGTTTGCTATCCGTTCTTCTGCGGGTACTGGAAAACATCTCGTCGGATTTGGCTGATCCTGCTCTTGATGGCAATATATTTGGCGATGACCTATTCCTTTGGGTTTCAGCGGAATTTCATCGTCGGAAGATATATGGTACCTGCGGTGCTTTTCAGCATCCCGGTAGCCGCCGCAGCGATCATCGGGTTCGTCGAGCTGCTTCTGAGAAGGCGTGTGACGGTAAGCCATCGCGGCCGATCCGCGTTATGGCTGGGTGTGTTGGCGATGGTATTTGTTCCGTCCGTCGTGTCGGTGTTTTCGTTGAAAAGCGACAGGGATATCAACACCATCCGTGCGGCGGAGTGGATTGAGGCACATTGCCCGCCCTCGGCGAGTGTGTTTACCTTCGACAGACGAATACCATTTTACGCTGGACGACAATGCGTCGCATTTGCTCCCAAGCAGTTTGGCTTCGAGTATGGCACGTACCAGGATTACCGCCGCTGCGCATTCATTGTGTTTTTCCAGTGTCACGGCGAAGAAGGCTTCAAGAATTGTTTCTTTGACGTGGTGCGGGAGAACAATCTGCCCCTGCCGAGACTCGTAAAGAGCTTTTCCGCAACGGCCGACTGTCCGGATGCGTATCAGGTCGAGATCTATCAATTGTGAAGATCGGAAAGTGTCGTGCTATGCGGAGAATCTTCTGGGCAATCCTTTTCGTGTTATTGGCGGGTTCGTTCCTGGCGTGGCGGCTTAAGCCGGATACGAGCGAGCACGGCCGCACGCGGTTGGTCTGGATTTCGGACGACAATCCGGTGCGTCGCGAGCAGATTGAGATCTTTAACCGCTCGCACCCCGACATCCTGCTGACGCTTGATCCCGGCAATATCTGGATGGAAAAAATCATCGTTCAATCCATTGGCGGTGTTGGCCCCGATCTTTTCGACGCGGTCGGACGCTACACGATTTACGGACTCGTGGAGGCGGGGGTGGCGATGGACCTGACCGATCTGGCCCGCGAACATGGATTTGATCTGAAGAGAACCTGGCCCGCAATTGCGAAGGAACTTCAAATCGATGGCCGGCAGTACAGTTTTCCCTGCAATGTTGTCGCCAGCGTTTTATTCTACAATAAGGCGCTGTTTGACGAGTATGGCGTGGCTTACCCGCCTCGGGATTGGACGTGGGATGAATTCGTTGATACCGCCTCCAGACTGACCCGCAAGGCAAGAAATCGTTCAGGCTATGAATGCTTTGGGGTGGCAGGGCTGCACTGGTATGAGCTTGTTCTCCAGGCCGGAGGCCGCATGTACAGCGACGACGGAACCCGGTGCGTCCTGAATTCCACGAAGGCGCTAAAAGGCATACGGTTCTATTACGATCTGATTCACAAGTATCATATCATGCCCGGTCCGGACGATGAAGCCTTGATACGCAGCGAAGGGGGTTGGGGAGTGGGGTTTCTCAAGTGGTTTGGGGCGGGACGGGTCGCCATGGTACGCAGCGGTCGCGCGGGGCTGATCACGCTGCGGGAGTATGAGGCCCTGCGGGGGAAAATCGGCGCGGTTCATCTCCCGCACGACGCGGAAAAAGCAGGCCTTGTCTATTCAAGGAATTGTGCCGTCAACCGTCAGAGCACGAATCGTGACGCCGCAATCACTTTTCTGGAGTATTTGGCCTCGGACGCTTACAATACGCAGATCGTCCGGTCTGCCGATTCGCTGCCGCCGATCCCCGAATATGTGGATCGTGACGGTTTTCTGCATGATCCGGCCCATGCGGATGAAGATTTCAACGACATTTTCGCCGAAGCGATGCGCCGAGGCGTGGTTCCGGAGATTTCGCCGCTGATCAGCCCCTGGGTGGCGAACAAGATCATGTATGATTTGATCCAGGACATGTCCGGCAATCTCCGGTCGCCCGAAGAGACCGCCGAACAGATGGCTTTTCGGGTCAACCGTCGTATCTATCAGAATCTCTGCAAGTACCAGACATTCCGAGACAGGTACATGACATGCACAGGCAAGGCATTTGATGCCGGCGATCAGCAGTGGAAGCAATACCGACAAGAGTAGTCTCGCGATTTCTGCCAGGCCGGCGGAATCAAGAGAAGAAATACTGAGTGCGATATACAGATATGTCAGCCGGGTCAGGAAAAACCTTTAGCTGGAAGCATCGGCGGGCACGGAGCGATCTCCATGCGGCGATGCTGTTCTTGATGCCGAACCTGTTCGGCCTGTTGGCTTTTGTAGTATTTCCGGTTCTTTTTTCACTCGTCATGGCATTTACCAACTGGGATCTGACCCATCGAGAGCCGTTTGGCGCGGTTGGGCTGGAAAATTTTCGGGATATTCTCTGGGGTGAGCGTTCCAAAGAGTTCTGGAAATACTTTCTCAATACGGTCTATTTCATGCTGGGCATGCCCGTCAGTATCGCCGGGTCGTTGCTCCTGGCGATCCTGGTCAATCGTCCGATCCGGATCGGCAAGACGTACGTTCGGCGTTGGCTGGCTGGGGCAGTCGTTTTTCTCGCCGGCGTGTGTGTTGCTTTGGCCCTGTGGCAGGCGGGCCGACAGGGATTCTCAGTTGCGGTTCTGTGGGTAACCGTCGCTGCGGTTCTCGGTGTGGCAGCCGGGGTCGTTTTCTTCCGCACAATGTTCTATCTGCCTCAGTTTACTGCCGGGGTGGCTATTTTCGTCCTCTGGAAGAACTTATTTCAGCCTCAATTCGGTTTGATAAACCAGGTACTGGGGCTGTTGCTTTCGACGCTTGTCAAGCTGGCGGGATGGGTGCCGCCGGCGGTTCCAAAATCACTCGGCGTCATTGTTGCCGCGATGGTAGCCTGGCTGACATTAAAGAAGCTGCATCAAACCATCAGTAAGTCGCCGGCGGAGGGCATCGGATTTCTGATCAAGCACCTGATAGCGACGGTGATTTTGGCACTTGGAGGAGCTGGCTTCGTCTGGATGTGCTGGCGGTTTCCGGGTCTCGCCGAAGCCGAGTCGGCACCTCCGGCGTGGCTGTTGAGTGTGAAGAACCTGTGGGCGATGGATCCGGAGGAAATTTGGCCAAAGCGGCAGTTCTGGGGTCTGGGGGCCCGGGACGCCATCGTGTTCATGAGCATCTGGGCAACGATCGGTGGGGGGAACATGCTTCTATACCTGGCCGGTCTGACCACCATACCCCGCGAGCTGTATGAGGCGGTCGAGGTGGACGGTGCGGGCCGTTGGGCGAAATTCCGCCACGTCACTTGGCCGCAACTGGCCCCGACGACCTTTTTTATCGTCGTTCTCTCGATCATCGCGGGCCTGCAAGGCGGGTTCGAACAGGCGCGGGTGATGACACAGGGCGGGCCGGCCGAGACGACGGTGACCCTGGGTTACTATATTTATCTGGTTGGGTTTCAGGAATTTCAGCTCGGTCTGGCATCGGCTATTTGTTGGATAGTGTTTGGCATCATTTTTGCTGTAACTGCCCTCAATTGGCGGTACGGTAATCGATATATCCAGGTGGATGAGACAGTGAATATGTAAAAAAAGTTAAAAGAGCACTGCGGAGGTGGAGAATTCTTGTATGTGTCCGCCACACAGAAAAATATGGAAATTTGCCTTGACAGGGTTTACAGCCAGCGTAAGATAGTATAGACAGAAAGTGTGGCTCTTTGGCAACAGGCGAGTTCAGGCCGAGGATGCGCGAACCTTTGCAATCTTCATTTATCATGTATTGCCCTCATAATTTCTTAATATTTTGTGGTAGCATTGCGCGAAACTGCCTGCAGCGAACCTGTGCCCAAGTGGATCGCATGTGATCCAGCCCTTACCGACATTCAGGCCGCGACCCGCGCACAACGGTTCCATTCGCCTGTGAATGTCGGCAGGTGCGGACTAACGCCACACCGAGGAGATAGTCATTGCCGGCGAAGACCTGAGCACGCCAAGGTCAAGCTAAGGATGCCGGTCGAGGGCCTCAAGTGTGGTTTTATTGATCGTATTGGAGGTGTCGTCATGAAAGCTCGAGCTAAAGCCTTTACCCTGATCGAATTGCTGGTTGTCGTGGCGATCATTGCCCTGCTCATCGCTATTTTGGTTCCAGCCTTGGCCAAGGCCCAGGAGTCGGCCAACCGTGTCAAATGCGGCCATAACATTGGGGAAGCCTTCAAGGCGATGAGCCTGTATGGGAACAATAATAACGATAGGTTTCCGCAGATTCAGGCGGGCCCATCCAATTTTGACGCGGCGGTTATCGGCGGCATGGCAGCGACAGGGGCCACTGCCGGCAAGACGCTGACTACCAGTGCTCTCATCAACCTGGTAGCCGGGGCGAAAGATCCAATATTTCTGGGCACGAATCCTGCGAATGGGTATTACGCCAATAATGCGGCCAGGCCCCTGGAAGCCAACCTTTGGCTGTTGGTTCGTACGGAGTACGCCGAGCCTGGGCTTTTCCGCTGTCCGTCCGACCCGACCAACAAGAACTGGGATTTCGACATGGTGGATGATGCCGCCGCGCCGGGTGGAAGCGGGGCGGACTTCTTCATCAATTTCCCTTGGGTGGTGGCCGGTGGTGCAATTCAGGCGAATTTGTGCTACTCGTTCGTCCAGCCGTGGACGGCCAAGCCGTATGCACCAAGGGTCTGGAGTGGCGAGACGGATTCTCGCATTGTTATCGCTGCCGATCAGAACAACGGGGGAACCGCGGCCACCTATGGCAATGGAACCGGCGCAACTGCCTATGATCCCCGTTATCGCGAGAGTACTGGTACGGTGCCGAGCTACACCTCGATGCGAAAATTTGTCAACAGCAAGAACCACCGCTCGGAGGGGCAGAACGTACTTTATGGCGATGGCCATGCGATCTTCGAAAGGAGTGCGTACGTTGGCGTAAATGGCGACAATATCTACACTTCCAGACGAAGTACTGCGGTCGAGGTGGCCGATTTCGTGCCGGATAGCGTCGGAGGGGTATTGGACGTCAACCCAGCCATCATCGTCGCCGGGTCCGAAAACTGGGATACGGTCCTCGTTCCCACCCGGGTCACGTTTCCCGGCGGAGCGAGTCCGTTGTTTGGGGTGAAATGGACCAAGACGGTGGTCAGGCAATAGGAGCGTTGAACCCATCTGGGCACTTGATGCCGGGAGTATAATGGAATGACACAAATTGGA
>Ga0315281_10012764_pt1 | contig 11417 bp, 8 predicted proteins | sample YL17G07_0_MG_FD_204540 | JGI IMG/M metagenome (GOLD analysis project Ga0315281, IMG submission 204540) | Sediment microbial communities from Yellowstone Lake, YNP, Wyoming, USA - YL17G07_0 | ecosystem: Environmental > Aquatic > Freshwater > Lake > Sediment | place: USA: Wyoming | collected... | reverse complement strand
CCTATGCGTTGGAGGAAATCTGGCAGCGCGCGGCGCAGGGCGTGGCGGAAGGCGCGACGGAGTTCCACATTGTCGGCGGATTGCACCCGGACCTTCCATTTTCCTACTTTCTGGATTTGCTTCGCGGGCTGAAGCAGCGCTTCCCGCATGTGCATCTGAAAGCGTTCACCATGGTGGAGGTGCAGTACTTCGCGAAGATTGCGAAGATGTCCATCGCGGACACTTTGCGAGCCATGAAGGAAGCCGGCGTGGATTCGCTGCCGGGCGGCGGCGCGGAAATTTTCAACCCGCGCGTGCGCAAAGTGATTTGCGACCACAAGACGTCGGGCCAGATGTGGCTGAACATCGCGCGGACGGCGCACCAAATTGGGCTGCGGTCGAATGCAACGATGCTCTACGGGCACATCGAGTCGGAAGAAGAGCGCGTGGAGCACTTACTGTTGTTACGCGAACTACAGGACGAGACGCACGGCTTTGTGGCGTTCATCCCGCTCGCGTTCCATCCGGAAAACACGGCGCTAAGCCACGTGCCGAAACCAACGGGCTTCGACGATTTGAAAAATATCGCCGTCTCGCGGCTGCTGCTCGACAATTTTGACCACATCAAAGCGTACTGGATCATGCTGACGCCGAGGATCGCGCAGATCGCGCTGCGGTTTGGCGCGGACGACCTGGACGGCACCGTGATCGAAGAAAAGATTTATCACGACGCCGGTGCGACCACCGAGCAGTTCACTCCGCGCGCGGAGCTGGAACGCCTGATCCGCGAAGCGGGGCGCGTGCCCGTGGAGCGCGACACGCTTTACAACCCGGTGGACCGCTCAAAGCTGCCACCCCTTGCAGCGCGCGGTGCGGGCGATTCCTCACTGGTTTCTCTCACTCTCAACGTCTAAACATCCTTCCCACCGGCACGCGAGAAATGTACGGTGATTAAGGGCAGGCGACACCAAGCAGAAGGGGCGCCCGCCAAGGCGGGCGCCCCTGCTCCCCAAGTAAAGGCTTAATCGTTATCTGAATCCGGCGGCCGGGGTGGAGGTGTCGAGGCCGGAGGAGGCGCTTGGGGCGTTCTCATGCGCATGCCCGGTTGAGGCGGTCCGGGTTGCTTGAAGCGCATGCGTTCGCGGCCCTGCTGGAAGGCTTCCAGCTTTTTCCATTGCTCGACGCTGAGCACGCGCCGGATGGCCAGCATCATCATGGCGTTTTCCTTTTCGAGGCGGCCGCGGGCTGCGAGAAGCAAGTCAATCTGTGCGCCGACCTTGGCTTCGTCGGGCCGGTCGGCTTCAATCAGCGGTTGGAGGCGCGTTTCCTGGCGCTCAACTTCAGCGCGCAGGTCAATCAGCTTCAAGCGGTGCTCCAGGAAAGTCTGCTCGATTTGAGTGATTTGGGCTTCGGTGAGCTGCAGCTCTTGGACGATGTCTGAATTCTTCCACCACTTGCCGAGGTCCGGCTGTGGTGGCTGCGGAGGTTGTGGCGGCTGCGGCTGGCGCGGATAGGATTCCTGCTGGTCGCCCGCAAAGAGCGCACTACCCGGCAACTCCGCAACCGGGGCCGGCGCGACAACTGGTCGCGAAGGCACAGCGGCCGGCGTCTGAGCGAAGGCGACGACAGACAAGAGCAGCACGAAGACAACCAAGACACTTCCTTTTTTCATTTTCATTCTCCTTTCACGAATCTCGAAGACCCGCCTCTAATGAGGCGGGCAACTAACTCAACGATCTGATTTGCGCCCTGCGGCGCGGTGCAATTCCTGGGCAATCAGGGTAGCGGGCTCGAGCGCGCGGGGAACGTCGCGGCGAGTAAAGCGTGCGACATCCACAAGCAAATCGTGATCCGGGTCCGCCGCGACAGAAACGCCGGTGGAAGCAGGCGGAAGGCCGACTTGCAGCGGAAGCGGCGGCACCCCTTGCACCAGAAGCGCAGCGACGAGCGCAACAATGGACAGGGAGGCAGCCCAGGCCAGCGGGCGCGTCTCCAACTCGTTACCCGCGGAAATTCGCGCGACAATGGCGTGGCGCTGCTCGCGCCAAAACCCCTGAGGGCGTTCGCCGAGTGCGAGGGATTCGGCGCAAACCGCAGTGAGAGCAGTGCGAATGCCTTCCAGTTCGTGACGGCATTCATTGCAAATCGCGAGGTGCGCGGCGATGGGAGCGTCCTCGTCGGCCAGCAACGCAGCGCTCAATTGTTCATCGTTCAAGTGTTCGTTCATGTGGTGCTCCGTAGATTGACTTTCTGCCGCACGGCGCTCAGGGCGCGGTGCAAGTGCGACTTCACGGTGCCAGTCTCGAGCCCGGTGGCCTGAGCGATTTCTTGAATGGACATCTCTTCCACAAAGCGCATAAGAAAAACCGCCTTCTGGCGAGAGGGGAGCCCGTCCACCACGGCGCGGACCGCGGCGTACTGCTCACTGGCAATCAGCGCACGCTCGGCTGAAGGCTGGGCATCGGCGACGGCAAGAACGGCGGCCTCGGAGTCTTCTGCGCGGCTGCGGCCGAACAGCCGAGACCAAAATGCATTGCGGCGGTTCTTGCCATGGTCCGCGGCCAGGTTGAATGCGATGCGCGTCAACCAGGTGGAAATGCTGGCATCGCCGCGGAAGCTCGCGCGCTTTCGGTACGCTCGGAGAAAGCACTCTTGCGTGAGGGTATCCGCGGCGTCGGGGTCGCGAAGAAGCGACAAGAGAAAGCGGAAAACGCGCCCCTGGTTCTGGCGGACGATTTCGTCGAAGTCTTCGGCACGCAGGCCGGAAGCGGTCCCTGCGCGCCGGAACGGTGACACGGCCATCCTGGTCAGCGCTGTATCCAAGGGACCTCGTCCCGAAGCCTCGGGATGCTCCACCCAGTATGGACGACTTTTGGGCCGCAAAGTTTACATGGAGCTGAAGATTTACCGAAAGGCCGCGCGCTGCCAGGCAGAGCCACTGCTCACCGTCGGTTGCGGAGGCCGGATCAAGCGCCAGAGCAATAGAGCGTAGAACGGGCCGTAAGTGAGCCAGAGGTAGAACGGCTGGAAGTGCCAGGCACCTGTCGCCTGGTAGTCAAGCAAAACGTGGTAGGAGAGAAACTGCAGCACAGTGAGAAGAAGCCACGCGGGGTTGGGGAAAAAAGCGATGAACGGCAGCAGCCACGTGAAGTACCAGGAGAAAGCATTGGGCGAAAGCAGCACGATGGCACCGAACAACATGCAGGCCGCACGGACGCTATCCATGCGGCGGGCGGCTGCCCAGATGGAAAGACCTGCGACGACGCCGGCACCGATGCCGCCAGCAACCTGGGGAGAGCCGGTGAACCAGGCGAGCAGCGCGAAGAGGCTCGCGTTATTGTGCTGCCAGCGCGATTGGTAATAGGCGAGACTGTTCAAGAGCTGTGGCCAGGCAGATCGAAAGGGCCAAGCGCAAACAGCGGCCAGCGCGACGGCGGACAGCGCGTTCAGCCATCCCCACAGCGACCGTGGCCAGCCCGCGCGGCGCACCCAGAGCGGAAACAGCACAATGGGAAACACCTTTACCAGCGTCCCGGCGGCGAGTGCCAGCGTTGACAGGGTCCCGCGCCCCCGTATAATCAGCAAGCTGGCAGCGAAGACGGCGGCGAAGGCCAGCGCGTCATGGTGGCCGCTGGCGGCGTATTCGATCACCACCAGCGGATTCCACGCGTAAATAGCGAGCGTGATATTCCTGCCAGCAGAAAAGCGTACCCAACCTGCGAGCATCCCCACCAAGAGCAGGTCTGCGAGCAGGAACGGAAGCTTGAACGCAACGGGCCCGGGAAGGAACCTGTATCCAAACCGCCAGAGCAATTCGGAAAGCGGCGGATAAATCGTGGGGATGTCGCGACCCGGGACGGCGTTCCAATGGGCATCGCGCAGGGGAACAAGGCGCGGGTCGTCCGGGCGAATGGAATAGGGATTGTAGCCGGCTTGCTGCACGCGGCCCTCCCAACGATAGCGCTGGATATCGTCGGAGAGCGTCGGGGCAAGAGGAAACAGAGCAAGACGGAACAGTAGCGCGCCAAGCAAAATTAGCCAGAAGGCAGACGGCACGTCGTCTGATGCGTCAAAGAAGTAAAGTGCAAGCAGGTAGATGGCTCCCGCAGCAAGCCCGATGGCAATGGTTTCCACGACGTAAAGCTTCAGGTCGCCAAGCCGCCGGAGGCCTTCAAAAAGAAGACCAAGCAAAACGAGGCAAAGCGCGGCGAGGAGCACCTGGCGCGGGGCCAGAGATTTCTGCAGAGCGATTTCGAAGGAGCGCAGACGGTCTAACATTCATTTCCAATGCAAGCTGGAGCAGATGAGTGGTGTGGTGGCTGCAACATTTCGCGTTTCTCATTCAACCGGGGCAAAACCCGGTGCAGAACTATTTCCGCAAGCTGGTGGGCCCAGACCCGTTCCGCGGCCTCTACCACTTGAACTCGTTCGACCTGGCGGTGATGATCCCGTACTTCCTGGTGCTGGCCGTGCTGGCGATGTACGGACTGCACCGCTACTGGCTCGTCTTCCACTATTTCAAATACAAGCACAATGTGCCCGGCGCGCCGCCCGCCGTTGCTGAGTGGCCCAAGGTTACCATACAGCTCCCCATCTTCAACGAGCGGTACGTGATTGAGCGGTTGGTAGAAGCGGTGGTGAAGTTCGATTATCCGCGGGAATTGATGCAAATCCAGGTGCTGGATGATTCCACCGATGAGACGCGTGAAATCGCACGAGCCTGTGTGGAACAGCACCAGGCGATGGGAGTGCCCATCCAATACCTGCACCGCACCAACCGCGCCGGCTACAAGGCCGGAGCGCTCGAAGAAGGTCTGAAAACGGCCACAGGCGAGTTCATCGCCATCTTCGACGCGGATTTTCTTCCGCCGCCGGAGTTTTTGCACCGCACGCTGCCGTTTTTTCTGGCGCCCAGCGTGATGGTTTCCGACCCGTCGAAAATCGGGATGGTGCAGGCGCGGTGGACCTATCTGAACAGCCGCTACTCGAAATTGACGGAAATCGAAACCATCCTGCTGGACGGGCATTTCGTGATCGAACACGGCGCACGCTCGCGACGGGGCACGTTTTTCAATTTCAACGGCACGGCGGGCGCATGGCGCCGCACGGCAATCGAAGACGCCGGCGGATGGGAGCACGACACACTCACCGAAGACACCGATCTGTCCTACCGCGCGCAGCTCCGCGGCTGGAAGTTTCTCTACTTGCCGGAGATCGAATGTGTTTCCGAGTTGCCGGTGGAGATGAACGCGTTCAAGGCACAGCAGGCGCGCTGGGCGAAGGGTCTGATCCAGGTGGCCAAGAAAATTTTGCCGCGCATGTTCCGCTCCAACCAGCCGTGGCACGTGAAGGCTGAATCGTTTTTCCATTTGACGGCGAACATCAGCTACCCGCTGATGATTCTACTTTCGACCATGCTGCTGCCGGCGATGATCGTGCGGTTCTACCAGGGCTGGTTCCAAATGCTGGTGATAGACCTGCCGCTGTTTTTGGCTTCGACCTGCTCGATTTCCAGCTTTTACCTGGTGGCGCAGCGGACGTTGTATCCGAAAACATGGAAGCGGACATTTTTCTACTTGCCGTTTGTGATGGCGCTGGGGATCGGCATCGCGGTGCGCAATGCGTTGGCCGTGCTGGAAGCGCTCGCTGGCAGGCAATCCGAGTTTGCGCGGACGCCGAAATACCGCATCGAAGGGCAGCAAGACAACTGGGCGAAGAAAGCATATCGCAAGCCGTCGGGGCTGCTTCCGTACGTGGAGGTTCTGCTCGGGCTTTATTTTGCGGTGACGGTGCTTTACGCCATCCAGAATGAGAATTACGCCACAGTGCCGTTCCTGCTGCTGTTTGTGTGGGGTTATCTGTACACGGGATTGATGTCGCTCGGACAAGTCTACTTCGAGCGTTTGCGGTTCAAAGTAGAGCCGCCGGAAGAGCTCACGTCGCGCGCCGCATCGAGTGGTGCACCGAGCTTCTAGCGGGAAATTCCGCAGACAAGTCTGCTTGTGATGACGGCGCTCATCGGAGGACGAAACATGGAAGCAGAAAAGGACATCGCGACGAGAGGAGTGCCGGTGGCGGAGGCGTTTCGGGTGGAATCGCTGGCGAACTATCAGGAAGGGTCCGTGGTGAGCCGGCAAATCGTGAGGCAGGAGAAGGGCAACGTCACGCTCTTCGCGTTTGACGAAGGGCAAGGACTGAGCGAGCATACGGCGCCGTTCGACGCGCTGGTGCATGTGATCGACGGCGAAGCGGAAATCACAATTTCGGGAAAGCCGGTGCGCGCGAAATCGGGTGAAATGGTGATCATGCCCGCGAACCAGCCGCATGCGTTAAAGGCGGTCAGCCGATTCAAAATGGTGCTGACGATGATCCGGGCGTGAGTCAAGAAAGAATGCAAATACTCGAACTCAATCGGGGGAGCTGATGAACTTTCAAAACCACAAGCGAGCGGCAGTCTTTGCTTTGCTAGTCGCACTTTTGGCGGCGGTGGCCGTGCCTGCGTTGGCGCAGCGAAAAGTGCTGACTGTGGAGCGCATCTACGGGCCGGGGCCAAGCCTGAGTGGGTCGTTGACGCAAGGACTGCAGTGGAGTCCGGACGGAAAACTGTTGAGCTACCTCCAGCGCAGCGGACAAGGGCGCGAGGCCAAAACAGACATCTGGGTACTGGATGTGGCGAGCGGTGAACGGCGCATGCTGCTCGATTCCGCCAAGATTCAGGCGCTGGCGCCGCCGTCAGCAGAGCCGGCGGGAATCGCCAGCCAGGCAACGGGCCTTGGGCGGTTGGCGCCGCAGCAATACCGATGGTCGCCGAAAGGCGATGCGCTGCTGTTTGTTTCGCAAGGGAACCTCTTCTGGTTCGACCTGAAAACGCAGGAAGGCAAGCGTCTAACGAGCAGCAAAGAAGCCGCCGAGGACCCCAAGTTTTCTCCGGACGGAAAGTCGGTGAGCTTTGTGCGCAGCTACAACTTGTGGGTGGTGGGCATCGCCACTGGCAAGGAAAAACCGTTGACGAGCGATGGGAAAGAGGAATTGCTGAACGGAAAGCTGGACTGGGTCTATCCGGAAGAATTGGGACTTGGCACCGGCTATTGGTGGTCGCCGGATTCGTCGCAGATCGCCTTTCTGCAAATGGACGAGAAGAATGTGACGAGGTATCCGATCGTGAATCTCCTGACCTACACCGGCGAATCGGAATTGCAGCGGTATCCGAAGGCGGGAGATGCGAACCCTGAGGTGCGGGTGGGCGTGATTTCCACAAAAGGCGGAGTGCCGCGATGGATGGATACCGGCGCGGAAAAAGATATCTACCTGCCGCGCGTGAATTGGGTGCCGGATGGGAAGCGACTGCTGATTCAACGCTTGAACCGCGCGCAAACCAAACTGGAGCTGATGCTCATCGATGCCGCCAGCGGAAAAGGACAAGCGATTCTTACGGAGGAGGACAAACATTGGGTCAATTTTAGACGCGACTATTTTCTTTTTGCGGATGGAAAGCGGCTTTTGTGGGGGAGCGAGCGCGACGGCTTTAATCACTTCTATCTCTACGACCTAAGCGGGAAGATGCTGAAGCGACTGACGAGCGGCGAGTGGGAAGTGAGCTCGCTGGTCCGCGTGGACGAGAAGAATGGCGCTGTGTATTTCAACGGGTCGGAAAAGAGCGTGTTAGAAACTCACCTCTACCGCGTGGGGCTCGAAGGCGGGGCTCCGGTGCGGCTGACGAAGGAGGATGGATCGCACGGAGTCAACATGTCTCCCGACGCGGCCTATTACGTGGACACGTGGTCCACGGCAATGACGCCGCCGCGGCAAGATCTGTTCCGCAGCGACGGCACGAAGGCACTGACGATCAATGAGAACAAAGTCGTCGAGCTTGCCGAGTACGGACTTTCTCCGATGGAGTTTCTCAAGGTGCGCGGAGCGGACGGCACGGAACTGAATGCTTCGATGATCAAGCCGCCGGACTTCGATTCTTCCAAGAAATACCCGGTCCTGGTGTATCTCTACGCCGGGCCGCATGCCCAAAGCGTGCGCAACTCGTGGAGCGGGAGCAATTTCCTGTGGCATCAACTGATGGCGCAGAAGGGCTACATCATTTTTACCGTGGATAACAAAAGCGCCAGCGGACGGGGACACATGTCGGAAGTAATTGTCCATCGCAAGTTCGGCGAGACCGAACTGGCGGACCAGCTTGCCGGCGTGGCGTACTTGAAATCGTTGCCGTACGTGGACGGCGCGCGCATCGGCATCTGGGGCTGGAGTTACGGCGGCTACATGACGTGCTACGCGATGCTGAACGGCGGGGAAGCGTATAAAGCTGGGTTCGCGGGAGCGCCAGTGACCGACTGGCGTCAGTACGACACGATCTACACGGAACGCTACATGGGCCTGCCGAAGGATAACCCGGAAGGGTACAAGCAGTCGTCGCCCGTAACGCACGCGGCCAAGCTGAAAGGCAAACTGCTGATTGCGCACGGCACCGGCGACGACAACGTACACTTCGGTAACACGGTGCAGCTGATGGAGGAGTTCATCAAGGCCGGAAAGTATCCGGAAATATTTTTTTATCCCGGGCGCGGCCACGGCATCAGCGACCCGACGGCAAAGCTGCACCTATTCCGAAGGGTGACGCAGTTCTTTCTCGATAACCTGTAAGAAGAAATCGAATTGCGCCGAAGACGATGGGATTCTTCGCTTCGCTCAGAATGACAAGCAATAGGTTGTGCCGCTAAGCAGATCCTCACGTCAGTCCGTCCCGCCCCGAAGCCACGGGACGGGACGTGAGCTACAACTTCCTTACCAACGGACGCGGACGCGATAGCGCAGGACGGAAGTGCCGTCCTTGGCGACGGGCACCTGGAACTTTGCGGCCCAGGCAGAGGTCTTCGTCCACTTGTAGGTGGAATCCACCATCTGCCAGTCGCCGCCAATGGGTTCGTTGACCTCCACCGTAATCGGCGACTCTTTGTGGTTGCGGAGCGTGATTTCAAACTCCATCTCGTAGAGGCGATCGCTCAGCTTCTTCCAATCGGTTTGTTTGCGTTCGCACACCACATCGAAGGCGTTGCCGATGTGCAGGCTGAGCATCTCGTCTTTGGGCGTGTGGTTGATGCGGTCTTCGCCCACGAATTGTACGCCGCCCTTGGAATCCGCCTGGTAAACACGCACGACGCCGGCGGGCATGGGCATGCCCAAGCCAGATTTTTCGTCGTTTTTGAATTTGTAATACACCTGCACGACATCTTTCAGCGGCGAACCGGGATGCTGATAGTTGTGGTAGTAGAACTGCTGGCCTTCGACGACGAAAAGTTTTTCAACAGGCACGCCCGTACCGCTCAGCAAGTTGATCTGCTTGGTTTCTTTTTCGGCGATGGAGGTGCGGCGTCCAAGAGTGTACAGGTGATATTCGGAGAAAGATTCTTGGGCAAAATTCTCGCGCGAAGCACTGTCGGCGACCATGCGAGCGGCTTTCCCTTCGCTGACTCCATATTGATTCATGACGCGATGGAGATCCCCGGCGACGAGTTGGAGCTTTGCGTTGCGGTAGGCTGCGCCGCTGTTGTTCGTGAGCGTTACCCAGCCGTCGAGGTCGGCGGCGTTACTCTCGCGGCCGACGGTCAGCACGTAGTCGGAGTTCCAGGCCATGTTGCCAGCAAGGTAGGACGCCTCGATACGATGGCGGCGAGCGCCGGTGTTCTCCAGCATCCAGACGAGCGTGGGCCGGCTGAACAGATTGTCCGGCAGTTCGGGAAAGCGAATGTGGTCGGCGTTCATGCCAGTGACAATCTCATTGCCGATTTTCCAGACGGGTCCGTTGTTGTAAGCGAGCAGAAGAGCTTTCACTTCTTCAGCCTTCGTGGTGCCGTCTTGCTGGCGGAGTCGCACCAGCGTGACCTCGCGTCCGACATACTTCTGGAGCAGCCGCTGAGGGTCGAGCAGATCGTACTCATAGTTTTGTTCGAGCACGCCGAGACGCGCCGGCTCGGTGAGCGAACGAAAGTGCACGGTGGCGGGATTTACGGACGCGGCGATATCCATGAAACGCAAATCGAAAACCCCGCCGGGCAATGAGACCTGGCGGACATCGCGGACTAGCGCGATATTGGAATTGTAAACGGTGACGGCAAGATCCACTTGATCGTCGAGCGTGCTGCCGGGATGCTGGTCTTCTTTCGCGGGCGGAGCGGCGACAACCGGGGTCACTGCAAGCCGGCCAACCAATAGCGGGGTGACCGCAAGCGCGGTCACTAGCAAGGCTGTCCAAACCAATCTGTGTGTCATTCCGAGACGCATTTTATTCCTCCCTGAATTTCTGCCTTCCACCCTTAGAACGAGCACGACAGATTTTCTTGCAGGCAGGGAGGCGCGGGGTTAAACCCCGCGCTACATGTAGGAATCAGGCTAGGAAGGTGTAAAAAGCGGGAAGAATTAGCGGGCGAGCCAGCGCGCACCGGAGTCGCGAGTCTCAAAGGTGCGGCCATCGGCGCCAATCACGGTGACATTGAGCTGGTCGGTTGCTTTCACGACGATGATGTCGCTCTTGGTGGGCGAAGGAATGCGCTCCCAGTTTTCGCCACCATCGGTGGTGCGGAGCAGCACTCCGTTGCTGCCTCCCACCCAGCAAATGCTCTCGGAAGGCGCCGAGCCGGAGAGGAAAGATTCCTGTGCAGGGCTTTTCTGTGTTTCCCAGGTCTTGCCGGCATCGCGGGAACGCTCAATGCGGCCAGCGGAACCGAGGCGCCAGAGTACTTTGGAGTTTGGCGTGGTGACGATGAACTCGCTGGGCGCGGCGCGAAGCTTGGAGGCGGATTGCGGTGCGGTTTGCAATGCGTAACGACCAGGCGCAGCGTCCTGCCGGCCAGCAGCGCTTTCCTTCTTTAATGCTGCCTGCTTCTGGGCCATTGCCTCGGGCGGCGCAGTTGTCGCGGGCTCTTTCGTATCGGCTGCGACGATGGCGCGATCCTGTTTCTGAACACCCTGAATGCCCGCAGCCGCGCCCTGCGCAGGTGGGGCTTGAGCGGCCGCCGGAATTCCACCGGCCACGCCCGGCGCGGCTGATTGCGCGACGATGGCGCGATTTTCTGCCATTGCCACTTGCTTCTCTTCATCGGCGGGTTTCGGCATCGCGCGACCGGTAACGGAGCCGGAAGCACCCTCTGCCGAACGCGCGCCCTTGTCCTTTAGAGTCTGATCAGCACGCGCAAGCTCCGCAGCCGCGGCTGCATTCTTGCGCAGGAGTTCGTCCGATTCGTTGCGGGTTTTCGCTTGCCGCAGCGCAGAAAGGGATTTTGTGCCAGAAACTGCAGCCTGCACAGCTTCAGTTTTCACTGAGGTGGAGTCAGCCGACTTTTGCGGCTCTGGGACAGCGGGCGCGGGGCTCGCTGGTTCTCGCTTGGCCAACAATTCAGCGCCACTCGGCGAACCGGCCGGAACAAACATGG
>Ga0315281_10012763_pt1 | contig 11417 bp, 7 predicted proteins | sample YL17G07_0_MG_FD_204540 | JGI IMG/M metagenome (GOLD analysis project Ga0315281, IMG submission 204540) | Sediment microbial communities from Yellowstone Lake, YNP, Wyoming, USA - YL17G07_0 | ecosystem: Environmental > Aquatic > Freshwater > Lake > Sediment | place: USA: Wyoming | collected... | reverse complement strand
CGGATATCGCGATGTGTTCTGCGCACTTTCTCGTTGCCGCGATCGACCGGATTGATAAGGGGCTTGCGGGCTCGCTGCTTACAAGGCGGCTCCCCGGCATCGCGAGAGAACTCGAAAAACTGCGCGGCACGGCGGAAAAAGCATTGGGGGATTCCGCGTCACAGATTCCAATTGAGGATGGTCAGCTGCTACGGCGCCTGATTGCTCGGCGCTGCGTCTACGGCGTGGACATGAATCCGCTTTCAGTGCAGCTCGCGCGCCTGGGGGTATGGATTCATACCTTCGTCCCCGGCCTGCCCTTGTCGTTCCTCGATCACAACTTTGTCGTTGGCAACAGCCTCATCGGGGTCGGCGCAGCATCGGAAATCCGGGCGCGCTTCGAGGCTGTTGGTGGCGGACTCTTCCCGGTAGACGTGGATGCATTGCTTGGTGCGGCAGCAGCGCCACTAAAGCTTTTCAACAAGCTCACGGATTCGAGTAAGGCGGACGTGGATGCGGCGCGCGCTGCGGTATTCACGGCACGCCACGCAGTCGCACCCACGGCGGCACTCTGTGATGTGATGACCGCGCAATCAATCGAGGGCGTGGACGAAATCAAGTTTCAGTTCTCTGACTGGGAAAGATTGAAGGATGGACTCCCCGGCTCGAAGATCCACCGCAAGGCGCGCGCCGTGCTCGAAGGTCTCAAACCGCTGCATTTCGCCGTCGCGTTTCCCGAAGTCTTTCTGCGTAAGCGCGCAGGCTTCGACGTCCTGCTCGGAAATCCGCCGTGGCAGGAAGTGACCATCGAGGAGCACGCATTCTGGGCGCGGCACTTTCCTGGCCTGCGTGGCCTCGGGCAAAAGGAGCAAGAGAAAGCAAAGGAAAAGTACAGCAAGGAACGTCCCGATCTTCAGCGGCAGTACGAAGCTGAGCTTTCGGAAACGGAAAGAATGCGAAAGGCACTAACCAGCGGCGGCTTTCCTGGCATGGGTACCGGCGATCCAGATGTCTACAAGGCTTTCTGCTGGAGATTTTGGAACCTCGTTTCCAGTGCTGGCGGCTGGATTGGCGTTGTGCTGCCGCGCTCCGCGTTAGCGGCAAAGGGATCCACTGAGTTCCGGGAGTCGGTCTTCAAGGGTGCGAATCCGGTGGATATCACAATGGTTCTGAACCGTGCGGGCTGGGTGTTTGATGATGCCGAGCATCGCTACACCATCGGCCTTGTTGCAATGAAGCGCGCGAAACCTGAGGGGGATTCGATCGCGCTTCGCGGTCCGTATGCAACGCTTGAGCGTTACCAGACGGGCATCGCCAAGCCGGTTGTAAAGTTTTCTGTGGCCGATGTGACGAGCTGGACCGACACTGCGTCGCTCCCTTTGCTTCCCACAGATGAATCAATCGAGGTATTCGCACAGATGCGAAAGGCTCCTCGTCTCGATCGCGACGATGGCAAGTCCTGGCGCGCGAGGCCGGATGCCGAGCTGCACGCCACAGCGCAGAAAAGCTTAATGGATCTTGATTCGGAGAAGTGCCCGAAAGGCTACTGGCCGGTATACAAAGGGGAGTCGTTCGATCTTTGGATGCCGGATACTGGTACTTACTATGCCTTCGCCGATCCGGAAGAGGTGATTCCGTTTCTGTACGACAAGCGGCTGCGCGGGTCGAAGAAAAAGGATTCCGCGCATGGTGAATTTACTCCGGAGTACCTGCGAAAGAAGGAGACGTTGCCGTGCAATGTCGCTCGGATCGCGTTTCGTGACGTTACTCGCGCGACTGACACTCGTACGCTCAGGGTGGTGCTCGCCCCACCTAAGGTTTTCATTGCGAACCAGGCGCCGTACTTGCTCTGGCCGCGGGGCGACGAGAAGGACCAGGCGTTCCTGCTAGCCCTGCTATCTTCGCTTTGTCTCGATTGGTACGCGCGCCGGTTTGTTGAAACGCATGTGAGCTTTTTCGTCTTGAACCCATTCCCGGTTCCACGTCCGCCGCGTACCGACGTTTTGTGGCAGACGGCCGTGGCAATAGGGGGGCGACTTGCGGCAGTGGACAAGCGATATGCTGTTTGGGCAAAAGCCGTGGGAGTGGAGTGCGGGCGGGTGGAAGAGGCGGAGAAGGACAACCTTATTCATGAGCTGGATGCGGTGGTTGCGCATCTGTATGGTCTGGACGAAGGGCAATTCAACCATGTGTTTGAGACGTTCCATGAAGGGTGGGACTACGCAGATCGTCTTGATTCGACTCTGAAGCACTATCGCAAACTTGCCGGGAAGAGACGTTGAAGCCTGAGTTCGTAGACAACCGCAAGGGAAACACACTCAAGGCTGCGCTGGCGGGGCACTTGGAGCATCGGCACGCCAATGGCTTGCCGCCTACTGAAGTGTGCATCGCGAGCGCGTATTTCAATCCGGCCGGATTCGCCCAAGTGGCGGCGCAGTTGGAGCGGGTGCCGAAGGTCAGACTGATGCTGGGCGCTGAACCTTCGCCGGAATCGGGCATGGTCAAACGAAAGCCGACCGATCCTCAGGAGCCGGAGTTCAGCAGGCGGCGTTTGCGCGACGGGATTCACCGGCTGGACCAGGCGTTGAGAACCGAGCGGGATTTCATGGCGTTCTCGATGGCGAGCAGCGATGCGCTTAAGGCTCTGCTGCGGTTCCTGCGCTCGGGGAAGATCGAGGTGCGCCGCTTCGAGAAGGCGTTCCTGCATGCCAAGGCATATCTGTTTGCCGGCGAGGAGGCGGGGTTTATCGCGGGTTCTTCCAACTTCACACGCGCCGGACTCACCAGCAACCTGGAGCTCAACCTTGGGCGGTACGAGCATCCGGTGGTAGCGGAGGCGCAGCAATGGTTCGAGGATCTCTGGACTGACGCCGCGCCCTACGACCTTGCCGCGATTTATGAGGAGATGTTCAAGCTCTGGCGGCCGTGGGATGTGTATCTCAGGATTCTCTGGGAACTGTACGGCGAGGAGGTGCTGGAAGCCGGCAAGGTTGAGGGGCGAATCCCACTTACCAATTTCCAGAAACACGGGGTGTGGCGGGCGCAGACGATCCTGGAGCGTTTTGGCGGCGTGATCATTGCGGACGAAGTCGGTCTGGGCAAGACGTTCATTGGTGGTGATCTGATGCGGCTGTACTGCGAGCGGCGGCAGCGTGTGCTGCTCGTCTGCCCCGCGGCACTGCGCGACAGCACGTGGCGGCAGTTCATCGACCGGTTCCAGCTCTTTATCGAGTGTGTGTCGTATGAAGAGTTGGCGAGCGACCGGCAGTTCGGCGATATCCGTGAGGCAGCTACGCAATTCAAGCTCAAGCAGGCGATCGATGCATACGCGCTCGTGGTGGTCGACGAGGCGCATAACTACCGCAATCCGGATACGCAGGCGCGCGCGGCGGTGCTGAGGCGGTTGCTGTTCGGCCCGCGCAAGGACCTGGTGCTGCTGACCGCGACGCCGGTGAACAATTCGCTTTGGGATCTGTTCACGCTGATCCACTATTTCCTGCGCCAGGATTCGGCGCTCGCCGACCGCGGGGTGCTTTCGATCCGCGCGCGCTTTGAAGACGCGATGCGCATTGATCCCACCAGCCTTTCTCCCGATTTGCTTTACCCGGTGATCGACGCGACCACGGTCAAACGCACACGGGCATTCATCAAGAAGCACTACGAGGGCGAGAAGATTCGCGGACCGGACGGGCGGCTCGTGCCGATTGTCTTCCCCCAGCCGCGGCCGATCACGGTGCGCTACGACCTGGAAGCCACGCTGCCGGGGTTTTTCGACCACATCGTGAATGCGCTCGATCCCGACCACGGCGCCGATCTGATTGAGTTCGCCCGCTACCGGCTGGAGGAGTATCGCAAAGGGCCGCAGGAAGAGGAGGATGTGAAGCGCGGGCACGCCGTGGTGGGGCTTCTGCGTTCTGGTCTGCTCAAACGCTTCGAGTCTTCCGCGCATGCGTTCGCGAAGACCGCCGGCAGGATGGCCGACGACCATGAGAAGTTCCTGAAGGCGCTCGCGGTCGGAAAGGTCGTCACTACCGATTTCCTGCGTGAAGTATCAGGCGATGACGAGGCGATGTTCGACGAGGAACTGGAGACCAGCGAACACGTCGAACCTGCATCGGGATTTCACCTCAACAAGCTGAAAGCCCGGGTGGAGGAGGATCTTCGAATCCTGAAAAGCCTTGCCGCGGAGGCGCGAAAAGTGCAGGCGGTACGTGACCCGAAGCTGAAGGCTCTGATCGAGGAACTGAAGAAGATCGCCGGTCAGGCAGAAGAGGAAGGCGCAGGGCCCGAGGACCGGCAGCAGAAGCGCAAGGTGCTCATTTTTTCGTTCTTCGCGGATACCGTTCGCTGGATACACGAGTACCTGGCGGTAGCAGTCGGCAAGCATCCCGAGCTTGCGGTCTACCGAGACCGCTATACCTACGTTGCCGGTTCCATGGGTGGAGACGATCAGTCGCGCGAACGGGCAGTGTGGGGATTTGCGCCTCTATCGGGGGGCGCACCGGCGGGCGCCGAAGCCGATCTCTATGACATGCTGGTAACAACCGACGTGCTCGCCGAAGGCGTGAATCTTCAGCAATGCCGGCACATCATCAATTACGACATGCCGTGGAACCCGATGCGCCTGGTCCAGCGGCACGGTCGAATCGACCGCATCGGCAGTCCCTACGACCGGGTTTTCCTTCGGACGATCTTTCCTTACGACCGGCTGGATGCGCTGCTCGACCTCGAGGGGCGCATTCTCAACAAGCTTGCGCAGGCGGCGGCGAGTATCGGCGTGGGTACGTCACCGATTGCCGGCGCACGTGGAAGCGGTCATGTGTTCAGCGACACGCGTGAGGAAATAGAGAAACTTGCCGCCGAGAATCCGGAAATCTTCGAACGAGGAGGTACTGCGGCAGGTGCGCAGACGGGGGAGGAATACCGCCAGCAACTGCGAAAGGCGCTCGAAAGGGATCGCGAGCGAATAGTGAATCTCCCGTGGAAAGCTGGCGCAGGAATGCGCAAGGGCAAGCACCGAGGCGTGGTGTTCTGCGCCAAGGTTGGCGAACGGGTTTACCTGAGATTCGTGTCCGCTGCTCCCGACTGGCAGCCATTGCGTGATCCATCTCTCGTGGTGGGCGAACTAGGCACCTGTTTGCGGATGATCGAATGCGACGAGGACACTCCGTCCGAGATTCCTGCGCCTCTGCATGAGACCGTGTTCGACTTCTGGGACGTTGCGCGGGATCATGTGTTCAGGTCATGGGAGACGGAAACGGATCCCGCGGCCACGCAGCCGAAGGTGCGGCCGCTCAACCGGAAGGTGGCTGAGTTCCTGCGCGCCAATATTCCGCAGGACATGGAAGGAACGCGTATCGAGCGGGCGCTGGAGATCTTGGAGTCACCCTGGCCGAGGCGAGAGGAAGTGATGCTGCGGGAAAAGTTCGAAGATGCATCGCTTACGGCGGCTGCGAAGGCTCAGCAGATTGTCGAGTTTGCGGAGAAAAGCGGCCTCGAGCCTTTTGAGGCTCCGCTGCCGCTACCGCCGATCGCCGAGGACGATATCCACCTGGTCGGTTGGATTGCCCTGGAACCTGGCTAGGCCTCAACGCGGAAGCAGAATTTTCTGTCCCGGCGGCAGCTGCGAGTAGCGCTCTTTTCCCTTTCGCCTGCGAACTTCATGTGCGAGCCGTAGCTTGGCTGCGCTCTCGGATGGGTGGCCAAACGTCTTCTCTTCGCGAAATATCCAGAGAAACCGCCGCCCGGGCTTCACTTCAACGGCACCCCAATGGACGATGACGTTGCGCCCTCGGCGGAACACCTGGTACCCGCGAGACCCCACCCCTGTTCGATTGGTACGAATAGCGCCGATTCTCACGAAGTAGGGCATGGTTACTCCACGACGATGTTCGCTTCGCGCGCGACCTTGCGCCATTTATCCACGTCGGCGCGTACGTAGGCATCGAATTCCGGCTGGCTCATCTCCCAGACATCGGCGCCAGAGGATTTGTAGCGCTCGCGCACTGCTGCGTTGGCCAGCGCCTGGCGCAGCGCAGCGTGCAGCCTGGCGACGATCGCTGGTGAAATTCCGGCGGGGCCGAAGATTCCCGTATAGGTACCAGCCTCATAGCCCTTGACGCCCAACTCGTCGAGCGTCGGAACGTTCGGCAGGAGCGGAGAACGCGCGAGCGAGGTCACTGCCAACGCCTTCAAGCGACCGTTGCGAATGTGTTCGATGGAGGCGGTGAGCTGGTCCATCATCGTCTCGACCTGGCTGCCGAGCAGATCCGTAATCGCCGGGCCGCTGCCCTTGTAGGGAATGTGCGACAGCGGCAGCTTTGCCTGGCGCATGAGCAATTCAATGGCGAGGTGATTGGACGAGCCGTTGCCCGCCGAGGCGATGCTCACCGGCGACGGTTTTGCCTTTACATAGGAAAGAAATTCGGCATACGTGTTCACGGGCGTTTTCGGCGCCGCGGTGAGTACGATAGGAACATACTGGATTGCCCCGATCGCAATGAAATCCTTGACCGGGTCATAGGCAATGTTCTTGAACACCGCCGGGGCGCTGCTGATCGTGCCGCTCGAGCCAAGCAAGAGGGTGTAGCCGTCCGGCGCCGACTTGGCGACCTGTGCCGAGCCGATGGTGCCGCCCGCGCCGGCGCGGTTCTCCACGATCACCTGCTGCCCGAGCGCTTCGCCGAAGGCCTGCTGCAGCGTGCGCGCGGTGAAGTCGACGTTGCCGGCCGGCGGCCAGGGCACCACGATGCGCACGGGCTTGGCGGGGAATTCCTGCGCGTGCAGGGGGCAGGCAAGAAGCAGAAGTAAAGCGAGAAATATTCTCATGGGATTTCCTCAGTCGGCCCGCGCGCCGGAAACCTTCACCACCTCGGCCCAGCGCGCGACTTCTTCGCGCAGGATCTTGCCGAACTCCTCGGAGGAATTGCCCACCGGCTCGGCGCCCTGCTCGGCGAGACGTTTCTTCATCTCCGGGTCGTGCGCTGCCTTGGCGACCGCGGCGGCGAGCGCCGCCACCATCGGCCTGGGCGTCGCCGAGGGCGCGAGCACGCCGTACCAGACGGTGACTTCTACGCCGTCCACGCCCGCTTCCTTCATGGTCGGCACCTCGGGCATCAGTTCGGCACGCTTCGCGCCGGTGGAGGCGAGCGGCCGCAGGCGGCCGCTTTTCACGTGCTGGTTGATGGCCGGGATGTTGGCGAAGGTCAGGTCGGTTTCGCCCGCGATCAGCGAGGTTAGCGAAGGCGCGGTGCCCTTGTAGGGGACGTGCATGATGTCGAGGCCGGCGCGCAGCTTGAACAATTCCGCGGAAAGATGTTGGGTCGTGCCACTGCCGGCGGACGAATAGTTAAGTTTCCCCGGATTGGCGCGCGCCAAAGCGAGGAAATCCTTCAGGTTGGTAGCAGCCAGCTTGGAATTGACCACCAGGATGTTGGGGCTCTCGGAGAAGATCGACACCGCGGTGAAATCGCGCAGCGTGTCGAAAGGTAGGTTCCTGTAAAGCGACATGTTGATCGCCACCGCAGCGGTGTTCACCAGCAGCGTGGTGCCGTCGGGCGCGCTCCTGGCGACGAACTCGTTGGCGATGTTGGTGCCGGCGCCAGGCTTGTTCTCGACGATCACCGGCTGGCCGATCAGCTCCGAGAGCTTGGGCGCCAGCGTGCGCGCGGCGATGTCCACGCCGCCGCCAGGCGTGAAGCCGACGACGAGCTTGACGGGACGGGTCGGAAATTGCTGTGCATGTGCGTGCTCATTCACGAACACACACAGAAAAAGAAGAACTGCGAAGATTCTCATCGCTCTCATGGCGGGCTTCCCGCACTCCGGTAAGCCGAATATACGTGATCGAAGACTTTGGCGGCCGCCAGAACCAGCTCGTCGTCGGTTCGTGCGGTGTCCCGTGCGCCTCTCAGAACCATCTCGAGCCCGCTGGCGTCGGCGACGGGGATGCCGCCGACATCTAGGAAGTGAATTGTCGCGGCGAGTTGATTCAATGCCCGGTCGCCATCGAGACCGAAGCTTGCGAGCAATACCTCAAATGTCACCCGATTGCCGACGTGCGTGAACTCGGCGCCGTCAAAGTCGAATCCAAGGGCGCCCTTGGGTCGATCCTTCGGTTTGTCGATCCATCTGAACCGCGCCTTGCGATCGACGAAGCGTTTGATGAGCCACGCACTTGCCAGGCGGTCTATCCATGGACTCCTGCGCGTGGCCCAAACCCGTCCCTGGTACTTCGCCGGATCAACGCGCCGGATTCTGCCTTTCGCCCCATGTGGCTCACCCGATGAGAAAAGGCCCCGCACGGTGCTCTCCAGGCCCGCCAGAGCGTCCTGCGCCTGCCTGCTTGCCTGTCCGGGATAGAAATCGGACGCGACGATTTCCTGCAACGAGCGACGCAGTCGTTTCACGAGCGTGTCGGCGCGAGGCTGTCCCAGGCCGGCAAGGGACTTCCTGGCCGCGTTGATCCGTGCAATCAGGGAGGCATACGCACTTGTCCTGTCGAACAGCTTGCGAACCCCGTCGAGCTGGGTGGAGGACTTGAGATTCAGTTCGACCGTCATTGCAAAACCCCCGGCGGCCTTCACATCCGATTCAAGATCGACGAAGTTCGACGCTTGAGCCGCGCCAGCCGGCAGCAAATACACGCCGTCCCGCAGGACGCCGCAGCCGAGGTCGTGTAAGGCCCGCCAGATGCGCATCCGCACCGTTTTGTCCTTGGACGGGAGACTCAATACCAGAGCGGCAAAGGGTTCAATAGGCATGTTATAGTTGCTACAATAATGTAGTATATACTACTTGACAAGTGGGCCATTCTGGTCTTAGAGTGGCGGCCATGTGAGATCGCGCCAGGGTTTTGCGACTCAGCCGGGTCTGTTGCAGACACCCGGTCCTTAAAGACGATTCCGTCCAAGCGCTGCTCTAACTCCCTTCGGGGAAGGAGCATGTCATGAACGGAATTTTCAGCAGGCGTAGTGCAGCAAGTGTTCTTGGAATCGCGGCGATGGCTGTCGTCGTCGCGGGATGCGACTCCGATGCGGCTTCCACGAGCGTGCCGCAGGCCAGTGTTGTGGAGAACATCCCTCAAGACTGGTACCAGGGTGAGCGAGCCATCCTTCGATCTCAGGCGGACGCGGCTCGAGGGCGGCTGTGGGTTCTGACTTCGGAAGGCGTCGAGCTCCACGAGGCGGCGACGCGGCGGAAAGTGGCGCAGATCGCGTTGCCGGATTGGTTGTGGGTGGGCGAGCAATATGCCTGCCCGCCCGATCTGGCGATCGGGCCCCGCGGCGAAGCGGTGATTTCGAGCAATGTCGTGCCGACGATTTGGCGCGTCGATCCTGTCACGCTTGTCGCAAGCAAGAATGACCTCGCGATCGAAGATGACGCGGGCAGGGACATAGGATTCACTGCGTTGACGTATTCGGTGCAACAAGGGGCGTACTTCGCCGTCAGCCCCTCGCAGGGGTCACTGTGGCGGATCGATCCGTTATTGCGGAGGGCTCAGAGCATTCCCCTTTCTGCGCCGCTGCCGAAGGCCTGTGGGCTGGCTATCCCGCCGCGCGACCTCGATCAAAGGGTAAGCCGGGTAGTCGGATTCTGCGTTCGAGGTGAGCAGGGCGACTGGACCGTCTCCCTGGCACCGGACCAGCGCTCTGGCTACGTCAGGCCCGGACAGTGCATGATTTGACTTTCTTGCGTGCGTTGGAAGAAAACCGAAAAATGAGAGGAATGCTCATGGTTGCGTTGACGGTGTTTTCGGCGAGCGCCGCGGTTGCGGCAACGGAAAATTTCGACCAGGAAAAGCCCGGCACACTGCCGGCCGGTTGGGCCTGCGGCGTAACGGGGAATGGCAAGCCGCGATGGACCATTGACGCCGACGGTTCCGCTTCGAGCGCGCCAAACGTGCTGCGGCAGTCCGGATTTGGAACCTTCCCCTGGTGCGTGAAGAAGAACACCTCGATCGCGGACGGTTTCGTGGAGGTGAAATTCAAGTCCGAGCAAGGCAGGGAGGATCAAGCCGGCGGCGTCGTATGGCGCTGGAAGGACGGCGACAACTATTACGTCGCCCGCGCGAACGCGCTCGAAGACAACGTCTCCCTCTATTACACCGCGGGCGGACGGCGCAACACGATCAAGTACGTGGACGCCCCGGTGCCGCCCAATGTCTGGCACAGCCTGCGGGTGGAATTCTCCGGTAGCCGCATCAAGGTGCTCCTCGATGGCAAGCTGTATATCGAAGAGGACAACAGCCGAATTTCCGGAGCCGGCGCGGTCGGCGTATGGACGAAGGCGGACAGCGTCACCGCGTTCGACGATTTCAACTTTGGTTCAGTGGGCAGATAAGGAAGAGACGCTCATGTATGCGAGAGCATCCGGTTCATGCGCTTGACGAAGGCGGCCGGGTCTTCGAGCCGGCCGCCCTCGGCGAGGGTCGCCTGGTCGAGCAGCAGCATCGACCATTCCTTCAGGCCGTCGTCGGATTGCGTCTTCAGCCTCTCGACCAGCGGGTGGTGCGGATTGAGTTCCAGGATCGGCTTCGATTCGGGCGCTTTCTGGCCCGCGCCCTTCAAGAGGCGCTGCAGGTGCTGGCTCATCTCGTCGTGCTCCACGACCACGCAGGCGGGTGAGTCGGTGAGGCGCAGCGTCACGCGCACATCCGAGACCGCGTCGCCGAGCGCGGTCTTGACACGCTCGACCAGGTCCTTGAATTCCTTGGCCACCTTCTCGCGCGTCTCCTTCTCCGCGGCGTCGGCGAGATCGCCCAGGTCGAGGTCGCCCTTCGCCACGGAGCCTAGCGGCTTGCCGTCGAATTCGGCGAGGAAACTCAGCATCCACTCGTCCACGCGGTCGGTGAGCAGCAGCACCTCGATGCCCTTCTTGCGGAATATTTCAAGGTGCGGGCTGTTGCGCGCAGCCTCGAGCGTATCGGCGGTGACGTAGTAGATCGATTTCTGGCCTTCCTTCAATCGGGCAACGTAGTCGGCGAGCGACACGCCCTGCACGTCGCTGCCGGTGGAGGCGAAGCGCAGCAGCTTCGCGATCCGTTCGCGGTTTGCCGCGTCCTCGCCGATGCCCTCCTTCAGCACCTGGCCGAACTCCGTCCAGAATTTCGCGTAGTCGTCCTTGCGGTTTTGCGCCAGGTCTTCGAGCAGGCCGAGCATCCGCCGCGCGGCGCCTTCGCGGATCGCGTTCACGTCGCGCGATTCCTGCAGGAGCTCGCGCGACACATTGAGCGGCAGGTCGCCCGAGTCGATCACGCCGCGCACGAAGCGCAGGTAGCGCGGCAGCAGCTCGCCCGCGTCGTCCATGATGAACACGCGCCGCACGTAGAGCTTCAGGCCGTGGCGCGCGTTGCGGTCCCACAGGTCGAACGGCGCCTGCGAAGGCAGGTACAGCAGCTGGATGTATTCCTGCTTGCCCTCGACGCGGTTGTGCGTCCA
>Ga0315281_10012762_pt1 | contig 11418 bp, 13 predicted proteins | sample YL17G07_0_MG_FD_204540 | JGI IMG/M metagenome (GOLD analysis project Ga0315281, IMG submission 204540) | Sediment microbial communities from Yellowstone Lake, YNP, Wyoming, USA - YL17G07_0 | ecosystem: Environmental > Aquatic > Freshwater > Lake > Sediment | place: USA: Wyoming | collected... | reverse complement strand
ATCAATGCCAACTGTCGTAATCTTCATCTCGGACGCCCCTCTCGGTTTAAGTGGTTGAAGTAACGCTTCCACTTTGGCACATCGATGCCGCTTCGGGTGGGGGCGTCCATCCCATTATCCCGAGCGAAGCGAGGGATCTCATCCTGCCGAGCTTCGCAGGATGAGATTCCCCGGCCTTCGGCCTCGGAATGACGCTGTAGAGGGGGACTGCCCCTCAGAATGACGCCGTAGAGGGGGTCTGACCCCGTTTTCTAGTCGAACAAGGGCAGCTGGCGGATGCCGACGAGCACGACTTGCTCGACGGTCTGTTTGGCTTCCTTGAGGGTGGTGGTTTCGCCGACGCGGCTGCCGGCTTCCCAGCGATAGACGCCGTCCCACTCGCCTTTGGCGCCCAGCTTGACGATGCCCACGCGTTTTTTGCCCAGCCAGTAGCCGTGCGAGAAGTAGCCGCGTTCCCAGAACGGTTTCGGTTTCTTGGCAGTCGCGCGCGGTTTGGCCATGGTGGCGGATCTCTTGACGGTGTGGCGTTACCTTACTGAGCTTGGGGCTATCGCGCAACTGTTGCGCGTTACGTTGTCGGCTTCACCACAGCGCGCCGACCGAAACGACGTAGTAGCGCGCGAACCGGCCGGCGGCCGACCAGGCCGCGACGGCCATCCAGTTGAGCTTCAGCCAGCCGGCGGCGACGCACAGCGCGTCGCCCGCGAGCGGCAGCCACGCGAGCACGAGGATGGGCGCGCCGTAGCGCTGCACGCGCTCGACCTGTTTCAGCGGTTTTTTCTTGGCGATCAGCCGGCCGATGGCGTAGGAGGTGAGCCCGCCGAGCGTATTGCCCAGCGTCGCGATGCCGAGCGCCGGCCACAGCAGGTCGCTATGGAGCCGGAGCACCGCGAACAGCGCGGCCTCCGAGCTCAACGGCACGATCGTGGAGGCGAGGAAGGTGGCGAGCAGCAGCGAGGCGAGGCTCGTTTCCGCGGAAAAGAAGGTATCCATAGCTACATTCGTAGGGAATAAGTCATCCCCGCGAAAGCGGGGATCAGCCGCTGATGGAACTTCCTGGATTCCCGCCTTCGCGGGAATGACAAAATTGCACTTGTTCAGAGTTGCATAGCATAGAGGGAAAAGCGCCTCTCGTGTAGAGTAGAGAGCCTGACCGAACGCTCCCCGTCACTGCAAGCATGCACAACGACTACCTCGAACGGATCCTGAAGGCGCGCGTCTACGACGTCGCCATCGAAACGCCGCTGGAATTGGCGGCCAATCTCTCGGCGCGGCTGGACAACCGCCTGATGATCAAGCGCGAGGACATGCAGCCGGTGTTTTCGTTCAAGCTGCGCGGGGCCTACAACAAGATGGTGCAGCTCTCCCCGGCGGCGCTCAAGCGCGGCGTGATCGCCTCCTCCGCGGGCAACCACGCGCAAGGGGTGGCGCTCTCGGCGCAGAAGCTGGGCTGCCGCGCGGTGATCGTGATGCCGGTGACCACGCCGCTGATCAAGGTCGATGCGGTGGCCGCGCGCGGCGCCGAAGTGCTGCTGCACGGGGACAGCTACGCCGAGGCCTACGAAGAGGCGCGGCGCATCGAGAAAAAACGCAAGCTCGTGTTCGTGCATCCGTTCGACGATCCGGAGGTGATCGCCGGCCAGGGCACCATAGGCATGGAGATACTGCGCCAGACCACGCGCCCGATCCACGCGGTGTTCGTCGCCATCGGCGGCGGCGGACTGATGTCCGGCATCGCCTCCTACATCAAGCGGCTGCAGCCCGATGTGAAGCTGATCGGCGTGGAGCCGGTGGATTGCGACGCGATGGCGCGTTCGCTCAAGGCCGGCCGGCGCGTGGTGCTCGAGCATGTCGGCCTGTTCGCCGACGGCGTCGCGGTGAAGCAGGTGGGCGAGGAAACCTTCCGCATCTGCCGCGAGCTGGTCGATGAGGTGATCCTGGTCGATACCGACGAGATCTGCGCCGCGATCAAGGATGTTTTCGAGGACACGCGCGCGATCCTCGAGCCCGCGGGCGCGCTCGCCATCGCCGGCGCGAAGGCCTACGCCGAGCGCAGCGGCGTGCGCGGCAAGAAACTGGTGGCCGTCGCCAGCGGGGCCAACACCAACTTCGACCGGCTGCGCTTCATCGCCGAGCGCGCCGAGGTGGGCGAGCACCGCGAGGCAATCTTCGCGGTCACCATCCCCGAGCATCCGGGCAGCTTCAAGACCTTCTGCAAGACGCTGGGCTCGCGCAACATCACCGAGTTCAACTACCGGCTGTCCGACCCGACCGAGGCGCATGTGTTCGTCGGCGTCGGCGTGCACGACCGCGCCGAGAGCGGCCGCATCGTGCGGGCGCTGGCGCGGCACGGGTTGAAGACGCTCGACCTCTCCGACGACGAGATGGCCAAACTGCACGTGCGGCACATGGTGGGCGGGCACGCGCCGGTCGTCACCAATCGCGGCACGCATGATGAACTGCTGTATCGCTTCGAATTCCCGGAGCGCCCCGGCGCGCTGATGCGTTTCCTCGACAACATGCGCACCGACTGGAACATCAGCCTGTTCCACTACCGCAACCACGGCGCCGACTCCGGTCGCGTGCTGGTCGGCATGCAGGTGCCGAAGAAGGAAATGCCGCAGTTCCGGCAGTTCCTGACCACGCTCGGCTATCCCTACGTGGACGAAAGCCGCAACCCGGCCTATCGCCTGTTCCTCGGTTAAAAGAAAGAAATAGCGGTCAGACCCCTATTCCCGAAGCAGCCGAGATCGCCGCTATTTCCCCGCTGCGGCCGGCGCCGCGGGTTCCTTGAAGCCGGCGCCCGACTGGTTGGCCAGGTGGACGATCGCGCGCGCCAGTTCGAAATCGGAGGCATCGGCTGCGCCGCCGCGCGGAGGCATGGCATTCTTGCCGGCGATGGCTGACTTCATCAGTCCATCCAGGCCCAGCGCGATGCGCTTGGACCAGGCCGCTTTGTCGCCGGTCTTGGGCGCGCCCGCCGCGCCCGTCGCGTGGCAGGCTGCGCAGTACTGCTGCACGACTTGGTCGCCGGTCCGCGCCGCCTTGGCTGCGCCGCCGCCGGCTGCGGCGAGCGTCACCTCGGCCACCGGTTTGATGCGCTTGGCGAGTTCTTCGGCCTGGAGCGAAGTGGAAGGCTGTTCCGGCTTCTTGCTGCCGGTCACCACCAGGTAGGCCAGCAGCGCTGCAGCGAGCACGGGCACGACGAACGCAAGCACCACGACCATGATGAGTTGCTTCGGCGTTTTAATCATCGATTCGTGTTCGTGTTCGCTCATGGTTTCGGCCTCGCTCGGATACGGTTTCTCAAAGAGCGCGCATTATAGCGTCATGGCATCGCCGGCGGAAGCTTCGATGGACGCTTCCCCATAATAAACGTATAGTTACGCCCTCTGCGCCCGTAGCTCAGCTGGATAGAGTACTGCCCTCCGAAGGCAGGGGTCGGACGTTCGAATCGTCTCGGGCGCGCCATCGGCTTCCGGTTTGAGTTGGATCAACCCCGGCCGGTGTGGTCTCATAGAGCATAGATCTTGCTTGTCCGAAGTGCCGTGTTTCCCGCGGTCTATCCAAGGAGAACGTCTATGTTTTTCAGAACCCTCGCTGTCGTATTCGGTGCCGCGCTCGTCTTCACCCAGCCGGTGCTCGCGCAGAGCTATCCGACCCGGCCGATTTCGATGCTCGTGCCGTACGCCGCCGGCGGACCCACCGATACGGTGGCCCGCGTGATGGCGCAGGCGATGGTCAAGCCCCTGGGCCAGACTGTCGTGGTCGAGAATCGCCCCAGCGCCGGCGGTATCCTCGCGCCCGAACTGGTGAAGAACGCCAAGCCCGACGGCTACACGATCCTCATCCACCACATCGGCATGGCGACCACGCCGGCGCTGTACCGCAACATGCGCTTCAATCCGATCGAGGATTTCGAGCCCATCGGTTTGATCAACGATGTGCCGATGACGCTGATCGCGGGCCAGAAATTTCCGGCCAAGGATTTCAAGGAATTCCTCGCCTACATCAAGGCCAACAAGGACAAGGTTACCTACGCCAACGCCGGCATCGGGGCGGCGTCGCACTTGTGCGGGATGCTGTTCATGAGCGCCATACAGACCGACATGCTGACCGTGCCGTACAAGGGCACGGGGCCGGCGATGAACGACCTGCTCGGCGGCCAGGTGGACTTCATGTGCGACCAGACCACCAACACCACCGGACAGATCAAGGGCGGCAAGGTGAAGGTATACGCGGTCACCTCGAAAAAGCGTGTGGCATCGCTGCCCGACGTGCCGACGCTCGACGAACTGGGACTGAAGGGATTCGACGTCGGCATCTGGCACGCTTTCTACGCGCCCAAGGGCACGCCCAAGCCGGTGATCGACAAGCTGGCGGCGGCGCTGCAGGAAGCCCTCAAGGACGACACCGTGAAGAAGCGCTTCGCCGATCTCGGCGCCGAGGCCTTCCCGCTCGATAAAGCCACCCCCGCGGCCCTCGCGGCGCACCTCAAAGCCGAAATCAACAAGTGGGGCCCGATAATTAAAAAGGCGGGAGTCTACGCCGACTGACGTTGGTCCCCGACACGAAAAAGAAAAGGGCGCTGCGGCGCCCTTCTTGTTTCTGTGTTGCGGCCTTGGCTTTTTAAGCCACGCCGTATTTTTTAAACCACGCAAGCATCCTCTTCCAGCCATCCTCGGCGGCTTCCTTGCGGTAGCTCGGGCGGTAGTCGGCGTGGAAGCCGTGCGGCATGCCTTGGTAGACGTGGATCATGCTCGGCTTCTCGAAGGCGCGGATGGCCGCGCGCATGCGTTCGACGGAGTCGAGCGGGATGCCCGGATCCTCGCTGCCATACAGGCCGAGCACCGGTGCATGCAACTGGTCGGCGACGTCGATCGGCGTCTGCGGCATCGACGGCGGGTTCGCGCCGAACGGCCCGTACCAGGCCACGCCCGCCTTGATCTTCTTGTTGTGCGCGGTGTACATCCAGGTCGTGCGCCCGCCGCGGCACATGCCGGTGATGCCGAGTTTTTTCGCGTTCGCTTTCTTCTGCGGCTCCACCCAGGCGACCAGCGCATCCAGGTCGGCGAGCATCTGCGTATCGGTGAGGCTGTTGGCTGCCGCCAGCACCTGCTTGATGTCGGTGAGCTTCCACAGTTCGCCGCTGCGGAAATAGCAGTCGGCTGAGATCGCGTAGTAGCCCGCTTTGGCCAGGCGCCGGCACATGTCCCTCTGGTATTCGTGCAGCCCCCAGATCTCCGGGATGACGATCACGACCGGGGCTTTACCTGCCTTCTTCGGCGCGGCGACGTAGGCGGGCATCTGGCCGCCTGCTACCGGGATCTTCACGTCGGCAACGTCGATTCCCTCGGCCGAGGTCTTGATCGCCGTCTGCGCCATCACCGGGCCGGCGCTGATGGCGAATCCCGCCGCGAGCGACGAGGCGAGAAAACCGCGCCGCGAGAACTTCACGTTCGGATACAGGCTGTCGAAGTGCGATTGGTCGAATTCTTGTTTCATGAGGTCTCCTCTCTGGTGAGTGTGAACCATGCCGACCGGCTGGATCCGGTTAGAATGATTTAGAGTTTGTTACGAAATGAGGGGATACATCCCCTCATGCTCCCCTAAGTCAGGGGCTGTTTCAGTAATTCTGAAACAGCCTCGTAGGTAAACAAATTCAATGATTACATATTCCCGCCCGGTGAGGAAACCATGAGCGCAACCCCAGATACCCCGGCCAGCGGCAAGGCCATTTCCCGCTACCCCGTGCCCCGGCTCGAAGACCTGCCCGAGGACATCCGCAGCCGCATACTCGGCGTGCAGGAGAAATCCGGCTTCGTCCCCAACGTGTTTCTCGCGCTGGCGCACCGGCCGGAAGAATTCCGCGCCTTTTTCGCCTACCACGACGCGCTGATGGAGAAGGAAGGCGGGCTCACCAAGGCCGAGCGCGAGATGATCGTCGTGGCGACATCGGGCGCGAACGGCTGCCAGTATTGCGTGGTCGCGCACGGCGCGATCCTGCGCATCCGCGCCAAGAACCCGCTCGTCGCCGACCAGGTCGCGATCAACCACCTCAAGGCCGACATCACGCCGCGCCAGCGCGCCATGCTCGATTTCGCGATGGAAGTCGCGCTCGACTCGCAGTACATCGTGGACGAGGACTTCGACGAGCTGCGCGAGCACGGCTTCTCGGACGAAGACATCTGGGACATCGCCGCCATCGCCGCGTTCTTCGCGCTTTCCAACCGCATGGCCAATTTCACCAGCATGCGGCCCAACGACGAGTTCTACCTGCTCGGCCGCCTGCCCAAGGGAAAATAGGGGTCTGACCCCGTTTTCCTACATCAGGATGACGTCGAACTGTTCCTGCGGGTAGCTCGTCTCGACCTGCATCGAGACCGGTTTGCCGATGAAGTCCCCGAGCATCGCCAGTGACTGCGATTCGTCCTCGAGGAACAGGTCGATCACCGGCTGCGCGGCGAGGATGCGGAACTCGCGCGGATTGAACTGGCGCGCCTCGCGCAGGATCTCGCGCAGTATCTCGTAGCAGACGCTGCGCGCGGTCTTGACCACGCCGCGCCCGTCGCAGGTGGGGCAGGCTTCACACAGGATGTGCTCCAGCGATTCGCGCGTGCGCTTGCGCGTCATTTCCACCAGCCCCAGCGCGGTGAAACCGTTCAGCGTCATCTTGGTGCGGTCGCGGCTGAGCGCCTTCTGTAGCTCGGCGAGCACGGCGCTCTTATGCTCCTCGTTTTCCATGTCGATGAAGTCGATCACGATGATGCCGCCCAGGTTGCGCAGCCGCAACTGCCGCGCGATCACCTGCGCCGCCTCGAGGTTGGTCTTGAAGATGGTGTCGTCGAAGTTGCGCACGCCGACGAAGCCGCCGGTGTTGACGTCGATGGTGGTCATCGCCTCGGTCTGGTCGACGATCAGGTAGCCGCCCGACTTCAGTCCGACGCGGCGCGCCAGCGCCTTCTGGATCTCGTCCTCGACGTTGTAGAGGTCGAACAGCGGCCGCTCGCCGGTGTAGTGCTCCAGCCGCGGCAGCACGTTGGGCATGTACTCGGCGCCGAACGCCTGCAGCTTGGCGTAGTTCTCGCGCGAGTCGATCACGATGCGGCCGATGTCCTCGTGGATGAAATCGCGCAGCACGCGCTGCGCCAGCGACAGATCCTGGTACAAGAGCGTCGGCGCGCCGGAGCTGGAGCCGCGCACGCGCATGTCGTGCCACAGCTTGCGCAGGTACTGCACGTCGCCGAGCAGTTCGGCCTCGGTGGCCGATTCGGCCACGGTGCGGATGATGAAGCCGCCGGTCTCATCGGGCGGCAGCAGTTGCTGCAGTTTTTCGCGCAGGTGCTGGCGCTCGGTCTCGTCCTCGATCCGCTGCGAGATGCCGATGTGCGGGTCCTGCGGCAGGTAGACGACCAGGCGCCCCGCGATCGAGATCTGCGTCGAGAGCCGCGCGCCCTTGGTGCCGATCGGGTCCTTGACCACCTGCACCATCAGCGGCTGGCCATCGGAGAGGATTTTCTCTATCGGCCGCGGCGGGGCGCCGTTATGGTGCTCTTCCCAGATGTCGGCCACGTGCAGGAACGCGGCGCGCTCCAGCCCGATATCGATGAACGCCGACTGCATGCCGGGCAGCACGCGCGCCACTTTGCCGATGTAGATGTTGCCGGCCAGGCCGCGCGACTGGGCGCGCTCGATATGCAGCTCCTGCACCACGCCGTTGGTGATCAGTGCGACGCGGGTTTCCTGTGGCGTGACGTTGATCAGGATGTCTTCGCTCACCGCCTTCACTCGCTGGTAAAGCGCCGGATCAGCTCCGCGGTTTCGTACAGGGGCAGCCCCATCACCCCGGAGTAGCTGCCGTGCAGCTCGGAGACGAAGGCGCCGGCGCGCCCCTGGATCGCGTAGGCGCCGGCCTTGTCCATCGGTTCCCCGGTCAGTGTGTAAGCGGCGATGTCTTCGTCGCTGAGCTCGCGAAACCGCACCAGCGTCTCCGACACGGCCATCTCGAAGCGCTCGCCCTGCTGCAGCGCCACCGCGGTCAACACCTTGTGCGCCTTGCCCGAGAGCAACTGCAGCATGCGCGTGGCATCGGCGCGGTCTTCCGGCTTGCCGAGCATCACGCCATCGACCGCGACGGTCGTGTCCGCGGCGAGCACCGGCAGCGGCCGCATGCGGCGATCGCCGATGCGCGACCAGGCGGCGCGCACCTTGGCGCGGCAGACCCGGCGCACATAGTCCTCGGGCGATTCTCCCGGGAACACCGTCTCGCTGACATCGGGGCCGCGCGGCGAGCGCTCGCGCAGCATCAGCACTTCAAACTCCACGTCGATCTGCCGCAGCAGTTCGCGGCGCCGCGGGCTGCGTGAAGCGAGGTAGAGCTTGAATCCGAGTGATTGCATTGGATCGATCCCTTATTGTTTTAAGAAGGTCACTCTCGGTGGTAGGGGTGGTTGCGCAATATCGACGCCGCGCGGTAGAGCTGTTCGGCGAGCAGCACCCGCGCCAGTCCGTGCGGCAGCGTCATCGACGACAGGCGCATCGACGTTTCGGCGCCGTCCTTGACCGATGCCGCAAGCCCGTCGGGCCCACCGATCAGGAACGCGGTATCGATGCCCTCGTCGATGCGACGCTCGAGCCAGCGCGCCAGCTGCACGGTCGAGAACTCGCGCCCGCGTTCATCGAGGGCCACGGTCTTGGCCCGGTTCGGCACCGACGCGGTGATGCGTGCAGCTTCCAATTCGAGCATCCTTTCCACGGGTTTGCCTTCGCTGCGCGGCTCCGGTTTCACCTCCACCAGATCCAGCCGCGCCGTCGGCGGAATGCGCTTCGCGTATTCCGAAAAAGCCTCGTTCACCCAGCCGGGCATGCGCACGCCGACGGCGACGATGATCAGTCTCAACGCTTCCGCGCGGCTGCGGCCGCGGGTGCAGCGCGCTTGCGCGGCACCTTGACCTTGGGCTGGTTCCAGAGCTCCTCGAGGTTGTAATACGTGCGCGTGACCGGCTGCATGATGTGGACCACGATGTCGCCCAGATCGACCAGCACCCACTCGCCGCTGTCCTCGCCCTCGATGCCGAAAACCTCCGCGCCGATGGCCCTCGCCTTGTCGTGCACGTGGCGCGCGAGCGCCTTGGTCTGCCGTGCCGATTCGGCGCTGGCGATCACCACGCGCTCGAACAAGGTGGTGAGGTGCTTCACGTCATAGACCTCGATGTCGCGGGCCTTGATGTCCTCGAGCGCGGTGACCACCGCTTTTTGCAGTTTGCGTATATCCATCAGTGAAGGCCGATCTCCCTTGAGTAGAGCTTATGCGAGCCAATATAGTCGAGAACCGCGTCGGGGAGCAAATAACGCGGATTGTGCCCGGTCGCGATCGCCGCGCGGATGGCGCTCGCCGAAATATCGAGCGGTGTCATCGCGAAAGTCGTGATCGCGCCCGCGGGCGCCTTCACCAGCGCGGCGGGCGAGCCCGAGCGCCGCGCGTATTCCGCGCCGAGCTCGCCTCTGAGCGCGCCGCGCTCCAGCGCAAAGCGCGGCCGCTGCGCCACCGCGATGTGCGCGAGGTCGAACAGACGTTTCCATTCGTGCCAGGTGTCCAGTGCGAGCAACTGGTCGGTGCCGATCAACACCACCAGCGGCACCTTCGGCCCGAGTTCGGCGCGCAATCGCGTGAGCGTGTTGACGGTGAAAGTCGGCGCGGTGCTGCGCGCGTCGGCCTCATCGAGCGTGAAACCGGGATTGCCGGCGAGCGCGAGCTTCAACATCGCGAGCCGGTTGGCGACCCCCGCGCCCGGCGCGCCGCGGTGCCCGGGCTGCCCCGAGGGAATCCAGCGGATCGAGCCGAGCGGGAGCTGGTCGAGCGCCTCCTGCGCCAGGCGCAGATGCGCGTAGTGCACCGGATCGAAAGTGCCGCCGAGCAGGCCGATCGCGCCGTTCGCTGAAGGGGCGCTCAAGTGCGCACTTGCCCGCTGCCGAACACGACGTACTTCTGCGAGGTGAGGCCCTCCAGGCCTACCGGGCCGCGCGCGTGCAGCTTGTCGGTGGAGATGCCGATCTCGGCGCCCAGGCCGTATTCGAAGCCATCGGCAAAACGCGTCGAGGCGTTCACCATCACAGAACTCGAATCGACTTCGCGCAGGAAACGCTGCGCGCTCGCCTCGTCCTCGGTGACGATGGCATCGGTGTGCTGCGAGCCGTATTTGGCGATGTGCTCCATCGCCTCGTCCAGGCTCGCCACCACGCGCACCGACAGGATGGGCGCGAGATACTCGGTATAGAAGTCCTGTTCGGTGGCGGCCTTGACGAGCGGCGAGTCGCCCGCTGCGGCGCGGATGATCGCCAGCGATTCCTCGTCGCAGCGCAGCTCCACGCCCTTGCCGAGATAGATCTTCGCCAGCTCAGGCAGCACGCGAGCCGCGATGGCCGCGTGCACCAGCAGCGCCTCCATGGTGTTGCAGGTGCCGTAGCGCTGCGTCTTGGCGTTGTCGGCGATGCGGATCGCGCGCTCGATGTCGGCGCGCTCGTCGATGTACACGTGGCACACGCCGTCCAGGTGCTTGATCATCGGGATGCGCGACTCGGCCATGACGCGCTCGATCAGATCCTTGCCGCCGCGCGGCACGATAATGTCCACGTACTGGTTCATGCGCAGCAGTTCGCCCACGGCGGCGCGGTCGGCGGTGTCCACCACCTGCACCGCGTCCGCGGGCAGTCCGGCGGCGACCAGCCCCTGGTGCACGCACTCGGCGATGGCGCGGTTGGAGCGGATCGATTCGGAGCCCCCGCGCAGGATGGTCGCATTGCCCGATTTCAGGCACAGCGCCGCCGCGTCCACGGTGACATTCGGGCGCGACTCGTAGATGATGCCGACCACGCCCAGCGGCACGCGCATCCTGCCCACCTTGATGCCGCTCGGGCGCTCGCGCAGCTCGCTCACTTCGCCCACCGGGTCGGGCAGCGCCGCAACCTGCTCCAGGCCCTCGGCCATCGCCTCGATGCTTTTGTCCGAGAGCGTGAGCCGGTCGATGAAAGCGGCATCCTTGCCCGCCGCGCGTGCCGAAGCGATGTCCCCGGCGTTGGCTTGCAGCAGCTTCGCTGCATCGCGGCGCACCGCCGAGGCCATCGCGGCCAGCGTCCGGTTCTTGGTCGCCGTATCCGCGCGCGCAACCACCCGCGCCGCCGCCCGCGCGCGCCGGCCGACGTCCTCCATATACAGCTTGATATCCGTGGGGGCGTTCATAGGTGAATTCTACGCTGTGGCGGAGGGGGCGTCATTCCGGGGTATCCAGCGTCATTCCGAGGCCAAAGGCCGAGGAATCTCATCCTCCGCCTATCGAGATGCTGCCAATTTGACCGATGAGATCCCTCGCGGTGCTCGGGATGACGCCGTAGAGCAAAGACTCGGGATGACGCCGTAGT
>Ga0315281_10012759_pt1 | contig 11419 bp, 10 predicted proteins | sample YL17G07_0_MG_FD_204540 | JGI IMG/M metagenome (GOLD analysis project Ga0315281, IMG submission 204540) | Sediment microbial communities from Yellowstone Lake, YNP, Wyoming, USA - YL17G07_0 | ecosystem: Environmental > Aquatic > Freshwater > Lake > Sediment | place: USA: Wyoming | collected... | reverse complement strand
GGTGCCGCTTCGAGACGTCGATCCCGACATATGCCGATCCTGTGTCCATGTGTTGACCTCCGTGTCTTGCCCAGCCTTGCATCCATACGGGCTCGTGGCCCAAGCAACTGTTCGGGCTGCCACGGCTTAGGGTGCGACGACCCTCGCTCTCCCGCGGTCTCAAGGACCAAGGGGTGATCGGTCTGCCGCACCCCATGGAGCCAGTCCAGCTTGCCCGCACACTACCCCATCGCGAACATACAAGGGGTGGCCGAAGGCCGGGGTGAGGGCCGCCCGCAGGCGGTCGCGCTTCGGACCGAAGCGACCCTACGGCGCCACCGCCCGCAGGTGCGCGACGGCGGCATCGAGCTGGGGGTCGCGGGCGTTGGCGATGTCGGCCTGGGTGCGGGCCACCGGCTCGTCCGGGATGACGCCGACGCCGTTCAGCATCTTGTTCGTCACCGGGCCCAGGTTCACGTGCGTGGTCACGGCGATCGATGAGCCGTCGCCCAGCGGCTGGATGTCGGTGAACCCGACGCAGCCGTTGCTCTTCTCGCCCACGACGTAGGCGACGCCGTACTCCTGCAGCGCCGCCGCGAACGCCTCGGCGACGGAGCCGGTGCGGTTGTTGGTGAGCAGCACCAGCGGGCGGATGACGGGCAGCGTGTTCCCGGTGGCCTTCTGATCCTCGGTCGTCTTGTCGCGGCCGGAGTCGCGGAGGACTATGCTGTCCTTGGCGACGAAGAGCCCCATCGCGTCGGTGTCGAGACGTCCGCCGGGATTGCCGCGGAGATCGATGATCCACCGCGCCACGCCCCGCGCTTCGAACGCGAGCAGCGCATCGCGCAGCGGTGTGGCGACGCCGGAGTCGACGAAGTTCCTGACCCGCACGTAGCCGATGCCGGTCTCGCCGATGACGCGCGTGTCGATGTTCTGCGGCACGACGCGCTCGCGCCGGACCGAGAGCTCGACGGCGTCCGCCTGACCGGGCCGCCGCAGCTTCAGCCCGACGCTGGTGTTCTCGACGCCGTTGATCAGATCGAGCGCCGCCTGCGGGCCGATGCCGGTGGCGTCGTTCCCGTCGATCGAGATGATGCGGTCGCCGACCAGCACGCCGGAGCGCGCCGCCGGGCCGCCGCTGATCACCTCCGACACGAGCGGCGGCACGCCCGCCAATTCGACGCCGATGCCGACGGTGCCCCTGCCCTCGCGCGTGCCGTTCAGCGTGTCGCTGGCGACGGGGCTCAGGAAGAACGTGTGGCAGTCGTGCAGGCTGGTGGTCATCGCCTTGATCGCGGCGTAGCGCAGCTTCGAGGAGTCCGCCGCCGCGGATGCGGCCTGGGCGTACGCCGCGCGGAACGCCGCGAAGTCAGCGACGCGGTCGCCGGTGTATGCCGGCGCCCCCGGCACGGTCAGCCCCTCCGTGGCCGCCTCCTGCTGCACGCCGCTCCACGCCTGCGCCAGCAGCGATTGAGAATCGAGCGGCTCGATGTATTCGTCGAGCATGCGGTTGTAGGCGGCCTCGATGACGGCGACGCCGCCGTCTTTGAGCAGCACCGACAGATCGGGCGTGGGTGTCGCGGCGGGGCCGTCGGGCGTCGCTGTGGCGACGACCGCGGTCGCGCTCGGCGGCACCGTCGGCGTGGGGCGTGACGTTGCGACGCCGCACGCCGTCAGCGTGATGCAGATCAGCAGCGCCGCGAGCAGTGCGGCGACGCGCGCCGTTACGCGACGAGGAAGGAGAGCTGCGGGTGTCGGTTGGTTCATGAAAGGTTCTGGCGCGCCGTGTGACGCGTCAGTGTAACGGATGCGACACGCGCCTCTGCACCGGGGTTGGCCGCTGGAGAACTTCACCGCGGAGGCGCAGAGGACGCAGAGATCCGAGGGGCAGGCGGAATGGGCGGGCGGCTCTCGGCGCGGTGCAGCTACACGTCCGTGTGACCGGCGGCATCGTCGCGCGGCGGCAGATTACGGTGCACCCACGCCTCGCGATCGTGGGTGTCGCGGTCGTAGACGAGGCGCGTCAGCCAGACGCCCGGGCGCTCGTACTGCGCCTGGGGCGGTCCGTTTGCGGCGACCCGCTTCGCGATCAGCAGGACGGCGAGTGCAGCCAGGCCGGCAACCAGCGCGGCCGGCTCGCCCGCCACGAGTGCCGTCAGCGGCATCGCGACGATCGCGGCCAGCATCATCTCGGGGACGCGGCGGAGCGGGACGCCGGTGACGGCGATCAGCGTGAAGGCGATCAAGACGGGTACGGAGAGCACGAGCATGATGCCCAGCGCCAGCCCGACGCCGCGCCCGCCCTTGAACCCGAGCCAGGGGTTCCAGTTGTGCGCGACGACCGCCGCCAGCCCTGCCGCCACCTGCGCGCCATCGCCGTATCCGAGCGCGCGCGCGATCAGCACGCCGGCGAGCCCCTGCGCGATCTGGGCCACGCCCACGGGCACGACCAGCGTTCTCGATACGCTCTGCCAGACGTTCGATGCGCCGACGTTGCCGCTGCCGTAGTCGCGGATGTCGACGCCGCGCCGCACGCGCCCGGCGATGTAGGCGACGGGGATCGAGCCGATGAAATACGAGATGGCGATCGATGCGGCGACGCTGAGCGCGGTCAGCGGCGTGCCTGCTCCGCGGCGCCGTACGCCGGAGCGCGAGCAAGCCAGAGGCTGCGCGCGTGTTCCAGTCCGTGCTCGATCATGTGCTCGACGCCGCGGCGGGCCGCCTCTTCGATCTGCTGATCGTGCTCGGCTATGTGCACCAGCACCTCGGCCGGCGACCAGCCGCCATCGATCGATTCGATGAGCCGCTGCTCATCGACATCGCCGAGCGCCGACTCGAGCGCCTCGTACACGGCCCGCAGCGCGCGGCGATGCGAGTCGTCGGCGCCGAAGTGGGTGAGCAGTTGTTCGTGCGCGCGGCGGACGTCTTCGAGCAAACGCTGGGCTTCCGGGCTGAGGTACATGTCGGATCTCCCTGGGTGAACTATCCCGGCCGCGGCGTGCGCACCCCTGCAGCCTCGGCGATGAGCCGCACCGCGAGGCCCGGTGCGATCCGACCGGCGTGGATCATCAGGTCGTACAGGCACGGGTTCTCCATCTCCACCTTGAAATAGCGGCGATGGAACTCCAGCCGGTTGTGGTCGCTCTGCTTGACGCGCCGCTCGGCCTCCTGCGGCGGCATGCCCTCGCGCTGCGCGAACGCCTCGACGCGCTGGGCGCGGGGCAGCGTGACGTAGACGTGCAGCGCCTCGGGGTGATCCTGCAGGATCGCCTGGCTGCCGCGGCCGAGGATGACGACGTTGCCGCGCGCGGCGATGCCCCGGATCACGGACGTCAGCGTTTGCAGGTAACGCTCGTCATCGAGCTGGCCCGCCGCGCCGTCTGCGGGCAGATCAGCGGCCTCGCCGTAGGTGCGGGCGAGCAGCGCGTCGAGGCTGCCGCCGCTGACCGGATCGGCGGCGCCGGCCGCGGCCGACCGCTCCATCAGGGTGCGCATGACCGCTGCCAGGCGCTCGCCGACGCTGCTCGCGCGCTCGTCGCGCAGCGCGACGTCGGACTCGCTGACGCCCATCTGGCGCGCGGCTTCGGCCAGGATCTCGCGGTCTACATAGTCGAGCTTCAGCTCGCGCGCGACAGCCTGCGCGATCTCCCTGGCGCCGCTGCTGAGCCGCCCCGTCACCGTGATCACAGGCATCGCGTACCTCCCGTCCACGACGTGGCTGGGAACCACCGACATTGTAAGCCCGGCGCCCAAGGGAAGCGAGACGGCACACGGCAACGCTGCGAACCGAGCACCGCACCCCTCGCCACGGCGAGTCTCCGACGGCCTTCTCTCCACGGCGAGTCTTCGACGGCCACCCCTCTCCACGCCGTGGCGAGGGGCTCTGCCGATTGAGCCGGTTCGCGATCGCTGGAGTGGTGCGCCCGTGGGTGGCGCACGAAGTATCCACAGAGTTCACAGAGGGCACAGAGGAGCGGTCGATTGGTGGTTGCTCTTCGTTGGACCGCGGTGGCGAATGCGACGCTACTTCCGAGACAGACGGCGACGCCCGCTCAAGAGCGGGCGTCTCTACAACCTACAACCTACCCCCTACAACCTACACCGGGGTGACTTCGCGGCGCTCGGTGCGGTTCAGGGGGACGCTGGCGGCGACGTCGTGGGGGTACTCGAGGCCGCGCTCCAGCTTGTTGACGCGCGTGGCGTCGAGCTCGAAGACCTCAACGATCCGGTCGATCGCCGGGATCTCGTCGAATCCCTTGCAGGAGAAGATGTCGACCCAGACCTGGTTGTGCTCGGGGAAGGTGTGGATGGCGATGTGGCTCTCCGCGATGAGGACGAAGCCCGAGACGCCCCAGTCTTCCGGCTTGTCACCGCGGTACTCGAAGACGTGCGGCTCCGAGATCTTGGTCATTCCGATTTCGTCCGGATAGCGGTCGAGAAGGTTGCGGACGATCTCCACACTGGAGAGCTGCGCGGGGTTTCCGCCGAACCCATCGATCGTTACGTGCATTCTCGTGTCCTTTCTCCCCCGCTGCCCGGCGGGGTCGGAATGCCCGGGACGAAATCCCGGGACGCTAGGTGAAGCCGGTGCTGCGTTTATTGGCGTCCATAACTCCCTTGACAACGCAAAAGGCCCCCGGCAGAACCGCTCGCATTGCGGATCCTGCCAGCCAGGCCCCGGGTCGTCTCTCCGATAGAGCGCTGTAGCCCAACTCGATAAGCGCGGTCCCTTCGGACACGCAGGCAGCATGGTAGCAGCGAGGGGCAGGGTTTGCAATGCTCCAGATCGCGCACGTCGGCGGCTCGGGCGGGTTGTCCACAGAGGACACAGAGGGCACAGAGAGGAGTGGCCGGGGCGGCCGGGGCTCTTCGTTGAGGACGGTGCGCCGGGCGACGCGCCGGCCGGGTATCCACAGAGTACGCAGAGAGGGCGGCGTGGTTGCCGGCACGGTGCCCCGTAGCTTCGATCCGGGCCATCGCGGCGACCGTTAACACGCTGTTCATCTGCGGCGGCGGGACGGCGCAGCCGAGCATGGTAGTATAAATGGCGCCTATTGCTTCGATTCGTCCTCTGAATACATCAATAATCCGGCTGGCCCCCGCCCGGGCCTCCGCCGCAAAGGAGACTTGCAGATGAGCAACGCCGGCACCGGACTCAAGGGCGTCGTACTGGACGACACGCGGATCGCGCTGGTCGATGGCGAGCAGGGCAAGCTGGTCTATCGCGGCTACAACATCCACGACCTGGCGCAGCACGCCACCTTCGAAGAAGTGTCGTATTTGCTGTTGTACGGGGCGCTGCCCACGCGCGCCCAGCTGGCGGGCTTCGACCGGCAGCTGAAGGCGGGGCGCGCGATCCCCGAGCAGGTGGTGGAGATCATCGAACGCGTCAAGGCGGCGCACCCGATGGACATCCTGCGCACGGCGGTCTCGGCGGCGGTGGCGCTGGACGAGAACAGCCACGAGGCGACCGTCGAGGTCGGGCTGCCGGCGGGGGTGCGCCTGATCGCGCAGGTGGCGACTGTGGTGGCGACGATGCACCGCATCCGCAACGGGCTGGAGCCGGTGCCGCCGCGCGAGGACCTCTCGCACGCGGCGAACTTCCTCTACATGATGTTCGGGAAGGAGCCCTCGCCCGAGGACGCGAAGATCATCGATCTGGACCTGGTGCTGCATGCGGAGCACAGCTCGAACGCGTCGACGTTCGCGGCGCGGGTGGCCGCCGGCACCGCTGCGGACCTCGGCTCGGCCATCGTGGCGGCGATCGCGACGCTGAAGGGGCCGCTGCACGGCGGTGCCGCCGAGGCGGTGCAGAAGACCGTCGAGGAGATCGGCGATCCGGAGCGCGCCATCGAGTACATCAAGGACAAGATCGAGGCGGGCGAGAAGGTGATGGGCTTCGGGCACCGCGTCTACAAGACGGAGGACCCGCGGGGCGCCGAGCTGCGCGACGTGGCGCGCGACCTGGGGCACAAGCTGGGCAACGACCGCTGGTTCCAGATCCTGCAGGAGATCGAGCGGGCGATGGAGCCGTATCGCGCGAAGGGCATCTACCCGAACGTCGACTTCTACGCCGGGGCCGTCTACTCGCTGCTGGGGATCCCGGAGGAGCAGTTCATCCCGATGTTCGCGGTGGGGCGCATGCCGGGCTGGGTGGCGCACGTCCTGGAGCAGTACGAGGACAACGTGCTGATCCGGCCGCTGCTGGAGTACACGGGGCCGCGCCACCTGCGCTACGTGCCCATCGAACAGCGGACGTAGGCGCGCGCCGGCGAGCTGTCCACAGAGGATACAGAGGGGACAGAAGGGGGCCGAACCGTCGCGGTAGCGTGAGGGCCCGAGCGCATCCGCCTGCGGGCGGCCCTCACCCCGGCCTTCGGCCACCCCTCTCCCACAAGGGGAGAGGGGACTGCACGGACGTCTCGGTTCGGGATCGCGGGGGTAGTGTGCGTGCCGGTGGGGGCCAACTGTCCACGGAGTTCACAGAGAACGCAGAAGGCGCGGCCGGTGGGCTGCGCGCTCTTCGTTGGGGGAGCGGTGGCGGATGCGGCACCTCACCCGTGCTGACGAGCTGACCCGCTGACTAGCTGTAGTGCTGACCTGCTGACTCTGCCGGGTCGCGGCGGCGCATGGTGAAGAGGTCGCGCGGGTGCACGCGCATGAGCCACATCGCCAGCAGGCCCATGGTGGTGATGGCGATGCTGGCGAAGACGCGCGTGGCCAGCGCGTAGGCGAAGGCGGCGTCCCTTGGCGCGCCCTGGCGGGCCAGCACTTCGAGCAGGACGACCTCGTACGTGCCGATGTTCTGAAACGTGATCGGGAAGACGCGCACGACGCCGGCAGCGACGACGACGCTGACGTAAGCGGACAGCGGCAGGCCCAGCCGGAACGCCAGCCCGAACGTCCAGAACATCACGGTCTCCATGGCGTAGCCCGCCACCGTCAGCGCCAGCACGATGGCGAGCAGGCGCGCGTTGCGCAGCGCCTCCAGCCCGTCACGGATCCGCGGCCATGCGTCGGACAGCGCCCGTCTGGGGCGCGAGCGCAGCCGGCCGAGCAGCGGCCAGTCCGGCAGCTCGCGCGGCAGCAGCCGGCTCGCCAGGGCGAGCGCCGCGAACGTGGCAGCGATGAACGTGGCCACGATCCAGAACAGCGCCGCCGGCGCGAAGGCGAACCGGAAGAGCACGACGGCGACCACCAGCAGGGCGATCGTCGTGACGCCATCGAGCAGCGCCTCGGCCGCCCGGCCGGCGACCATGCCGGCGCGCGACAGGCCGTAGCGGTTCGCGACGATCTGGATGCGCGCGATCTCGCCGATGCGCGCGGGCAGCACGTTATCGACGAAGTTGCCGATGAGGAACGCGCCCAGCAGGCCGCGCAGCGGCACGCGGCCGACTTTCCGCAGGTAGAACTGCCAGTGGACCGTGTGGAGGATGCGCGACAACGCGTAGATCAGCACGGCGAGCATCGCCCAGCCGTACCGCGCGCGCGCAAACGCCGCGCCGACGTCGCGCAGATCCGTGCGCGTGATGGCGAGAGCGAGCAGCGCGGCCGCGAGCGCGACCTCGAACGTCCAGCGGCTGCGGAGCACTGCGGCGGGCCAGGCCCGCGCGCGGGCGCTGAGGGAGGGCATGTGGTCGCTCCCGCACAGAGCACGGCCGCCGGGCAGCAGCCGCCGCTGACGCCAGCATAGCGGCCCGTGATGTAGGATCCGCATACATCGCGGCGCCAGGACACGGCTGAAGGAAGCGGCGGCGCGACGGCGACGGCGCTTCCCGCGCTGCGCGGGGGATCGATCATGAACAACGCTCCCGGCAAGCAGGGCTTCGTCGCCCGCTACGTCGTGCCAGTGACCTACCGGCTGGCCACCGCCTTCGCGCGCGTCGCGGTGCGCGTTTACTTCCCGCGCCTGTCCGTCAGCGGGCTGGAGCACGTGCCGCGGCAGGGGGCGGTGATCATCGCGCCGAACCATCTCAACAACCTCGACCCGTGCCTGCTGTTCGCGATCCTGCCGCGGCGGGGCGTGTTCCTGGCGCACAGCGGCCTCTTTGACGTGGCGCCGTCAAGGCTGCTGATGACGCTGGTGGGCGCAGTACCGGTACGGAACGAGGGCATCGACGTCGATGCGCTTCGGGGAGCCACGCAGGCGCTCTCGCGCGGACTGGCGCTGGTCGTGTTTCCCGAGGGGGAGCGCAGCCGCACGGGCGCGCTGGTCGAGGGGCAGGCGGGGGCGGCGCTGCTGGCACTGCGCGCCGGCGTGCCGATCGTGCCGGTGGCGATCTCGGGCACGGGGCCGGTGGCGTGGCCGTGGGTGTTCGCGCGCCCGTTCCTCGGGCCGCGGATCAGCGTCCACTTCGGCGAGCCGTTCACGCTGGCGGCCGGCGACGAGCGGGGCGCTCGGGCGGCGCGCGCGGGCATCGACGTGATCATGCGGCGGATCGCGGCGCTGCTGCCGCCGGAGCGGCGCGGCGCGTACGGCGACGGGGGTTAGCCGGGCTGTCCACAGAGTTCACAGAGGGCACAGACGACTTCTGATTACACCGCGGAGGCGCAGAGGACGCGGAGATCAAAGGTGTAGCGACCGGAGCACCTGCTCGAGAACTTGCGGCACACTCGGCGCGCTCCGGACCTCCGCGGTGACATAGCGCGGCGGACCGAGCACCTCACCCCGCCCTTCGGGCACCCCTCTCCACTGCGTGGAGAGGGGATTGTGCGGGAGTGTTGCGCTCTTCGTTGCGGGTGGGGGCGCGAGACCAGGTGTGTCCGCCTGCGGCGGCCCTCACCCCGGCCTTCGGCCACCCATCTCCCACGAGGGGAGAGGGGCGCGCGCGTAGTGTCGCGCGCTGCGTCGGGGCTGGGGGCGGGATCGCAGCTGCCGTGCCCGCCCGGACCTATCCCCCGGCCCCTTCCCTAGGAGGGAAGGGGAGCGCGGCCACAAGGGTGGCGCCGTGCAACGCGTCAGCGTCCAGCGAACGATCGCGCGCTCGGCGGATCGCATGGCGATACACTGGCGCAATGCAGCCGCTGGGACCGATCTACACGCTCGACCTGTTTCCGGAGATGCAGGCGCAACTGCTGCACCTGCTCTCGACGCTGACGCCCGGCGAATGGGCGGCGCCGACGGCCTGCGACGACTGGTCGGTGAAGGACATCGCGGCGCACATGGTCGCCGACGACCTGGGCGTGGTATCGCGCGGACGCGACCGGCACAGCGGCGCGGACTGGTTCGATGCGTCGTCGCACCAGTCGCTGGTGGCGTCGATCGACCGCCAGAACGACGAGTGGGTGCGGGCGATGCGGCGGCTCAGCCCGCAGTTGATCTGCGAGCTGCTCTGGATGTCGGGCGAGCAGTTGTTCGAGCACTTCTGCGCGCTCGACCCGCACGCGACCGGCGGCCCGGTGAGCTGGGCGGGGCCGGACCCGGCGCCCGTATGGCTCGACATCGCGCGGGAGTACACGGAGGGGTGGGCGCACCAGCAGCAGATCCGCGACGCGGTGGCGGCGGTGCGCGACGACGGGTCGGCAACAGCGCTGCGCGACCGCCGCTTCTTCGCGCCGGTGCTGGACGCCTACGCACGCGCGCTGCCGCACACGTTTCGCGACACCGATGCACCCGACGGCACGCACGTGCGGCTGGTCATCGACGGCGAGGCGGGCGGCGCGTGGTCGCTGGTGCGCGACGGCGGCGCATGGGGCCTCTGGAGCGGCGTCGATGCCGCGCCCGCCGCCTCGGTGACGATGGACCAGGACGTGGCGTGGCGGCTCTTCACGAGGGGCATGACGCCGGCCGCCGCGCGCGAGCGGGCATCGCTGGAGGGCGATGCGGCGCTGGCCGCGCGCGTGCTGGAGACGGTGGCGATCCTGGGGTGATGCTGGTGGCGTGCGGGAACCATCGTCGGATCGATTCTATCCACAGATTTCACAGATTGACACAGATGGGGTCGCTGGCTGGGGAGGGCGCTGCTGCCTGTCGTGGCACCTCACCCCGGCCTTCGGCCACCCCTCTCCACGCTGTGGAGAGGGGCTGGGGGCAACATTCGTTTGTGATTCGGGCCGGTGATCTTGGGGGGAGGGGGTGTCCGCCTGCGGGCGGCCCTCACCCCGCCCTTCGGGCACCCCTCTCCCACGAGGGGAGAGGGGACTCGGGCCTAGCATCGGCTCGCGCTCAAGCCGATGATCACGGTATTGGAGCGCGACGGCCGGAGGCCGCCGTCTTACGCGCTGCGCGTGGCCTCGTCTGCGGCGGACGGCGTGCGGGACGGCACGCGGCCGCGTGCCCCGCTGTTCTCACGCGCGGCGGGTGCCTGTGACGAAGAGGGCGGTGTTCGCGAAGAGGCGCGGGGCTGTGGGGATGGGCCACATCTCCGCGCACACGGCGGCCTTCGCTTCGTCGATGCGGTCATCGGGGATGCCGGCGGCGACGACGTGGCCGAAGATCCGCCACGCTGTCTCGAAGTCCTCCATCTCGAAGTCGGACTGGCAGGCGTCGACGCGGGTGTCGATGCCGGCGACGGCGAGCTGCTCCATGAACGGAGCCGGGTCGGCGAGCGAGGCGCCGCCGACGCCGGGCATGGGCGGCCGCGCCGAGAAGCGCGCGGCGAAGCCCAGCAGCAGGTTCAGATCGCAGACGTCGGGGCCGCCCCACACGGCGGCGACGAAGCGGCCGCCGGGGCGCAGCACGCGCGCGCACTCCTGTGCCGCCGTGGCGCGGTCGGGCACGAACATCATGCAGAGCGAGGCCGTCAGCACGTCGGCGGAAGCATCAGCGGCGGGGATGGCGGTGGCGCTGCCCTCACGGAAGTGGATGCCGGCCACGCCCGCGGCCTCGGCGCGCGCTTCGGCCTGGAGCAGCATGCCGGGGCTAAGGTCGATGCCGGTGACGCTGCCGCCGGGCGCGACGAGCGCGGCCGCGCGCATCGCGACGGAGCCCGTGCCGGTGCCAAGATCGAGCACGCGCTCGCCGGGCTGCAGGTGCGCCAGCTCGATGACGTGATCGATCACGGGCGCGAAGCGGCGGTCGATCTCGTCGACGTAGGTCTGCGCCGTGCGGTCCCACATGGCGCGCTGGCGGTCGGTGAAGGCGGGATCGTTCGTCAAGGCGTCCTCCGGTGTTGTGCTGTGCGTGTCATCGTGATGGAAGCGAGGGGGGCAACTTTTCTGGCCGCGATTCTCATTCGCTTGCAGCGATCCCGTCCGGCAGCCAGGCACCGCCGGCGCGGAGGGATCGCTGCAGCGATGGCACATCGATCTGCTGCACGGCGACCGACGCGCGGAGGGCGTGCACGGCGGCGATGCCGGCGGCCTCGCCCGTGGCGAAGGCGGGCGGGATCTCTTTCGTCGCGTGGTGGGCGCGGTGGTCGACGCTGATGCAGCGGCCGGCGACGAGCAGGTTCGACGCGCGCTTCGGCAGCAGGCTGCGATACGGGATGTGGTAGACGGC
>Ga0315281_10012758_pt1 | contig 11420 bp, 10 predicted proteins | sample YL17G07_0_MG_FD_204540 | JGI IMG/M metagenome (GOLD analysis project Ga0315281, IMG submission 204540) | Sediment microbial communities from Yellowstone Lake, YNP, Wyoming, USA - YL17G07_0 | ecosystem: Environmental > Aquatic > Freshwater > Lake > Sediment | place: USA: Wyoming | collected... | reverse complement strand
GATCTCCTGCTCGACGGACTGGCAAAGGTGGAATCCCCGGCGAGCGCTCCCTCCCCCATCGAAACCCCGGCCTCACCGCAGGAGGACGAAATCGAGGCGCTGGTTCGGCGGGCGCGCGAATATCTCGAAGGCGGCGATTCCGTCAAATGCTGGAGGACCCTCCGCGCCGCCCTCGAGCTCGACCCCCAGGCCAAAGGGGTCAAGGACTCGCTCAAGGAGGCCGAACAGGCCGTGCTCGCCTCCATCGAAGAATCGGGGATCACCGGATTCAAGATCCCCTTCCTCAAAGTATCCATCGGCGAAATCACTCAGCTGAACTTCACGCCGAACGAAGGATTCATTCTTTCGAGAATCAGCGGAACCTGGGACGTGAAGTCGATCCTGAAAATCTCCCCCATCCGCGAAATCGACGCCCTGCTCATCTTTCAGAAGCTGCTCGTGGAAGGAATCATCGCACTGCGGTGACCGGGGCGGTTCCGAGATATTCGCGAATCGCCACGAGGCGGATGTTTTCCTTTTCGAGCAGCGGGAGCACGCTTTCGAGTGTGTCCAGCGTCGAGGTTCGCGCATGACCGATGGCCAGAGCACGCCCATTGGCGCGGGCGAGGCGAAGTAGCGATTTCCACTGACTCTCGATCGCGGCGGGATCGGGATCGTCGTCGAGAAACACGTCACGCCCCGCCGTCGGAATTCCGAGTTTTCGTGCTGTTTTCTCGGCGACGCTTCGCGGGCCGGTCCGGCTGTCGATGAAGAAAAGGCCGCGCGAACGCAAAACTCTCATCGCCGCTTCCATGAGTCCGGGGTCGGTGGTGGCCCGCGACCCCTCGTGATTGTTCACACCCACGGCATGGGGAACGGCCTCGAGATCGGCCGCGACGGTGCGGGCAACCGTGGCATCGTCCATCCCGATGCGAACCACTCCCGAGTCGTCCTCTTCCCGGCCGCGGTCGAGCGGCTGCATCGGCATGTGACACATGACGTCGAATCCGTGGGACGCCAGCCACGATGCGCTCTCGCGGCTCTCCGGTCGAAACGGAATGACGGCGAAGACGACTTCCCTGGGGAGCCGGAGGGACGCTTCGCGCACGAAGCGCATGTCATTTCCGACATCATCCAGAATCAACGCAATGACCGGACCACCCCTGCTCCCGGGCGGGGCCGTTCGCCCGAGGGGTAGCGCCTGCGGTCGAGGGCGGGCAATCGCCTCTTCCCGGGCCGAAGGGAGAGGGTCGGGAACGGCGGGCCGAGGAGCCGGCGGCGCCACGGCGGCCGGGTCGTTACTGCGCTCACTGTCAGGCGGAACGATCGGAGCCGATGAAGAAGCCGCCGATCCGGGCGAGACCCCTGGCAAATCGACGGGCCCGGCCGGGTTCTTTCCACCGCGATTGTCACCCGCCGAATCGACACGATCCCGGGCCGCCGTCAAAGGCGCGGTCGCCGTGCGGGAGGGCAATTCCTTCGAAATTCGCGGAATCGGTTCGACGATCTGATTGTCGAGAATGCGATGAGCGCCCACGGCGAGAAGCGCGATCGCGGCGATCGAGATCGCAACGGTCAACACCCCGCCGGCCCCTTTGGGCGAGGACTTTCCACCTCGGCGGCCCGAGCCTCCCGATTTCTTTTTCGATTTTCCGGACTTGGACGATCCGCTACGCGGAGGAGGACTCGAGCTTCCCACGATCCCGATTGGTTTCCCTTCGCTCGAGCGCCGCAGTTTCCGGGATCAGGCCGCTTTTTTCAGCGCAGAGCTCTCGAGAAGCTCGAGAGCGCGATCGAGAATCGGATCTTTCCCGTCCTTCTCGGACGTGTCCCTCGAGTAGACCTCTTCGACGGGTTCGATCCCGCTGCCGTCGATCGCTTTCGCGGCGCCCCCCGGCCGATAGCGAACGACGGTCAGATAAAGGCCTCCTCCCGAAGGAAGTAAAACGAGGCGGCGCCGTCCTGCCAACCCCGACGTCGGTTCGCCGACGGTCTTCGCCTTAACTTTTTCGGCGAGGAAACCGGCCAGAACCTCCGCTGTGCCGGCCGTACCGCCGTCGGTGAGAACCGCGAGCGGCCCCGAATAACGGGACGACGAGGCGGGGGTAATCCATTTCTTCGGCTCACCCTGACGAAGCTGTTCTTCCGCGAATGAGACACCCGCGCCGGCGAAACGGGCACCGATCGCCGCGGCCGCGTCCAGATCGTCCCCCCCCGAACCTCGAAGGTCGACGATCAACGTCCCGGGGCGCTTCGCGAGAAGTCCGTCGAGCGCCCCGGCGGTTTCCTTCGAGATCCTGACGGGATGAAAAATCGCGACCTCTCCCCTCTGATCGACTTTCGGAGAGGGATAGACGAAAGGCTTCCGCACCAGTTTCACGTTCTCGCGCCGGGTTTTTCCAGGCCGGAGGATCGAGAGCTCCACACTGGTTCCGGCAGCACCCACCAGAAGCGATTCCGTTTCCCACAGAGCCAGTCCGCGGGTCGGCTTCCCTCCGATCACGGCAATGAATTCCCCTCCCTTGAATCCTGCGTCGGCGGCCGGACTCCCCGGAACGACGGCCGCAGCGGCGGGGTATCCACCCCTTCGGGTCAGGACGATTCCCACCCCGCCCGGCGTGCGATCGATGAATGTCTTGAATGCCTGGAGCTTCTCGGGAGAAACGTAATCGCAGCTTGGGTCGAGGGCGCCCGTGATTCCGGCGAACGCTCCGTCGAAAAGCTTTTTGGTGTCGGCCGGTTCGACGTAGTTGTTCCGGACGAGGCCGAGGACCTCGCTGAACGTGCCGAGACTCTTATAGACGGAGTTTCCGCCCGTCCGGCGCTGGACCGCGCCGGACGTCACGACGACGAGCCCTAACAAGAGTCCGAGCAGAGCTCCACGAATCGCCAGTTTTTTCATGTCGGGAACCTCAAGCTCCTCTTGGTCAGGATGATCGCCGGTCGGCGACGACATCGTCATTTTACGCTCCCGCCCGCCGGAGGGCGCAGCCAATTCACAGGATCCACCGCCTGGCCGCCATCGCGAATTTCGAAATAGAGCGTCGTCGGCTCGTCCTCGGACGGCACCGAGACGGCCCCCACGGGCTGACCCATCTTAACGTCGTCACCCTCTTTCACCGAAACTCCAGCCAGCTTTCCGTAAAGAGTGAGGAAACGATCGCCATGGTCGACGATGACCAGATTTCCATAACCCTGAAGCCATTTCGCGTAAAGCACGCGGCCAGGATAAACGACGGCGACTCCGCGGCCGGCCGGAGAATCGATTTCGATCCCGTTGTTCATGACGTAGGCGCCCCATCGCGGATGTTTTTGCCGGCCGAAACCCGACCGAACCGGCCCTGGAAGCGGCCAGGCGAGGGCGCCTCGAAAATGACGCGCGCTTTCCCCCTGCAACGCCATCGGCCGGCTCGATTTCTGAATGAGATCGAGAAGGCGCTCGAGCCGGCCCGCTCGTTCCTGCAGCTCGGTGAGACGCCGCGCGTCTCTTTCCTGTTGATGCCGGAGATCCGCAGCCACGAGCGATTGGCGGTTTCGCGCCTCCCGCAACTCATCTTCCTTCGCGAGCCTTCGCCGGGCGAGCTGGGTCACGAGCTCCCGAACGCGGGTCAGATTCGAGCTCTGCTCGGCCAGCAATCGGCTCCGTTCCTCCAGATCGCGAACCAGGCGGCGATCGCGGCGGGCCAGATACGCGAGGGTCCGGGCCATCGCCATCCGATCTCCGGATCCTGGCGCCAGAAGGAGGCGCATCATTCCGCCATTTCCGAGGCGGTAGAGAGCGCCGAGCCTGGTTCCGAGTTTTTCGACTGCCTGTTGCCGGGCTGCCGAGGTCCGTCCGATGTCCTCGGCGAGATTTTTCGCCTCGTGGGTGGCGCGTTTCAGCTCCGCCTCGGCGAGCTCTCTCTCGCGCCCGAGGAGCTGAACGAGAAGATCGATTCGCTTCGCCTCCGCCGAAGCATCGGCAACGACGCTCTTTCGCCCTTCAACACGCGTCTTCAGCTCGGTCACTTCACGGCGAAGGCGGTCGATCTCCGCGGGATCAGGAGCCTCTCCCAGGTTCGAGACGGACGGCGATGCCGAGGCGGTCGACGTCGCGGGCGATGCGGGCGGCGCCGGCCCTTCCTGGGCCCGGGCGATCCCGCCGACGACGGCGAAGGCCGCGATCAGAGCCCGGCCTCTCATTCTTTCTTTCGCAGATATCCGCCGGCGTGGCCACCCGCCCGGCCGCACGATCCGTCGGCGGCGTGCGTGAAGTGAAGCAGGTCACCGCCGCCGGCAGGGTGAACGTATTCTCCTTTGATTTCCACGACATCCCCGGCCAGCAGATCGACCCACATTCCACGGCACGTCAGATCGTGAACGACGTGAACGGGTCGTTTCGTGTCGATCACGAGCGCGGAATCGCCCCCCGGATCCCGCCCGGAAACGCGCTCGAATCTCTCGATCGCGATGTCGAATTCCTCGAAACGGCGTCCATTCGAATGAGTCGTTCGACGAGGCACCCCGAGCGTTTTCGCAACGGCAACGATTTCGACATGAGGGTTCTTGAATGAAGGAGGCCGATGGCTCGCCTCGACCGTCAGCGCAGCGAGCACGAGAGCCAGGGACGCCGTCAGCCGCCGGGAGAAAAACAGGCGCTTCATCAACCCGAATGATAAGCGAGGGAACCGGCAGGATGGCGAATATCGAGCGCGAAAGAGATCGCCGGGGTCAGCGCCCGGTCGCGGCGCCCGGGCGCACGCTTCTGCGAAGAAAAACGGACGCCGCGGCGAGAGAAAGCACGAAGGATCCGATCCAAAGCGTCGTCGCGCCGAGCCGCTCGTAGACCACGGTTCCCGCCCAGGGTCCGATCGCGAACGCGAGGGCGAAAGCCATCGTGTAGAGGCCCATGTATTCGCCGCGGCGGTCGTCCGGAGAGATGTCCGCGACGTAGGAGGACATCGAAGGAAAGAGCACCATCTCACCGAAGGTCCAGATCACCACCGTTCCCGCCACGCCCCAAAAACCGGTTGCGACGGCGAGAGCACCGAATCCCGCGCCGCACAGAATCGACCCCCACGCGAGCGTCTTCTGGTGGGAAACTTTGGACATCGCCAGATTCAGCGGTACTTCCATGAACACGATCATCATCGTATTGATCGTGAACAACAGCCCGTAGGTCGACTCCTTGAAATGAAGATCCCGCACCAGAAACAGCGGCATCGCCCCTTCATGTTGAAAAAAAACGATCGTCGTCAGGAGAACGGCGCCGAGGAACACGAGGAGTCGTCGATCGCGGTAGCCGGGAAGAGTGGATCCCGGGGAACGATCCGGCAGCACCGTGGCGTCCCCTTTTTCCGGAGTCGACACTGGAATTTCGACTTTCGACTCGCCCCGATGCGGCTTGACCGCCACCAGAACGAATCCCGCTGCGAGGCTCGTCGCGCCATCGACCCAAAAAAGCGCGTCGAACTTCCAGACAGCGAGGAAACCGCCGATGGCAGGCCCGATGCTCATACCCAGGTTGATGGCGAGCCGGACGAGCGCGAACGCCGAGCGGCGCTGTCCGGCACTCGCCTGTTGGGAAATGACCGTCAGGACCGATGGACGAAACGCCTCCGCCGAAGCCGCGAGCGCGACCGTCGCAACCGAAATCGCCGTCCACCCATGCGCCAGCGGAAACAGGAAAAGAACCGTCCCCGAAACGAAGAGTGACGCGGTCATCACCCGGAGCGGACCCCATTGATCGGAGAGCTTTCCGAAAAGCGGGGATGCCACCAGCGCCGTCGTACCGTAGATGCCCAGAACCAGTCCCGCCCGTCCGGCGCTCATTCCCTGCGACCTGGTCAGATAGAGAACCAGAAAAGGTAACACCATCGTCCCCGCCCGATTGACGAGAGAGGCGGCCGACACGACCCAGACGGATCGCGGAAGGCCGCGAAGGCCGCGCCAGGGATTGAAGACCGAAGAGGAGAGATCCGCCATGGGCGGCGGAAGTTATCACGGCGCGGAGCGCTTTGAGGTTCCCGATTCTGGGAATCCGGGCCCGGCCACGGTATCCTCTCGCGCTGGAGGAAAGATCCCGATGATGACGCTCCGAAGTTTCGTTTTGGGAAGCTGGGTCGAGGGGAGTCATCGCGCCACCCTTTTCAACCCTTCCACCGAGGAGCCGCTCGCCGAGGCTGGAACCGGAGGCATCGACTTCGCCGCCGCCGCAGATCATGCGCGGCGCGTTGGCGGGCCGGCCCTTCGTTCCATGACTTTTGCAGAGCGGGGGGAAATGCTCCGAGCGCTGTCGCGCATGATCTACGCTCACCGCGACGAGCTGCTCGCACTCGGAATCGCGAACGTCGGCAATACTCGAAGCGATTCGAAATTCGATCTCGACGGGGCGACCGGAACCCTGTCGTCGTATGCCGAGCTGGGCATTTCGCTGGGGAACAGAAAGTTTCTCCTCGACGGCGAAGGAATCTCGCTCGGCCGGGGCGCGAAACTCTGGGGGCAACACATTCTGACTCCGCGAACCGGCGTTGCCGTCCATATCAACGCTTTCAATTTCCCCGCCTGGGGAATGATGGAAAAAGCAGCCGTCGCACTCCTGGCAGGAGTTCCGATCCTCTCGAAACCAGCCACGTCGACGGCGCTGGTCGCCCACCGGATCATGGAACTGATCGTGGAGAGCGGCCTCGTTCCCCCGGGCGCATTTTCATTTCTGGCGGGGTCGGTCGGTCCCCTGCTCGATCATCTCGGCCCCCAGGACTCACTGGCGTTCACGGGATCGAGCACGACGGCAGCCCTACTCCGCAGCCACCCCGCTTTTGTCGAGCGAGCCGCACGAATCAACATGGAAGCCGATAGCCTCAACTGCGCTCTTCTCGGCCACGACGTCGAGCCCGGCAGCGAGACCTGGAACCTGTTCATCGGCGATGTCGCGAGAGAAATGACCCAGAAAGCCGGACAGAAATGTACCGCCGTCCGGCGCATCTACGTGCCCGCCGGAAAGCTCGCCGCCACGCGGGAGGCGCTCGCCGAGCGGCTCGGAGACGTTCGCGTCGGCAATCCCGCCGAGAACGAAGTGACCATGGGGCCCCTCACGACGAGGGATCAACATCGAGATGTTCGAGAAGGGGTCGAGAAGCTGCTGAAGGACTCACGCGTCGTCTGGGGCGACCCGAAAAAGGTCTCGCCCATCGGCGTTCCTGAGGGGAAGGGATTCTTCCAGTCGCCGTTACTCCTCGAATGCGAGAACCCCACACCCGCCGACTCGATCCACAACCTGGAGGTTTTCGGACCGGTCGCCACTCTCATGCCCTACGACGGGCGCGTGGCAAGCGTCGCACCTCTCGTCGCCGCAGGAACCGGGAGCCTCGTCTCGTCGATCTATTCCGACGACCTCGAATTCGTCGGTACCTCGGTCGCAGCGCTCGCGCCGTATCACGGCCGCCTCGTTCTGGGATCGAACAAGATCGCCGGCCAATCGATCCCTCCCGGCGCCGTCCTTCCGCAACTGGTTCACGGCGGCCCAGGCCGCGCTGGCGGAGGCGAGGAGCTCGGGGGGATGCGCGGCCTGCAGTTTTATTTTCAGCGCACCGCGCTTCAGGGAGCGAAGGTCGTGATCGAAAAGGTCTTCGGATCGGAGACGCCCGGCGCCCCTCCCCTTCCCGCGGACAACGAGGGCCCGGCCCGCTGAGTCACTTCGGCCAAGAAGAGGCTCCTCTCAACGATCCTTGGAACTTGATGTTTCCATCTGAGATGGCATCAGGTCATTCCAGGAAGAGTCGGAAATCGGGCCGGCTCCCGCGCCGGCACTTGACTTCCGACTGAAAAGTCAGCGCCATCCCGTCAGCGAAAATCCAAGTCCCACGAGAAATTGAGACGAGCCTCAAAAGCCCGATCGAAGGAGTAAAATCGGGCAGTCTCAAAATGCGATCGACCCGGAAGCGGTGACGCCGACGAACTCGATCGAAAACGCGCCCGAGGAGGACAAGAAAGTGAACAAGACCCGTCTGTTTCAACGTCTCGCCGGACCGCTGTTGATTCTCGCCGGCATCGCGGTTTCGGCCACTCTCACCGGTTGCTCGACCACCCCCGCGAGAGCGACCGAGGTCGCCCCCGAGCCGGGGCGCGCCGAAGGAACCAGCCCCCTTGATTCGACCAGTGCGTACGATCCCGAGATCGGAATCCAGGTGGTCCGAAAAGGCGGGGTCGTCTCACCCAAATGCGCTCGCGTCACGATTTCAAACGTCACGGAGCCGTGCGCCTCGCTGAGCGAAGCCGAATGCCGACTGGCAGCCGAGAAAAAAATGAAACTCCGGGCCGTCGATCGAGGGGGGAATCTTCTTTTCATCTCGACGGAAGGAATGAAGGACGGAGAGTACACGCTGGGCGGCCAGGTCTGGCACTGCCCATTGAACGACCTCGACCTCACGGCGCTCCCGGGCGGCAAAGGTCACTGAGCCCGGCGCCGATCGGGCTGAACCGGCGGGCCTCGATCCGCCGGTAAGCCCGCTACGCCCTCATCTCGCGAAGCCTCGTGATCCGGTCATCGAGATCGGGGTGAGAGGCCCAGAGTGCGAGAAGCCCCCGCCGGCCGCCGTTGATCTTGAAATTGGCCAGCGATGGCGCCCGGTTGTCGACGATCGGGACGGCGCGCTTCAGCGCTTCGAGCGCGCCGATCATTTTTTCCCGTCCAGCCAGATGGGCTCCACCCGCGTCCGCACGGTACTCCCGCATCCTGCTGAACCACATCACGACGATGGCGCCGAGCAATGAAAAAGCGATCTCGAACGCGATCACGAACACCCAATTGAGCATGTAGGAAATTCCGCCGCCGCGCTGCCGCTCCCCCCTCAGGAAACTCGAGAGAGTAAAGGCCGCGACACGCGCCAGAAACATGACGAAAGTGTTCACGACTCCCTGGAGAAGGGTCATCGTGACCATGTCGCCGTTGGCGATGTGGGTCATCTCGTGCCCGAGAACTCCTTCGATCTCCTGTCTCCCCATCCCGCGCAGAAGGCCCGACGACACGGCCACAAGGGCGCGACTCTTCGTCGGTCCGGTGGCGAACGCGTTGAGCTCCGGGCTTTCGTAGATTCCGACTTCCGGCATCGGCAGGCCCGCGGCTTGCGCAAGCCGCCCCACCGTCGCGACGAGGTCGGCCTCGACTGGCGATCCGGTGCGGGCCGGATCGATCACCACGACTCCGAGCATCATCTTCGCCATGATTCGCGACAGAGCGAGCGAAATGAACGCGCCCGCGAATCCCACGATGCCGCAGAAAACCAGGAGCGCTCCGAACTTGATTCCGTGGCCGTTCAGATAGGGCTGAACGTTGAAAACGCGAAGCGTGATCGAGATTGTGATCAAAACCAGAATGTTGACCGCGAGGAACAAGAAAATTCGTTTGACCATGATGTTTTCTCCTGCCCGGCTTCTCTTTGGGGACGCAACCCCAAACCCGGCGCCAACAATTAAACTCAAGTGGCCGAACGGCGGCAAGCGGCCCCGATCAACTCGCCCGGCCTGGCGCCCCGAAACACTAGCGCTTGCTTTTCGGTTCCGGGAATTTCCCGGACAGTGCTTCCCGAGCCACGACTTTGGCGGCCTCCGAAAACTCCTTGCTGATCATCCACCGGAGATACTCGGGAGTTTTCGCGGCGACATCCTTGAGACGAAGACCCCGATGCTGTCCGAACCCGATGACGACCTCCCCTTCCCTCCAGCGAAATCTTCCTTCCGGATCGAGAAGGCCGTCGGAAACGACATCGTGAAGCTCGGTCACGGTCGACGGAAGATCCGGGTAGCGGTCGAGCTGGCCGATCAGAACGTCGAGAGTCGCTTCCGCGTCGGCCAGCGCGCCGTGGGCTCCAACGAGCTCCTTGCCGCAGTAAAACCTCACTGCGGACGAAAGATCGCGCGGCTCCCGCAGAAAAAAAATCTTCTGGGGATCGACCAGGGATCGACCATCCAGCGGCAGGGTCTTGCCGGCGCGGCGCAGCTCGTTCTGGAGAACCGGGATGTCGAACTTGAGAACGTTGTACCCGGCGAGATCCGAATCGCCGATGAAAGCGAGCACCTCGTCGGCAATGGCCGGGAACGCCGGCGCATCCTTGACGTCCTCGTCGCGAATTCCGTGAATCGCGCTGGTGTCGGGAGGGATCGGAATGCCCGGATTGACGCGGCGAACGAGAGACTCTCGCGCGCCGTCCGGCCGGATTCTGACGAGGGCGATTTCGACGATCCGGTCGCGGGTCGGATCGGTTCCGGTGGTTTCGGTGTCGAAGACGACGAGCGGACGCTCGAGAATGAGTCGCATGGATGGATGATTCCTCTCCGTCAGATTGTATCGGATGAGAGCCGCATCCAGGCGCAAAGCTCCGACCACTCCGGTGGAACCGGCGCCGACCATTTCCAATTCTCACCGGCCGAGCCCGGAGGATCGATCCATTCCAGCGACTGGAGGTGGAGGGCGAGCCTCGACACGAGCGGCTCGGCTCGATCGAAAGGCACGCCGGGCAGCTCATTCCAGCGCCGGTCGGGGCGTTCACCGTAAAGCCGGTCGCCTGCAATCTCTCCGCCGAGCGCACGAACGTGCAGACGAAGCTGGTGCATCCGCCCCTGCCTCGGTGACAGCCTGACAAACGCAAGCGGCGGCCGCCGCAGCATCAGCTCCCAATCGGTCACCGCCGGCCGCCCGGCCGGATGGATCGATGAGCGCGCCGGCGGCGGAAGCGGAGGAATTCCCTCCTGGACGCCGCCCTGGAGAAGCCGTCCGGCGAGAGGCTCGCCGTAAGCGGCGCGAAGCGCGCGCGTCAACAGATTCGGCCGGCTCGAATGAAACTCCAGAATCGGCTCCTCGATTCGCCCGGCCCCTGGCATCGGAGGGATATTCGCGGGGATCCAGGCGATCGCGGCGTAATTTTTCCGGACTTTCTCCCGCCACGATTCCGACGCGGCTCGAAGAGCCTCCTTCCCTTCCGCGAAAAGAAGCACGCCCGAAGTCTCGCGGTCGAGCCGGTGGACATGATGCCAATCCGCACCGAAGAGCCGCCGAAACTCGGCGAGAACACTTTCGCGGCCGTGTGAAAGCAGCCCCGCCGGCTTGGCGATCGCGAGGTAGGGCCCGCGCCTTTCCAGCAGCTCGAAGGGGAGCGCTTCGCTCATTCCTCCAGCCGCCGGGATCGAAGCTGCTTTTTTTTCGATTCGTGCTTCTTTCCGGTCAGGCGTTTTTCTCTGGCCCCGAGCGTCGGCCGGGTCGCCCTTCGAGCTTTCGGTTCGACGAGGGCGGCCCGGACGATCTGCCTCACCTTCTCCCGCGCATCCTCGAGGTTCTTGGATTGATCGCGGGTCTTCTGACTCGTCATCAGAAGATTTCCGTCCGCGTCGAGCCGGTGACGCGCAGCGTGCACGAGGCGCGCGCGCTGTCGATCGTTCAATCCGGAAACGCGCCCGAGATCAATCCT
>Ga0315281_10012757_pt1 | contig 11421 bp, 10 predicted proteins | sample YL17G07_0_MG_FD_204540 | JGI IMG/M metagenome (GOLD analysis project Ga0315281, IMG submission 204540) | Sediment microbial communities from Yellowstone Lake, YNP, Wyoming, USA - YL17G07_0 | ecosystem: Environmental > Aquatic > Freshwater > Lake > Sediment | place: USA: Wyoming | collected... | reverse complement strand
TCGCGCTCCGGCATCGCCGCGATGCTGCAGTCGGCCACCGCCGGCATTTGGCAGGACAGGCGGAAGCGTTCGCGGACACCGTCCGGGCCAAGCTGGATCGTGTCCTGCAACGTAGGCGGCGCGATCTCGCCGGCAAGCACCTTCACCCGGCAGGATCGGCACCGCCCGCGCCGACCACAGGTCGCCGTAATGTCGATCCCGGCCTCAAGCGCTGCATCGAGCACCGTCGTCCCACGCGGAACGGTCCGGCGGGCCAGTTCGCGCCCACTCTCCGGGTCGAAGAAGGTGATGCTGACGGTCTGCGTCATCGCGTCCCGGATTGCGACGCCGGCCGGCGTGCTCCGGTGGACGATGGGCTTCGGAACGCCGTCATGTAGCGTCGCGAGTCCTCGTCCCGGCCGAGCACAAGGTCGGCGGCAATCTTGAATTCCGTGAAGTCCTTCGGTGAATTCAGCACCGGGTCGATCATCAGCGTATCGCAGCCGGCGAGGATCGACAGGATGATGAAGGCGTGGTTCGCGATTTTGCGCTGGGGCAAGCCGAACGATGCATTGCTGTGACCGCCGAAGATATGCACCCGCGGATACCGCCGCCTGATCTCGCGCACGGCCTCGAGATAATGCGGGCCGAAAGCGCTGCCGGTCGACACGGGGAATGCCAACGGATCAAGATAACGGTCGGTCATCGCAATGCCGGCCTGATCCATCATTTGCATCAGCTCAGCGAGATTGTTGACGCGTTCGTGCTCGTCCTTCGGCATGCCGTCGCGGCCACTGGCGTTGGCGAACAACAGCGCGTTCGTGGCTTTGGCAGCCTTGATCAGATCCTGCCGGCCTTCTTCGAGGTTGACCGAGTTGATGGCAGGGCGGCTGCGGCTGCCATCGTGCGCGCCCAGGCCAATCATGATGGTTTCAGGATCCGAGGAATCGATGGCGATTACCGCATCGGTGATCTTCTGCGCAACCGGGACCAGCCAGGCCATGGTCCGGTGACGCACATCGGGATCAACGGCGATTTCATCGACGCACAGGTCGATGATGTTCGCGCCGGCGGCGGTTTGCGTGTTGATGATCCAGGCGATGTAGTCCAGATCCTTGCGGCGCACCGCATGCGCCACATGCGGGATCTGAAAGGTCCGCAGCTTCGCCGGATCGGTCGGGTAAATGTCGGTGATGTCGAGCAGGCGCTTGCCCCCGTCCGGGCCGGCGTAGGACACGCCAACCTTTCCACCGTCATGCACCACACGCGGGCTTGTAATCCTGAGGCGGCGCGTGGCATTGAAATTCTCGCCGATAATGTCCAATACTCTTTCGATCATCTTGAGTTTTCTCCTGAAACTTTCTGCGTCAACTCCAAATTCATGTGGGGGCGCGCCTGGGCAGGTTGCAGATCACTGCGCCAGATGAAGCCCGTAAAGTCCGGTGCGCGACATTTTCGGTGTCATGGCGCAGCTTCCTTCGAGAAGCCGGGCGGGAAGCGCGGTTTCGTCAAACAGGGAAAAAAACCGCGGCTGGTCCTCCAGCAGCCACTCCACTTTGCGGCCGTCGATGCGGGACGTATAACCCGGCGCCATGCGGCGCGTCAGGGCAAGACCGTCGCGCCGCGCCTCCGCTTTCAGGTGAACCCTGAAATGCCGCGTCGCCTCCTCGATCCCGAGCCATCCCGCGATTTCCAGCATGTACGCCTCGAGGGTCTGCCCACCCGCGGTGAGATTTTTCTGGGTGCTGTCGAATCGGCCCCCCAACGACAAGACGAAGACCGCGACTTCGTCGCAGCCCGAGAGGTATGCGGCGAATGTCGGGCCGCGAAAGAACGTCCCGGTGGAAAGAACGAGGCCTTCCGTGGTGCAACCCGCAATCGGCACGCGACGGTAGGCGGCGGCAGGGGTTGCGGCAGTTGCCGCAAGCGCCGCCATGGCCTCGGCAGTCCTGCGGACCGGCGCTCGGATCGGGGCGTCCTGGCGGTAACCCATGACGCGGAGCACACGCTCGGGCGAAATCTCGATTCCGCGCGGCACAAAAACGCCCGCTGCGCCTCGCGCGTCGTTGGTGCCCGCGGACGGTGGCCGGTCGTCGCCCGACGCGCTCCGGGCCGGGGTCAGGGAACGATCGGGCACGGAAATCCCTTGGCAATCGCGGCGCAAGCCAGGCAATCACCGCGCAATCGGGATGGCTGCCGGGCGCCGGCGCAGCGCCAAAGGCAGCAAAGGGACATCGCAGGCGCAGAGGTCGGAGCGCTCATACCTGCGCGGCATCGTCGATGGGTTCCCTGCGCTTATGGTCGCCGATCAGCTGTTCGCGCAGAAACTTCGACAGATAGTCGATCGCGTAGACGGTCAAGACCACGAGAATGATGATCAGGCAGGCTTCGCGCAGCTCATAGGCGCGCAACCGGTCACCGAGCAGAAAGCCGATGCCGCCGGCGCCGACAATGCCGAGGATCGAAGCTGAGCGGGTATTGTGTTCGAACATATAGAGCGTGTTCGACAACATCATGGGAAGCACTTGAGGCAAGACGCCGAACCAGATCTTGTGCAGCCAGTTGCCCCCCAGCGAAGTCACTGCGTCTATCTGCTTGCGGTCGAGGTTCTCGATCGCTTCCGAATACAGCTTGATGAAGGTGCCGGTCTCGACGATGGCGATTGCCATGATCCCCGCAAGCGGACCCAGTCCGACGGCGCGGACGAAGATGAGCGCCCAGATCAGGTAGTCGAACGAGCGCAGCAAATCGGCGCCGCGTCGCGTGCCAAACTGGATCGGGCGCGAACGCGTCATGTTCTTCGCGGCCAGAAAGCTGAAGGGAAACGCCAATAACGCGCCCAGCAAAGTGCCGAGAAATGCCATCGCGACGGTTTCACCCATGGCCTTGAGGAAAAGCGGGATGTTGTCGTAACCTGCGGGAGGGAACATCTGGGATACAACGGTTTCGCTGAATTTTGACACTCCGTGCAGAAAATCTCCCGAGAGGAAACCGAACCGATAGAGGCAATAAATTGTCAGCGCCGTGGTTCCGCCCCAGGCCATCCACGCGTTCAAGCGCTGGCGAAGGGGCGCCCCGAACGCGCCGGGATTTCGCTCGCGCTCGGAAGCGATGTCCGCTTCGGTTATGTCGGCCAGTTGCGCGCTCATGCCTGTCGTCTCAATGTGAAAAGCTGGCTTTGCCGATGGCGCCGTGCCGGATATTCTCGCTTAGCATGTCGATCGCCATGATCGTCGCGACAATGATCAGCAGAATGGCGCCAACATCGGAAAAATAGAGGAGCTGAACCGCGGTGAACAAGTCATGGCCGATCCCGCCGGCCCCGACGAATCCAACAATCGTCGCGCTGCGCACATTCAGCTCAAAGCGCCAGAATGTGTAGGACAGGTAGTTCGGCAGCACCTGGGGCAGCACGCCAAAGCGCATTTCATGGAACCAGTTTCCTCCCGCCGAGCGAATTCCGTCGATCGGCAGCGGGCTGATATTCTCGTTTACTTCGGCGAACAGCTTGCCTTGCGCCCCCAGCGTGTGCATGGTGATCGCAAGGATCCCCGCCACCTCCCCGATGCCGAAGGCGAACACGAACAACAACGCCCAGACAATATCCGGAACGGTGCGCGCGATCTCGAGCACGCGGCGGGCAACCCAGTAGACGAAGTAATTCTGCGCCAGGTTGCGCGCTGCAAAAAAGCTGATGGCGCCACCAATGAGGGTGCCGAGTATTGTCGCCAGATAGGCCATCAACAAGGTATTGAAGAGGCTGTGAAACCATTCGCCGGCACCCCAGTACCATTCAGCGAAATCCTTGGCGAACGAATCGAGACGAATGGGTGGCAGCATCCTCGAAAGAAATTCGGTCGCGCGGGGAATTCCCTCAATCAGCGTCCACAGGCTGAATTTCGTCGTCACCAGGGCCGTTATCAGACACAACATAAAAGCTGCCCCGAACAGCGCCGCGTAAACCGTCTTCTGTCGCCGGTACTCGGCGTATTGCTGCTCGAATCGCGCAACGACGCCACGCGGATTGGCGCCGGCGCTGGTTGGAGTGTTGCTTATCGCCATTTTCGTTCCGCTAGCCTGTTGCAATTGTCGTAGCGCAAATGCGGCTCCGTACCGCATTTGCGTAACGCCCGAGTCGGTCATTTTTTCTTGCGCGCCTCGCGTTCATCCACGGCGGCCTGGCAGATCAGCTCGTAGTCCTCGTGCTTGACCGGAACCATGCCCTTGGTGCGGCCCTGGGCAATTGCTTCGGCGATCTTCATGTCGTGATCCTTGAGGTCCACGAACAGCTTCTCCAGATCGGCGCGCATTGCCTTTGGCAGATCTGTGCGGATGACCACCGGCGGGGACGGCAGCGGCGGCGAGGTCCATACGACGCGAATCTGTTCGCGCTTGAGCAGGCCCTTGTTCATCATGGCGCGAAGGTTGCCTATGTTGTCGTCCTTCGAAGTCCAGGTGAAGGCAGCGTCATAAGTCCCCTTCAGCACACCCAGTACCGCTTGCGGATGACCGCCCGCGAGCGGGCTCTTGAAGTATTCGTCGACCGGCTTGCCCATGGCGCGAAACGCCGCGGTCGGGATCAGATAGCCGGATCCGGATAGCGGATCGGTCCGTGCGACGACCTTGCCCTTGAGATCTTCGATGGTTTTGTAAGGACTCTCGGCCTTCACGACAATGACCGAGACGTAGCCCATCGAGCCATCCGGCTCCATCGCCGCTACCAGGGGCTCGACCCCGCCCTTGCTGTCCATCCGCGTCTGGCAATATGAAAACCCGCTGAGCCAGGACAGATGGATCTGCTTGGCGATCAGGGCATTCATCACGCCCGAATAGTCGCTCGCCGTATAGAGTTCCATTTTTACGCCGAGTTCCTTTTCGGCAAGCTTGATGAACGCGTCCATATCCTTGACGGTGTTGCTCTGGGTCTCGACTGGAATAACCCCGTACTTGACGACCGGAAAATCTTTTTGCCAGCCGCCAATGTACTTGTCGGCTGACGCGGCCGGGCCGGCCGGCAAACACAACGCTGCAAATGCAGCGGCACCCGCAAACTGACGCAAATGCTTGGTTACCATGATCGTCTCCTCCAGTTTGACTGCCTCGTTAAGACCGCTTCGTCCAGACTGCCTCCGCCAAAGCAAACTGCCGGCTCCCCTGACAACTCGGTCGCGCAGGGATAGCCCGCGTCACCTGCCCGTGCCGGCAACTGTCTCCGGCACCCTGTCCGCCGCCGAAGCCGCGGTCTGTGTGGCAGTGAACGCCAGCTCGACCTCGTCGTCCGCCGGCTCGCCGTCGCCGTGCTCGCCGACACCATAGATCTCGCGCGCCATCGATTCGGTGAGTTGCGAGGGCAGTCCATCAAACACGATCTCGCCCTTGCGCATGCCGATAATGCGGTCGCAATAGTCCTTCGCGGTCTGCAGCAGGTGGAGATTGCAGATCACGGTGATACCATCCTCCTTGTTGATCCGGCGCAGGGCATCCATCACGATGCTTGCGTTGCGCAAGTCGAGTGAGGCAATCGGCTCGTCGGCGAGAAGGATCTTCGGCTCCTGAACGAGCGCGCGAGCAATCGCCACGCGCTGCTGCTGTCCGCCGGACAACTCGTCGGCCCGGTACAGGGCGTGCGACACCATATCCAGACGCTGCAGCGCGCGGATGGTGAATGCGCGATCCCGCGGCGAAAACATCAACAGCAGGGCACGCAAGGTGGAGTGATAACTGATGCGGCCCATCAGGACGTTGGTCATCACCGTGAGGCGGGGCACCAGATTGAACTGCTGAAACACCATGGCGCATTGGGCGCGCCATTTCCGCACTCGACTTCCCTTCAGTGTGCAGACGTCGACCGCGGTGCCGAACACGCCGTCGCTGAGAATGTGTCCCGATGTCGGATCCGCCAGTCGATTGATCATTCGCAGCAACGTGGATTTTCCCGCGCCGGACCGGCCGATAATTCCGATCATCTGTCCCTCCGGCACCTCGAATGTCACGTTGTTCACCGCGACGAGATTTCCGAAAGATTTCGTCAGGTTTTCGATTTTCAGCGTCAAGCTCCCTCCTCCCAAACACCGTTACGCCGGTTCCGCGCGGCAACTTTGGCAATCCCGTTGGTATGGGTGCCGGAAATGCCTTTCGCGGAATGTAACCATTTCAATCCCATGCTCCCGCGATGGACGGATTTTCCTGTCTTCTGGTGCGTATTACGGGTTTACTGGAGCGCGCTAAGCGGCTCGCTGAGGACGAGGGGCTGAGACGGGAATCCGTCCTGTGAAGCCCGAATATGCGACGCACTGCCGACAGCGCAATCGCCGCAAAAAATATATCCGTTTTTATCGTAGGGGCATTGCATGCGGATGTCAAGCGCGGTGTTGCGAACTTGCCGCGAGCGGATTGCGAACACCCCGGACAACCGGCGCGCGCAATGTTTGCCCGGCGAATTCTTCGCGCCGCAACGCCGTTGCATCGATCCCTGCCACGCTCCTGATCCTGCCGACTTTCCACACCGGTGCGAAGCAGGTGAAGCAGCGACAGGAAATCCGGCATTCTCCCGGTCGCGGATCGCAGGCGCTGCATCCGCTTGAATGCGGAACGCGATCGAAGGCGGAGGCAACCCAGGCGTCCTCCTGTATACGCGCATGGTATCGGCGTGGTGGACATCTGGCGTGAACGCTTGCGCGGCGCTCAGGCGGCGAGTTTCTCGGTCATCAACCGCTTGACGAGGTCAACGGCCTCCGGCGCGTTGTCCCCGTAACCGTTGGCTCCGATCTCGGCGGCGAACTCGCGCGAGACCGGGGCGCCGCCGCAGATGACCGGGATCGTCAGGCCTTCCTTCTTGATCTGCGCGACGATCAATTTCATGAACGGCATGGTCGTGGTAAGCAACGCCGACAATCCGATAACGTCCGCTCCGACCTTCCGCGCCGTCTCTATGATCATCTCGGCCTTCACGTTAACACCGAGATCGATTACCTTGAAACCGGCGCCCTCCAGCATCATGCCGACAAGATTCTTGCCGATGTCGTGCAGGTCGCCGAACACGGTCGCCGTGACGATGATGCCTTTCGGCTGTGCCTTGGTTGCAACGATGATCGGGCGCAGCACCTCCACACCCTTCTTCATGGCTCTTGCGGCCATCAGCATCTCGGGGACGAAGAATTCACCCGTAGCGAACAGGTCGCCGACCTCGCCCATCGGCGGAATCAGGCCTTCGTCGAGGATCGTATTGGGCAAATGCCCGGCCTCGAGCGCTGTTGCGACCAGATCCGCGCAGAGGTCGCCCTCGAACTGCATCACCGAATCGTAGATTTTCTGCATGATCGGCTTGCGGCCGACGGCAGCATCAACGCGCGCCCGATCCTTGGCCGCGTCAGCGGCGAACCCCATCCCCATGAATCCCTTGCCGCCGGCCGATTCTACGGCGACCCCATCGGGTCCGCTCAGCACTTGCCCGGCATACGGACGGTCTCCGGCGCGAAAGCGCTTGACCGCCTCGATCGCCGTGCGCACGTTTTTCACTGGTGTCTGCGCGCTGAAGCTGCAGAAATAGAGAAAAAATTTCTTGCCATACGGGCCGCGGCTGCCGACTTCCATGTATTCATGCACGCGGCGGGTGATGTCCTCGCGCGATCCCTTTTGCAGCAACAGGGTGCCGATGCCGAAGCTGAGCGCGCAGCCCTTGGTGTCGGCGTACCTGCGAATGCGTTCGGTGCCGATGCGGAAACAGTCGGCGTCCTGGACTTTGAGATACTGCGGAGTGATATGCAGCTTGGTGTCCCAGTATTTCTCCGCATTCTCGGCAAACGCGTCGCCCCACCAGTTGTCGCAGCGCAGCCCCCGCCGGTTGCCGGTAAGCGCGCGCAACTTGTCCAGATAGGGAACGGAAAATTCATACACCATCTTCTCGGTGATGAAGGGCAGTGAGCCGACTGCGTCCTTGCCATTGGCCACGCTCGCGCCGGGAATCATCTTGAAATAGGCGTTGATGTAAGGCGCCAGCACTTCCTCGACCAGCCAGTTCATCACCTTGTGGACGAACTGAGGGCGCTCCTCTATGGCGACGACCATCTTCTCGAACTGCATTACCTGGGCGCACAGGTTGATCGGCGCGCAATAGTGGATATGGTGCGCGAACCCGGTCAGTTCCTGGCATATCTTCAGCGCTTCGAGCACCCAGGGCATACGCCCTGTCTTGAGCGGATCCGGCGCCTTCATCCTGGCGAGATCCATCTCGTTGGCGATCAGCACGCGCGTGTTGTCGAGGGCCGGATAAAGGTCGTCGAACCACGCCATATCGCCGCCGAGCGCTTCGGCTTCGACTGAATAGACGTCCCAGACCATGTCCGGAATGTCGAAGCCGAACTCCTGCTGCACGTCGAGGCAGCCACGCACAAAGAGTTCGGGATCGCTGAAGAAGCGCCGGCCGTTATGGCGGCCATAGGCCATGCAGAACTCGGCCATCTGGGTGGTGACGGGAACGAATTCCGCGTCGTTGCCGTCCATGATGGCTTTGTATTGGCGAATGCCCGCGCTGAAATCGTATTTGTCGTACTTGTATTGGTACTGGGTCATCGTGGCTTCCTTCCGCGCAAACCGCTTGCGCGACAATGCCGCGCGTTGCCGGCGCAACGCAAGACAACATTTTGGAATTGAAGCGGGCTGATGACGTTGACTGCTGTTCCCGTACTTGCGGGATTGCCTGAGTCGTTGCCGGAACGCCCGATGATCTTGCTAGAATGTCGCGCCCGTTTCAGACCCGCTTCACGCTGAACAAGTCCGGCGATGATAGATACCGTCCACGCTCATGTCAAGGCAGGCCGGGTTCCGACAGGCAGGTCGGTTTCCGCACCGTTTATACGCTTGTGCGAAACCGATTGTGGCAGCGGATCCCGCCCATGCGTCCGCTTGGGCGCGGGTGCATCGCAATGTTTTCCCGGCTGGCCGCGGGATTTCGCTTGTATGATTGCAGATCGCTTGGGCTTTGAGGCAGAATCAAAGCGGGAGAGACCGATGGGCAAGCCATTGTGGGACGCGCAACGGCACGGCGAGTACATCAGGCAAAGAGACGACGCGATCGAGCGCCGGGCCGATCTGCGCGAGGGTACGTCCGTGGCGCGCGACATCGATGCGACCTGGGCTCTGCTCCCCGCCGAGGAGCGCCAGGTGCTCGAGTATCTTGTGCTCTCCGGCGCGCGCTCATGCATCGGACACTGCAATGATCCATTGTTGTCGCGCCTGGTCGAAAGAGGGATGCTGAGCTGGCCGCCCGGCGTCCGGCCGGTCCTGACCGATGACCTTGTGACCGTGTTCCTCATGGCGCCAGCGTTATGGGCGGCCCTCGATGCGCGCCGTGGCGAACTGTTTCCGCCTGAACGGGAGCAAGCACGACTGATTGAGGAGGCCGCGAAACAGTTCGGCGAGCGCTTGATGCCGATCGCTTCGGCCGATGCCCCGGACCCGAATCCGTCCGTGGCGTAAGGGAATATCCGCTTTTTCATGAAGTCGCGCCTGATCACCAAGGCTACACTGCTGCTCAGCGCGCGGCTGAACGACACAAGCGATGCGCCGCGGCCGCTGTCACTTTCCGAATATCATCAACTGGCGCAGTCGCTGGACGCACTCGGTCTCACGCTGGCTGCCTTGCTGAGGACCGATGCCAAGACCGTGCTGCGACCGTATCCGGGCGCCGACCGGATCTTGCGCCTGCTGCGGCGCGTCGCCGACGTTGACTTCCTGCTCGACCATTGGGACCGGCTCGGCATCTGGGTGCTCGGCGAACGCGAACCGGAATTTCCGGCGCGCCTTCGCCAGCGGTTAAAAACCGCCTGCCTTCCGCTGCTGTTTGGCGCCGGCCCGAGGGATACTCTCGACCAGGGCGGCCTTTGTGTCGTGGGATCGCGCGACAGCCCGGCGGAATCGCACAGTTTTGCCCAAGCTGTCGGTGCGCGCGCCGGCAGCGAGGGCCTCGTCGTGATTTCCAGCGACATGCGCGGCATCGACCGCGAAGTGATTTCGGCAACGCTTGCTTCCGGTGGCCGCGTGATCTGCGTCCTCTCCGACAGTCTTGAAAAGGCGGTGGCGAGCAAGCGCTATCGCGAAGCATTGGCCACGGGTCGCGTCTCACTGGTGACGCCGTTTACCCCTGACATCCGTTTCGCGGTCGCCAATGCCATGCGAGCGAACCGCTATCAATACGGATTGTCGGACGCTGCCATCGTGGTCGAGACACGACAGTCCGGCGGCATCTGGTCGGGCGCGGACGAGAATCGCAAACACAGGTGGGTGCCGGCATTTGTCCGAACCGGCGCCAATGTCGCCGCGGGCAACAGCGCGCTGTTGCATCTCGGCTTGTTGCCGATCACTCTGCAGGACATCGAACAAAGCGCGAGTCTGGCGCAACTGCTGATCGAACGTGCGACGTCACCTTCAAGCCCGAGCCCAGCGCGCAGGGAACGCCCGGATTTGTATGCAATCTTCCTGTCGGAGCTGGTTCTTCTTGATGAGGCGATAGCCTGCTCGGAAGATTCAGTGGCGCGCCATTTCGGCATCGAGTTGCTGCAGGCGCGAACCTGGCTCGCGCGCGCGCGGGACGGCGTCGCAGCGAGCGGCGCGTTGTCCGCGCAGGCTGTCAGCAGCTAACGCCGAGCCGAGCTTGCGCGCCGATTGCGCTGCCGGTTCTTGAAGCAAGACAGGCCTGCAAGCAAAGGTTGGCGGGGTATTCCTAAAACAAATCTGCTGAAATCATGCGGGCCGATCCGGGGCGACTGCCCGCCGCGCAGCGCGAAAAAAAAGGCAGGGAGTTCCCCTGCCTTTTTCCGGAAGAAAAAAAGACTTATTTCTTTGCGTCTTTCTTGTCGTCCTTCTTTGCATCTTTCTTCTCGTCCTTCTTTGCATCTTTCTTCTCGTCCTTCTTTGCGTCTTTCTTCGCGTCTTTCTTTTCGTCTTTCTTCGCGTCTTTCTTGTCATCCATCTTGGCGCCGGTATGCGACGCGGCAAAAACGGAACCCGTCGACAGGGCAAACACGGCAGCGACAACGGCAGCAATCAGCTTACGCATGAGGTTTCCTCCTTGGATTATCGGTTGGCAGTTCATGGCAACTTTTTGGCGGCTGCCTGGGTCGAAGCTTACCATAAATCAATAAACTGCAAGGCCGTTGGCAGGTGAGCACCCATGTTATTCTTCCGCCGCCATGAGATTTGTCATTGACCGCAGAATGCGGGCCGCACCCGGCGTCGTGCTGGTTCTGGCGATCGCAAGCGCCCCGGTTCTGTCCGCGCCCCATATACCGGACCAGGACTCGGTGGTGCTCGAACGCCTGCCAATCAGTCCCGGGGATCCCGTTGCGCGCGAGCTGCGGGAACTCCGCAGGCAGGTCGCCGCGAACCCGCAGGATTCGGCGATGGCGGTGCGGCTCGCACGACGCTACTTCCGGCTGGCGATGT
>Ga0315281_10012756_pt1 | contig 11421 bp, 9 predicted proteins | sample YL17G07_0_MG_FD_204540 | JGI IMG/M metagenome (GOLD analysis project Ga0315281, IMG submission 204540) | Sediment microbial communities from Yellowstone Lake, YNP, Wyoming, USA - YL17G07_0 | ecosystem: Environmental > Aquatic > Freshwater > Lake > Sediment | place: USA: Wyoming | collected... | reverse complement strand
GATATGAACATCGAATTTCCGAAAGGCATTAGCCCTAACCCCCGGCACGCGTCTCGGCGCCGACGACGATGGATTTGATCATCGGGTCATCCATGACAATGAATTTCGTCATCGGGTCATCCATGACAATGAATTTCGTCATCGGGTCATCTGGTTGTCTGGTCATTTGGTGAAAAGCGCATGCTGACCGTTGGCACCAGGCTCGGGCCCTATGAAATCGTCGCCCAGATCGGCGAGGGCGGGATGGGCCAGGTGTATCGCGCGACCGACACGAAGCTGAAGCGTCAGGTCGCGATCAAGATCCTGCCGCCAGCGCTCGCGGCTGATGCCGATCGGCTCGCGCGTTTCCAGCGCGAAGCGGAAGTGCTCGCGTCGCTCAACCATCCGAACATCGCGGCGATCTACGGGCTCGAAGAAAGTGGTGGGATCACCGCGCTCGTGATGGAACTCGCCGAGGGCGAGGATCTGTCGGAAAAGATTGAAGGGCTGAGGGCGAAGGGCTCAGGGTTGCCGATCGACGAGGCGCTGCCGATCGCAAAGCAGATCGCCGACGCGCTCGAAGCGGCGCACGAGCAGGGCGTCATCCATCGCGATCTCAAGCCGGCGAACATCAAAGTTCGCACCGACGGCACGGTGAAGGTCCTCGACTTCGGCCTCGCGAAGCTTGTCGGTCCGGCGGAAGCCGGACTTCACGGCGAGCCGAGTGGCGCCCACGGCGACGCACGTGGCGTCCGGCTTCAGCCGGACTTCAGCGCGTCCCCGACGATCACCACGCCCGCGATGACGCAGGCGGGGATGATTCTTGGCACGGCGGCGTACATGAGTCCCGAGCAGGCGCGCGGGAAGACCGTCGATAAGCGCGCCGACATCTGGGCGTTCGGTGCCGTGCTCTTCGAGATGCTCACGAGTCGCCGCGCGTTCCCCGGCGAGGACATCACCGACACGATCGTCTCGGTCGTCAGCAAGGAGCCGGACTGGAGCGCGCTGCCGGCCGCGACGCCGGCGGGCCTTCGGCGGCTGCTCGCCCGGTGTCTGAAGAAGGACCCGAAGGCGCGGATGCGCGACATTGGTGAAGCGCGCCTGCAACTCAAGGAACTGGTCAGCGGCGCGCCGGAGGAGATGCCCACCGCGGTCGTCGCACAACCGACACCCGCGCCGCGACGTCCGCTCTGGAAGCGCGCCATTCCTGTTGTCGCCGCCGCCGTCGTGGCGGGCGCGATCGTTGGGGCCGCCTCATGGACGATCTGGCCGCCTCCGCCCTCTTCGCCGGTCACGCGTTTCGCGCTCACGCTCGGCGAGGGTCAGCAGTTCTCAGTTGTCAACATCCAGAGTCTGGCCGTCTCCCCGGACGGCGCGCGGATCGTCTATGTGGCCAACAACCAGTTGTACCTGCGGTCGCTGTCCGATCTCGAGGCGAGGCCCATTCCGGGAACACTACAAGCGAGTACGCCGGGCATGCCGGTGTTTTCGCTCGACGGCCAATCCATCGCGTTCTATTCACGGGAGGACCAAGCGATCAAGAAGATCGCCGTGAGCGGCGGCGCGGCGGTCACGATCTGTCCGGCCGACATATCGTTCATGGGGATGACCTGGGACAGCGGCGGGATCGTCTTCGGTCAGGGCAGCAAGGGCATTCTGCGCGTCTCTGCGAATGGCGGCCAGCCAGCCGTGCTCGCCAGCGTCAAGAACGGCGAGGTGGCGCACGGCCCTCAGGTGCTGCCGGGTGGCGACTGGGTGCTGTTCAACTTTGCCACGGCCGCGACGACCGAGGGCTGGGACAAAGCGCGGATCGTTGTGCAGTCGCTGAAGACGTCGGAACGCAAAACACTCATCGCAGGCGGCAGCGATGCCCGGTATGTGCCGACCGGGCTTAGCTCGCCAAAGCGCGCCGAGCGCGAAGGCGGGCACCTCGTGTACGCGGTCGGCGGCGTCATGTTCGCCGTGCCGTTCGATCTAAGAAGTCTTGCCGTCACGGGCGGACCGGTGCCTGTCGTCGAGGGCGTCAAGAGATCAGCCGTATCCACTTACGGCACCGCGCAGCTCAGCGTCTCCAGCACAGGGTCCCTTGTGTTCGTCCCCGGCCCGGTTTCGGCCTCCACCGGTCAGTCCGATCTGGCGCTGATCGATCGAAACGGAACCACGCAGCCGCTGAAGCTCCCGCCGGCCCCGTACGAGTACCCGCGGCTGTCGCCGGACGGCAAGCGGATCGCCGTTGGCAGCGACGATGGCAAGGAGGCCATCGTCTGGATCTATGACCTATCGGGCGCGACCTCGATCCGCCGGCTCACGTTGGGCGGCCGCAATCGTGTGCCCGTCTGGTCCGCCGACGGCGAGCACGTCGCGTTCCAGTCCGACCGCGAGGGCGATCTCGCCATCTGGTGGCAGCGCGCCGACGGCACGACGCCGGCGGAGCGCCTGACAAAGCCGGACAAGGACACGGCTCATGTGCCGGAGTCGTGGTCGCCCGACGGCAAGACGGTGCTGTTCAGTGTCGCCAAGGGCTCGAGCTACGCAGTCGCGGCGTTGTCGTTCCCGGATAAGAAGGTGACACTCTTTGGCGGCATCCAGACAGCGCTTCCGCCCGCAGCGGTGTTTTCTCCAGACGGGAAGTGGGTGGCGTATTCGGCGGCAACGCCCGAAGGCGTCAGCAGTTCGCTGTTTGTCCAGCCGTTTCCAGCGACCGGGGCGACGTATCCGATCTCGAAAGGCCCCGGCATCCATGCCACGTGGGCTCCCGATGGGAAGGAACTGTTCTACGGCGCAGGTGGCGGCCCCGGCATGGTGGCCGTGAGTGTGACGACACGGCCGACATTCACCTTCGGCAACCCGGTGCCGGTACCGAGACTGTTCGGCGAGCGTGGCCGGACGTTCGAGCGAAATCACGACATCACGCGCGACGGCAAGCGATTCCTCGGCGTCGTCGCCGTCGGGCAGAACGGCGCGTCCGGCGCGCCCGCGGCTCCGCAGATTCAGGTGGTCTTGAACTGGTTCGAGGAGCTGAAGGCCCGCGTGCCGACGAAGTAGCCGGCAGGTCTTCATTCCCCACGTTCCCAGTGCTGAACGGATTGGCCGCGCTAAAATAGGTCCTGGTTCAGATGTACGCACCAGTGAGGGCAGCATGGCAACCGTAACGTTCGACGTGCCGGAAGCGGCGCTTTCGGCCCTTCGCTTGTCGCCGACGGAATTCGTGAAGGAGATGCGCGTCGCGGCGGCATTGCTTTGGTACTCGCAGGGCGAGATCTCGCAGTCAAAAGGCGCCGAAATCGCCGGCACCAGCCGAGCGGAGTTCATCGACGAGCTTGCACACCGGCGTATCCCGGTCGTGCAGGCGACGCCGGAGGAGCTGCAGGACGAGATCCATCGTGAGTGAGGCCTGGATCATCAACGCCTCGCCGCTCATTCTCTTCGCTCGAATCGCCCGGCTGGATCTGTTCGAGCGGCTCACACCCAAGGTTATCGTTCCTCGCGCCGTGCTCGAAGAAGTTCGCGCCGGTCAGCACAAGGACCCAACCGCTGCAACTGCCTTGGCTTGGGCGGCGGAGCGCTGCGTGCCTGACGCCGCCGTGCCCGTTGGGGTTGAGCACTGGGACCTGGGTCCAGGCGAATCACAAGTGATCGCGCACGGCCTCGCGGGCTCGCGATGGGTTGTACTCGACGACTTGGCCGCCCGGCGCTGCGCCGTGGCCCATGGCGTGGCGGTCATTGGCTCGCTCGGTGTTGTCCTGCGTTCGAGGCAGCGCGGGCTGCTCGACGCAGCCAAACCGTGGGTCATGAAGCTGATTGAAGCCGGGATGTTCATGGACGCCCGGCTTCTGGAACTCGCACTCAAGACCGTTGGCGAATGATACCGGTCGACAGGAGCGTCGTCCCGCACGACTATCGGCCCCTTCGTGGTGGAATAAAGCCTCTCTGGTCGCGAAGTGTTTACCCATCCAGATGACGAACGATATGAACAAGACACTCGCGCTGATCCTGATGGCCACCGTCGCGTCCGCGTCCTGCAATCGCGGCGGCACGACGACGAGTACGGCGAAACCGACAGTCGCCCTCGTCCTCAAGACGCTGAACCACCCGTTCTTCGTCGACATGCGCCGCGGCGCGCAGGAGGCCGCCGATCGGCTCGGCGTGACGCTGCAGGTGCAGGCCGCCGAGCGCGAGATCGACGTCGAGAAACAGATGCAGATCGTGGAGAACATGATCCAGACCGGGATCCAGGCGCTCTGCATCACGCCGAGCGGCTCGCGCGAGATCGTGCCCGCACTCGTCAAAGCCAGGAACGCGAAGGTGCCCATCATCATCATCGACACGCGCGTGGACGCGAAGGCCGCGGCCGACGCCGGCGTGCGAACGGAAACCTTCGTCGGCTCCGACAACTACGCCGGCGGCTCGCTCGCCGGCGATCACCTGGTGAAGGTCACCGGCGGGAAGGCGCACGTCGGCATCCTCGAGGGGATTCCCGGTCACGAGACCGGCGACTCCCGCCTGCGCGGCTTCCGCGACGCGGTGAAAGGCGCGCCCGGCGTGACGATCGTCGCCTCGCAGCCGGCGAACTGGGAGCGCGATCAGGGGTTCACCGTGTTCCAGAATATGCTGCAGGCGCACCCGGACATCGACAGCGTCTTCGCGTGCAGCGATCTGATGGCGCTCGGCGCCATCGAAGCGATCGCCGCCGCCGGCAAAACCGGCACGATCCGCGTGATCGGCTTCGACGCGCTCGACGATGCGAAGAAGGCGATTGCGGCGGGAACGATGGACGCGTCGGTGGCGCAGTTTCCGGCGGAGATGGGGCGGGCCGCCGTGGAAAGTGCGGTGAAGGCGATCCGGGGCGAGGCGCTCGCCGCCGACATCAACGTGAAGCTCTCGCTCGTGACCAAGGACACCCTGAAATGACGTCGACGCGCACCAGCAAACTTGCAGTGGGTCTGATTGGCGCGGGGCGTCTGGGTCGCGTGTACGCGCGCGACCTGGCGAGCCGCATCGCCGAGACGAAACTGGTGGCCATCGCCGATACGGTGGAGTCGCTTGCGCGTGAAGTCGCCGCGGAGTTCGACGTGCCGACGCACTATGCGGATCCGCTCGCGCTCATCGACGACCCGGCGGTGGACGCCATCGTCGTCGTCAGCCCGACGCACACGCACCGCGAGATCGTGATCGCGGCGGCGAGCCGGAAGAAGCCGACGTTCTGCGAGAAGCCGCCGTCGATCGCGCTGGACGCGGCGGACGAGATGCGGCACGCGATTGAGCGCTCGGGAATGTTCTTCCAGATGGGGTTCATGCGTCGCTTCGACGCGGGCTACGCGTCGGCGAAGAAGCAGATCGATGAAGGCCGCATTGGCACGCCGCTGGTGTTCAAGTCGACCTCGCGCGACCCGTTCCGCCCGAGCCTGGAGTACGCCGATCCAAAGAGCAGCGGCGGGATGCTGCTCGACATGGGCATCCACGATTTCGATCTCGCGCGGTGGTTCATGGGCGACGTGCGGACGGTGTCGACGATCGGCGCGACGATCGCGTACCCGGAGCTGGCAACCGTCGGCGACATCGACAACGCGGTGGCGAGCCTCACCTTCACCAGCGGCAAGCTGGGCGTGGTCGATCTGAGCCGGAGCGGGATCTACGGCTACGACATCTCGACCGAGATTCTCGGGCTGGAGGGGACGCTGAAGATCGGCTACCTGCGCGAGACGCCGGTGCTGCTGATGACGAAGAACTCGGTGTCGCACGACACGGTGCCCTATTTCATGGAGCGGTTCCGCGACGCGTACACGACGCAGCTTCAGAACTTCGCGCAGAACGTGCTGCAGGAGCGGCCGCCGCCGATCACGATCGAGGACGGGATGGAAGCGCTGCGCATCGGCGTCGCCGCGACGCGCGCGCACGAGACCGGCCGGTCGGTCGTCGTGACCGCGGTCCGTGCGTCGTAGAAAGAACGTGGACGTCGCAAAATACTTAGCCGGCTCTATTTCGGGATGACGCCCATCCTATCCAGATAAGCGGCGATGATCTCGGCCTGACGCTCGGCGCCGACAGGCGTGTGGTGAACATGGTCGTCTTGAAACCATGCAAAGCCCGTGTCGTTCACCGCCATCGCCGCCGCCAGATCGAGGAATAGCGAATCTGTATCACGCGCGATTTGCTTGACCAACACATTCTGCTCGTCAATCGCGTCGAGCAAGGCGCGCGCGCCATCCAGTGTAGGGTCGGCAGCCAACGCCTTGTGCTCGGCATCCGTATCCCATGCGAAGGTCAAGAAGAGTGATTTCGCATTATTGGCTTGAGCAATGGCCGCAGTCGTCTTCAGATTGCGCTCGAAGTAGATCGGCGGGTTGTGTTCGCGCCGGTCGGAGAACTTGCTTCCGTCCACGCCCTCGGGCGGGCAGTAGCCGGTGCGCGCCACGCGGTTTTTCAGATTGATCGGGTTGTCCATCGAGCCCAAGCGGATCGCCAGCAGCCGGTAGAGGGCACTGGCCGGAAGCTCCCTACGAGTGGTCGACTGCCAGATACCCCGATCCGTGCCAAAGCCAAACAGGGGCGTATCGCCGCTATAGCACTGCGGGTCCTCGTAGATGCGAACCCACGCATCGTTCACGCCGTCGTAATCGATTACCAGATCGGGCTCTAGGGCGAGACCGCGTGTTTGCAGCGTGATGATCGAGTGCAGGCTGGTGTACATCGGCACGCCCAGATTCACCACCTGAACGTTGTAACCGTACTTGTCGCGAAGAAGGATTTGCAACCGAAACGGCCACGCTTCACGCGCGGTCAGGCCGTCGCCATAGGTGGTCGAGCCACCCAACGCGAGGATACGGAAGTTGCCTTTGGGCTTGGGAACATCGACCTTCGGCCCGCGAATGCCCCGATCGTTGACACCCTCGTAGTTGGGGTTCAGGGTGTAGTTCAGGAACGGCACGCCCGCGAACTTATACGTCTTGGCGTCGACGGTGCGCGCATCGTAGAGGTACATGGCTTTCTCCTGCTCGCTGCCGCGAGCTGAAAACCACAATCGCACGCCGCCTTCAAGCAGCAGCAGCGCACACATCAGGCCGAGAACCGCCAGCGCCAATCGGGGCAAGAGTCGCCTCAACATGTGCACTCCAACTCTATCGTTGAATCAGGGTCACCCCTTCATGGCGTTCCGGAAAGTCGCAAGGTCGAAGTAGTCGCGCCACTGACTGATCTTACCGGCGCGCAGTTCAAAGATGCCGACACACGGCAGATCAACATTGCCCTTCGTGGTCTTCGTCTTGTCCAACCGCTCGGCGATGACGACATCACCAGCGGCGATCATCGTCTTCACTTCCCAGACCGTCTCGGTCCACGTTGCGATGAACCCCGCGATCATCTTCTCGATGTTCGCGCGTCCGCACACCGGTTGCGTTGGAATATTGACGTAGCATCCATCTTCGGCGAAGTAGGACGCCAGTTCAGCAGGGTCGAGCCGCGACCAGGCCTTGATGAACTCCCGCACCAGCCTTTCATTCCCATTCATCGTTCCGACCTCCTGACGGTCTGGATTGATCGCCCCGAGCCCACCGGCTAACCCGCTGGCCATCAAGGTCCGACGGGTGATCGTGTGTGTCATGTCATCTCCTCGGCGGGCTGCGCCGCCGTCCCTGATGTCTGGGACAGCGTGCGAGTCTAACTCAGCGGCTGCCGGCCGGCGCACCCGACGCACGCTGTCAACCCGTGGTCTGCAATGACCGTGTGGTGACACGAGAGATTCGCGCCTTCGTGAACCGCGACTGGGCGTCGGCGCGACGCAGCAAGGACATCTACTGGGGGGAGCGGATCGGGCGCCTGGGCGCTGTCCGAAGGCCTGCGCATTGGCGACCCACTCCGCCAGCAGGCGATGCTGTACGACCCCGCGTGGCCTCGCGCCGGCGATCGGCGGGAGGATCTGCTGACGCACGTCCGCCTGGCCGAGCTATTCCGCCGTGCCGGTACAGCCCGCCGCCCTTGACCTGTTGACGGCTCGTCGCCGGTCCTTTCACGATGGGGACGGTGGTACGTGTTCGGTGCACACTCCGACTACTGGAGCAGGCCCTTGGTCAAAGCGACCTCGTGCCAGCATTCGACAGGCTCACGCGCGAAGATCAGTAACGCCCCTGCCCGGCGCCCGTCGTGCGCGTCTCCGACGCCGGGAGCGCGAACGCGACGTACTCGCCCGAATAATTGCCGCCGCTGATCGCGACCACGATGTACTGCCTGCCGTCGGCTGAATACGTCATCGGCGACCCGCTCTGCGGCGCCGGCATCCACACCGCGCCGACCTGAGTGCCGTTCGTCTTGTCGTACGCGCGCAGCATCGCCCCGCGCGGATGCCCGGGCGTCGTCGTGATCTGCGGGTCGCCGAGAATCACCAGCGTCTTGGTGACCACCTGTCCGACGCTGCCCTGCTGGCCGGTCTTCGGAATGTTCATGCCCGCGAGCGCGGGGTGATTGCGAACCACGTCCGGCGTATCGCCGTGCGGCACCTGGAACACGAGCTCGCCCCGATCGAGGTTGATCGCCGAGAGGACGCCGTACGGCGGCTTGACGAGCGACAGCCCCTGCACGGTCACGCCGCCGCCGCCGGCCGCCGGCGCGGCCGCCGCGGGCGCGGCCGCGCCGCCTCGTCCTCCAGCCGCCGGCGACGCTGCGGCCGGCGCCGCGCCGATTGACTGCAGACGCTGCTGGCTGACGCTGACCTTCGGCGCGTCGGCCGCGCTGCCGAAGCCCGGCCCTTCGTTGATCCGGAACTCGCGTCCGGCGACGCCCGCGACATATTTGATGTCCGAGAATCCCGACGGCGGCTCGACGAGGCCGAGCATCGAGACGCCGGCGTTGGCCGCCGACGCGTAGACCGTGTGGGTTTCGGGATCGTACGAGGCACCGGGCCAGTTCGTGCCGCCGCCCAGCGTGCCGATCGTGATCGACGCGAGCGGTCCGCCGACCTTGCTCAGGACCGCCGGCAGGAACATCGGTCCCATGCGGTACATCTTGACCGTCTCGAGCGCCTCCGCTCGCATGGCCGGCGTGAAGTTGATCAGCTCGTCCACCGTGACGGCCTGCCGCGCGTAGGCCGGCGGCTTGGTCGGGAACGGCTGCGTCGGCGACGTCTTTTCGCCGGGGACGTCGGACTGCGGCACCGGCCGCTCTTCGATGGGCCACACGGGCTGGCCCGTCACGCGATCGAAGACGTAGAGGAACGATTCCTTGCTCGGCAGCGCGACGGCTTTGATCGCTTTCCCGTTGACGTTGATGTCCGCGAGGATCGGCGCCGACGACAGGTCGTAGTCCCAGATCGGATGGTGCGCGACCTGGAAGTGCCATTTGCGCTGGCCTGTTTTCAGATCGACGCAGACGAGGCTGTCGCCGAAAAGATTGTTGCCGGGCCGATGGCCGCCGTACTGATCCGACGTCGGGTCTTCGACAGGGAGGTAGGCGAGGCCGAGCTCTTCGTCGACGGTGATTTGCGTCCAGACGCCCGTGTTGCCGTTGGTCGCCCAGGATTCGTTCTCCCACGTGTCGTTGCCGAACTCACCCGGACGAGGAATCGTGTTGAACGTCCACAGCAGCTTGCCGGTCTTCACGTCGAACGCGCGGACGAGGCCTTTCGTGTTGTTGTGCGTGACGACCTGCGTCCCTTCCTTGAAGGACGAGCCGACGATGACGACGTCCTTCACGACGGTGGCCGTCGCGTGGAGACCGATCTCGCCGGTCTCAAGATCGATCTGCTGGCCCTTGCCGAACACCGCGCCCTTCTTGAGATCGACGACGCCGCTGTCGCCGAAGGACGGGATCATTGAGCCGTTTTTCGCGTTGAGGGCGATCAGCCGATAACCGGTCGTCACGTAGAGGATGCGGTCGTCACCTTTGCCGTCGGTCCAGTACGAGACGCCGCGGCCGGACAGCTGGCGCGGCGCGATCGCGGCGCGGTTGCCTTCGCGGTAGCTGTGCGACCAGATGAGCTCGCCCGTCTTCCCGTCGAGGGCGACGACGGCGCGGCGCGTGCCGGCGGTCACGTAGAGCGTGCCGCGGATCGCCAGCGGCGTGCCTTCGAGTTTGTACTCGGGGCGCGTGCCGAGATTGTCCGTCTTGAAGCGCCACGCGACCTCGAGCTTGTTGAAGTTGGCGGCGTTGACCTGGTCGAGCGGCGAGTACTTCGACCCGCGCGCGTCCGCGGTGTAGTGCGTCCAGTCGCCGTTTTTCGTGCCGGGCATGCCTGCTGGCTGCCCCAGTGCCCCGGTTGTCCACCACACGAGACCAACCGCGAACACCGTGACTGCAGGCACCGATCGTCGAATCATTCTGGTCATCGTTGACTCCGTCTTGGCAGTGGCTGTCGTTGTTTCCGCGGGGATGGGCACTGTTATACACCGATGGCGCCCGCCCGTGACCACAGTTTTTTTCGCGGCGCGTGGCGATCAAGTACAGTGGCGCCGTTGTTCGATGGTGCGAGAGCCAGACGACTGGTGGCCGTTGTCCGAGCGCGTGCGGGTCCTTCCCACTCGCCAGAGAGCCGGGTCCCCAAGGGCCCGGCCTGCGCGGTCTACTTCGACTCGTCCCAGATCACCTGCGCGTCTGCACGCACGCGATCCGCGTTGGGCTTGGCGTAGTTCGCGTATGTCGCGGGCGTCGCCCACGTCTTCACCACATCGTCCACGGTCTGGCCGCGCTTCTTCGCGTCAACCACGAACGCCACGAAGTCGGCGATGAACGCCGCCTGCGTCTTCATGTCGGCCGGCGTGGTCGTCGTGGCATTGTGGCCGTTGATGATCGTGTCGATGTTGGCCACCTGGGCGGCCTTCGTGAGGGTCGCCGAATACCGGACGCCGCTCCCGCCGTTGTTCTTGTCCATGATCGGCAGATCCCTCGTGTGGAACGCGTCGGCGGCGTGCATGGTCCTCAGCGCCGGGAACACCACGAAGGCGTCGCCGCCCGTGTGAGCCGGGCCGAAGAAGTAGAGATCGATCTGGTCGGCGCCCTTGCCGACCGTGAGCTTGTCCTTGAACGTCCTGGTGGGCAGGCCGCGCCCGTTGTTCTGCTGGAAGATGCTCGGTCCTGGCGGCGGCGCCGGAAGGCCCGTGACGGGCCGCATCACCTGCATGCTGGCCTTGGTGGTTTCCTGCACGATGATCTCGATGTTGGCCGGGAACTCGACGTTGCCGCTCACATGGTCGCCGTGCGTGTGCGTGTTGATGATGCGGGTGACGGGCTTGCCGGTGACCGACTTGATCTTGTCGAGCAGCGGCTGACCCCATCCCGGGTTCTTGGTGTCCACCACCGTGACACCGTCGGCCGTGATGAACACGGCACTGTTGCCGCCGCCGCCCTTCATCACGTACAGGTTGTCCGTGAGCTTGTCGACCTCGACCACTTTCGGCGCGGGCTGGCCGGCCGGCTGCTGGTAGGCCACCGCGGTCATCGAGAGCACGCCCGTCG
>Ga0315281_10012755_pt1 | contig 11422 bp, 7 predicted proteins | sample YL17G07_0_MG_FD_204540 | JGI IMG/M metagenome (GOLD analysis project Ga0315281, IMG submission 204540) | Sediment microbial communities from Yellowstone Lake, YNP, Wyoming, USA - YL17G07_0 | ecosystem: Environmental > Aquatic > Freshwater > Lake > Sediment | place: USA: Wyoming | collected... | reverse complement strand
AGCCATTGGCGTTACAAGGCAGGACCCGAGGCTCGGTTTTAACCGATTCCCATGGACACCTCGGGATGAAGCACAGCAGGGCGATCAACGAGATTTGAACTCGTATTCCGCGAGTCACAGTCGCGTATCCTAACCAGTTAGATGATGACCGCCATGAAGTCCGCGTAGAGGGAATTGAACCCCCAACCCGCCGCCTATCGAGCGGCTGCTCTACCAGTTGAGCTACACGCGGATGACTGGTGCTGCTACTTCGACTTCAGCGCGAAAAGCTTGGAATCGAGTTCGGCAAGAAACTCTCGACCGTACTTGCCACCCTCAAGAGTCCAAAACAGCTTCTCCGGCAAATCCTTCTGGATTTCTTTGCTGCACGAAGCTGCCGACATCGCGATAGCCCCAACGGTATCGACATCCCCTGAGAAGGCGATACAAGCCCTCAAAATGCTCGACAGGCTGTCGTGAGCCTTGATGGAGGTAATCGCCGCCCTGACAGGCATCCAGCCCTTTCCAAGCACCTTCCCAGTCCAGGGCTCATCCCAGCTCCTGACCGAACAAACTGGAGCGTAGAGGTTCAAGTAGTTACCTAGATCCACCTTCGGACCCTCATCGTAGATGAAGTAGTGAGTCATCAACGCTGCTGCCGCCGCTGCCGCCCTGCCGTCCTCAGTATCGTGCGTAACTGAGGCTTGAAGCTCGGCGGTTTCAACCACCTGTTTCGGATCCGGAAGAATACCAACCGGGCCCGCTCGCATTGCACCGCCAGACTTGTCGCTGTCCGGTCGAACCAAAGCGAGTAGTTCGTCCCCGTTCTTCGCCGTTTCGAGCAGCTTCTGAAACGCCCTTGAGTAGCCATCCCGACGATCTCGTGCAAACACGTCGTAGAATTTCCGCATCAGCACTTCACGCGAAAACGGCAGATGCTCGATCAGCGCCTCTGCAACGGCGATGGTCATCTGAGTGTCATCCGTGTACTGCCCAGGACGAAGCCCGTGCGTCGGGTGTTTCACATACGCTTCAAGGGTATTCAGCGGAAGATTGCCATCCGCGTACTCGAACCCCATCCCGTAGGCGTCCCCTATAGCGGTCTCGACAAGCATACCGCCACGCTACCAAGTGGGTTCGGTATTGTCAATGTGATTAAACGGAAGGCGCTCTACCAGACTGAGCTACGGGCAACATCACCCGGCTGGATTTGAACCAGCGACCTCCTTCCTCTCTGTGAGGCGGCAGCCTCTGTCTAGGTGAGAGGAATTGAACCTCCGGCCTCTCGCATCCGAAGCGAGCGCTCTTCCAAGCTGAGCTACACCTAGAAAACGGTCAGACCTCTCCGAAGAGAGGCGCGCATTTGATGGTCTAGGGATTCAGTCCAGCGCCTTACTCCGACCGGCAACCATTCTTGGGGTTCTCCGAGCAGCTCCCGGCTGTGAACGGGGGCTTTCTAGTCGCCTACCCGTGAACCCTGTCGGGAAGACAGGATTCGAACCTGCGACCTCGCCCACCCCAAGGGCGCGCACTACCAGGCTGTGCTACATCCCGAAACGTTCGGCTACCAGGCTTCAATTGGTGTTCGAGAGAGGGCCATTCCTCCATTAACTTTCGGTCCGCAGACCGCTGCTTAGGCTTTGGCTCAAGGACCACCAGAGAGCAGCTAGCCACTCTCCACCTTGCCCCATCTGAAGCTACTCGAACGAAATCGAGCTGACTGGATTCGAACCAGCGATCCCCTGCGCCCAAGGCAGGTGCGGTACCAGACTCCGCTACAGCTCGTTGACCCTGCTTGCTCGGTACTCCCGCATCTTCTTCGCGTGAGCGGCTTTGCAGTCGCTACAACGGCACTTGTGGTGCCGGTACATCCCTTCGGTACCGTGAGAAACCAGCGCCGGAACATCGCCGTGCGCTAAGGACTTCGCTCTGTGGTGCTTGCCGCAAAGAAGCTGGCACTTCTTAGCTTCGGCTAGAACGGTCTCCCAAGCCAGTGCCCATCCTTTGGTGATGGTAAAGCTCTTGGAGCTGGGATCAATGTGATCGAATTGGAGATCCTCTACAGATCCGCACTCAACGCAGTGCCCACCTGCCAGCTCAATCAACCGTCGGATCCGCTCCTCATACTGCTGCATCGTAGATGCCATGTACCGCAAGTTAGCACACCCAAGAACCTATGCGCTACCAGGCTGCGCTACACCCAGATAAAAATTCGTGCAGAAACGGATTGACGGGTTGCGCCCGCTGCACCGTACTGTTGGCTTGGATTCGATATCCGCATTCGGCTCAGCGTCGAACCTGAGCCTAAGCACCAACCACCGCCTATTCGACCTCCTACGCGGTGCCCGTTCATACCGGGATGCTGCACAGTGACCCCACCGGGATTCGAACCCGGGTTCTCACCTTGAAAGGGTGGCGACCTAGCCACTAGTCGATGGGGCCATTGCTCCCCGCCCTCAAAGAGGCACAGGGTGATAGTGATGATCCTGCGCCTCTAAGGGGAGGCACTCCCATATGACCCCGGAGAGAATTGAACTCTCGTTCCCAGGTTGAGAACCTAGTGTCCTTGCCGCTAGACGACGGGGCCAAATTGCGAGCTTTTGATGCACCCATTCGGTGGTTCGGCTGCGAAAACCAGAGTGGGCTAGGATTCGTATAATCCTCGCTCGCTGCGCACTTCGGTCGGCATCAGCTATCCAGCCGTAATGATACTGAGCGGATCATTCTGCTCCGCTTGAGGCGTGGGCGAGAGTCGAACTCGCTCATGACGGTTTTGCAGACCGCCGCCTTCCCACTTGGCAACCACGCCATTGCTGAAGGACCACTGGACGTGGGATTAGGCACCCGAGCTAGCAGTCGGACCCTACCTTCATTGCTCACCGAGAGGGATTTGAACCCCCGCTGACATGGGTTAACGGCCCCGCTCTACCTGGCTGAGCTATCGGTGAATACAAGCTCCCAGAGCAGGATTCGAACCTGCGGTAGGCGAGTTAACAGCTCGCTGCCTTACCTGGCTTGGCTATCTGGGAATGGCTCTCTACAGAACCGCGTCAGCTTCGGCGCACAACAAGCACTCCTTACGAGGTACCGTGCAGTAATGCGTGAAATAGAGTCGAACTAGCGGGGAGTCCATTCCCGGAACTGGAAGCATCCCCACCGGCTTCCAGCCCTGCGCGCACATTCGCTCCAGCACATTGTCGACCTCGTCGAAAGGGCAGCCGAGGCTCTTCGTGTGAAATCGTCTGGATCTGAATGCTGTCCCCAAGGTCATGCGGCATTGTAGCTATGGACGCGCCAGGAATCGAACCCGAGTCACGACACCAGTCCGGTGTTTGAGAAGGTATAAACCTCCCGGGTGGAACCCGTCCACTCACGTCCTTCAGTTTGGGCCCACTCGGACTCGAACCGAGGTCTCTACGCTTATGAGGCATGCGCTCTAGGCCGCTGAGCTATGGGCCCGGCTTAAGCCGGCGACAGGATTTGAACCTGCGACCCCCTGATTACAAATCAGGTGCTCTACCAACTGAGCTACACCGGCAAGCTGGGGACGCAGGGCTTGAACCTGCAACCTTTCGGGTCAGAGCCGAACGCTCTACCAATTGAGCTAGTCCCCAATCACTACGTACTTGAAGCTGGGGCACAAGGATTCGAACCTTGGTGAGCGGCTTCAAAGACCGCCGTCCTACCGTTAGACGATGCCCCAATTAAGACGAGGATGGTGTTGAACCTAAAGCAAGCCCATTAGATTTCAGCAACTCCAGCAATTCTTGCCGGTTGTTAGTCAACAGCGCCTGAGACGCTGGAGACAACAATCCGGGGTTACTACGCACACGATGACAGTTCGAGCAGGTGATTCTGCACTTACGTATTTCCTCAAAAAAGTAGCTCAAACTCACCGTGTGCCGTCCAACTAGCTGGCTAACCGCTCGTCGCTTAAGCTTCGGATCGATATGATCAAAATCCATAGCCACTGCGGGGTAGGTTTTGCCGCAGCAACAACAAACCGCACCGTCTTTCAGTAAAAACACCAAAGCGGATCTAAGGACCCTATTCTTCTTTTTTATAGCCTGTATGCGCAACCGCTGTTCGACTGCGTGAGTTGCGTAAAAATCGCGCTTTTGAGCGCGCATGCACACCCGACACACGGTGTATCTCTGTTGGGACTCGCCCTTCGGTTTAGTACGGTAAAAATCTGACTCCGGCTTTGAGACTCCACAAGATTTGCACAGTTTCATGTCAGTAGCGTAGCTGCATGAAGAACCTCAGTCAAGGGTTCGTCAAATCGCCTCGTCAGAGCGGGAAAAGGGACTTGAACCCTCGACTATCAGCTTGGAAGGCTGACGCTCTACCAACTGAGCTACTCCCGCGTTTAAGGTGCAACGTTTAGCGACGGCATCTCCTTTTCGGTGTGGCTGGCCATGTCACCGAGCTTGCGCTCGCCGGAACGTTACCGTTTCCGGAGCCCTTTGGACTCACCTACTAAAGAGCTACACTGTTGCGATGTCGGAGCGGCTTTTTTGGAAAGTGATCCGCTCACAGCACTTAGTGCGTCCGGAGGGACTTGAACCCCCGACCCCTCGCTTCGTAGGCGAGTGCTCTGATCCAACTGAGCTACGGACGCATGAAATAGTGAGGATAAGTGCCCAAGGATAGCCGGTTTCCCGGCAGCTCTTTTCCAAGAAAGAAGTAACCCCAGACTGCGCCTCACTAGCGGAGCGTGAAGGATTCGAACCTTCCTGACCTTTCGGTCACTGTTTAGCAAACAGCTCTGGTCCCGATACCAGGTTTACGCTCCAAGTGCCCTCTCCACGGCTGAAGGCGCGTCCTGATCGCATATCGCCCCATCTATTATCTTTCGGCTACTACGGTGCTGGGGGCAACCTGTCAGGCTTTATAGAGAGGCTCCTAGGAGGGCTCGCAACACCCTACCTCCCTATCAGGCAGTTCCATCGAGCTGCCAATGCGAGAGCGGCGAAAGGGACTTGAACCCTCGACCCCGAGCTTGGGAAGCTCGTGCTCTACCAACTGAGCTACCGCCGCGTGTACTACAGAGAGTTAGTACGAAGACGAGCACGCCATTGTCTGTGCCACTCAGTTTTAGCGCCTATACATAGCGCGCACTTCGGAGGACCACAGTGCCGGTACGATGAAACAGTGCCGTGCGTCCCCTTCGTATAGTTCATGTCGTTGTCCTTACAGGTTTTCTTGTCATGACACTCGGCACAAAGAACCTGGCACTTCGACAATTCCTTCAAAAACCGGTCTTCAGCGATAGACCACAGCTTAGAGATTCCAAATTCTTTCTGCTTAGGGTCCTTATGATCTAGTTCTAAGTTAGATACCGAACCGCAACGCACGCATTTACCCCCAAGAGATAGCAACGCGCGCTCTCGACGCTTGTGATACCTCCGAAGGACGTATTCCCGCATGTACTCGTTGTACTTTTCTCGATCTTTACAAACCATGCCTTTAGATTAACATGGAGCTGCTCTACGTGCAATGGGGTGCGTGGGGCTCGAACCCACGACTCTCTGCTTAAAGGGCAGGTACTCTACCAACTGAGTTAGCACCCCAAACCTTTGGCGTGCCGCAGCTACGTTTTAGACCAATCATGTGAAGCTCCTTGTAAAGGTGAGTGGAGGTTCTGGGTAACGATCCCAGTCGGCTCCTTAGAGCCCCGGTTTTACAGACCGGCCCGTGTCCTTAACGGATTACACCTCCATCGTTACAAAGCGGGAAAAGGGACTTGAACCCTCGACCTCGTGGATGGCAACCACGTGCTCTACCACTGAGCTATTCCCGCAAATTGCCGAATCGCCTTCTCGTGACCTCCAGCGAGCACGGATTTTCACCGGGCGGAGGCTGGCGTCACGAGGGACTATCGGCAGTGGGCCCACAGAGACTTGAACTCTGATTGACGGTTTAAGAGACCGCTATCCTACCAATTAGATGATGGACCCATGCTCCAACATAGATCCGTTCGACGCCCATTCGGGCTCGCGACGTGTCTTTGTTGGAGACACCACTGCTATTCCGTTGTCAAAGAGCAACCTGGTCTGCACTACCTGTCGGGTCTACTCAGGGACGAAGCCCCTTTCGACTCCCTACATCAACATCCCCGCCGTAAGAGTCTTGGACTCTTAACTCGCCACTGACACCCAACAGCCACTGCAACAAGCCCGAAGTCGGAATCGAACTGACGGTCTTCCGCTTACGAAGCGGACGCTTTACCAACTAAGCTATTCGGGCATCACTTACAGTCCAGCAAGGATTTGAACCCTGATACCTCGATTTGGAGTCGAGAGTCCTACCATTAGACGACTGGACTACTATTTTGCTTCAACCATTTTCTAATTGCTGGTCTGCATTCTCCTTGTGGAACTCCGGGTTTGGGCAAAAGAAAAGGGCCAGAAACTTTTCAGTTTCCGGCCCCTTCGAGGCTTCGCGCTTTCGCGCTAAGTTCAGAAGGGGCCGGGAGGCGAGGGGTCGAGGGTCACGATGGCTGCCGGCTTCTGGCAATTTTGCTCGTGACCCCGGCTACCCCAACTAAACGCCTGTCCGCGCAGATATGAGGAGGGCATTCCGGCTTTGACTAGCCGTTCTGTCGTCCCTGGCGATATCTGAGCGATTCTGAGCGTCACGACGGCTCCTCGGGTGCAGCGCTTGACTTCCTTCAGCTTCAAAAACGTTCTACCATGTCCCGGTCCGCTTGTCAAGTGGGGTACGAACCCACCTGAGTACTTCCTGGGCTTGGTTTCCACGATAGCGACCACGTGGTCGGAAGTCAAGCCAACACCCCCGTAGACGCCCGAAGCTCGTAAGCCTGACAAAACAAACGGCTGTCGAACTAACAAGTCCGACAGCCGGTCTCAGCCAAGGTGGGGGGGGGGGGACGCCTGGCTAAGCTGCTGCCTTCTCTTCTACCTGGAAGTGCTCGTAGTCGCAGTCCAGGGACATGATGCTGATTTCCCCGTTCGTTGCGTCAAATCCTGACGTGTTCACTCCGTGGTTCGTCGGGTAACACTCGAACACGTGGTAAACCCGAGCAGGGTTATCGAGGGCCAAGTCGGTCTTGTTGGTCGTAACGGGGGGAGCTACAGAAAGCGCTTGGTCTCGGTGGAAGTGCTTGATGTCGAGATCTACGCGGTACTCCCCAGTGCCTTCCGCCACGGTCCTAATCCAAGCCCAGAAGGAAGAGTCGTTTCGGGCGACACCACGCTGCATCTGGATAGCGCCACCCATCGAAACCTCTCCTGGGAACTTGCGCTCGTACACCCAGGTTCCTTCTTTGTACATTACGGACTGGATCTGCATGTCTGGAGCCGACACGCTCATGAACCCCGCCGGGGTAGAAGTGACAGTACGACTACCTCCATCAAGAAACGGCAGAGGAGTTCCGGAAGCTGGAGGCACCACGACTACGTGGAACCGCATGTTGTGCAGAAAATCTGTAGCGGATGGTCGTGCCATAGTGCGCTCCTCTAGACTGAGTCTCGCTTCACATCATCGCTGATTCAACCAGCAACTACTAGCTCTCGCGGCGAGCGGTGATGACCACTTCGCCAGCGGCATCGCGCTGAATGCGGCGAAGGAACAGACCGATGGTAGCTCCCGGAGTCACCACCGTAGAGGCGGTGAAAGCAGTCGGGGCGATCTTTCCGGTAGAAGTGGTATCGAAGGCGGCAATTGCCTGCCCGGCTCCCGCTGCCTGATCCCTGACAGTCAGGGTCTTAGCGCCCGAACCACCAGTGGAGCACAGCATGTAGGCGTCCACAACCCGCATCTTGTACGGAAGGGCTCCCGCCGCGTAGATGATAACATCGTCATCCGTACCGGCAGCGGCGCCAACGAAGCTCTTGCGGATCTCGAACGTTGCCGCAGCCGCGTCTGTAGCCGCGACCGGAGCCACATCCTGCGCCTCGATGGAACCACTCATCGCTGCAAGACCTGAAGCAGACTCGTTTGCGGTCAGCGCGATCGAAACCGCCGCCTGATTGGCTGCAACCGCCGCCTGAAGAGAAGCCATACGGGAAAGATCCGCAGCATACCGGGTCACCGTGATGGAGCTGCTCGCGGGGATGGTGGTATACAAATCCTGAATGAGCAGCGGGTCGGTGGTCAGGTTGGTAATCGTCACGTCAGCCATTGTGAAACTCCTTGTTCAAAGATTCGAGAGAAACTGTAGCTTACCACGATCGACTTTGCGCGATGTTTTTACGTGATGTCGTGAACGTACGCAACCTGGGGAATTCTACCCTATTTAGGTGATGTTGTGGGCGTGAGACCTGGTGTACCGAACCGAGAAGATAGTAGCGCCGTTCGGAACAGATGTTGGAACCACTGTTCCGCTCGCGGGATTGTTAGAGGCAGCCGCCTCTACAACACCATCCGCCGACAAAACTTGCAGAGCAGCAAACGGAGCGACGGTGCCAAATCCGTTTCCGGTTTGGAGGGTGATATTGGTAACCGGATCCACGTCCGAAGTCACCGAGGTGATGGCCTCAAATGCCTTGACGCCCTGGTAGATGGCAATTCCGGCGCACGCAATGATGTCCGTCACAATGCTCCCGTCCGGAGCTGTTCCGGTCACCGTGACCGAAACAGCGGTAACACCTGCCGCGTCGATCTGCACTGTTCGGCGAGGGAAGGGCATCGTCCACGGACCAATTGCGTCGTTAATAGCGGCTCCGCCAGCGTAAGCTGCGTGGTAGTTGGTTCCAGGAGCCTCTAGCGTGTGCTCTTCCACGTACGACGTTGACGCCGCTGCAACGGTGAGCATATCAGCGGGGCTACCAGCAGTCTTGTGGGTAGCCGCATGCGCTAGGGGCGCGCGAGCGTCCGAAAGCCGCCCATCGTTGCCAATACAGAATGTCGATCCAGTGCTTCCCGTGGCGAGCGCATCACCCGCTCCAGGAATGTGAGTAGCAGCATGCGGCCCGGGAACAGCACCACCAGGAACAGTCAAACCCGTAGTGGCATACTCCGGGGTCTCGGTCCACTCGTAAGCTACCGAGCCAGCAGTAACCTGCGCCTGAAGGGTCACATAATTCGCGCCAGAAAGCCCGCCTGCCACGCCGTGACCCGCATCCACCGCAACACTGGGACGCAATTCTGTGGTGACGTTGACCGCAGGTCCCCGCTCCGGAGGATTCGCGCTAATCGGCAGCGTAGTTGGCGGAACCGCCACAGTCAGTACTACAGGGGCCGCAGTCAAATTGAAGGCTAGCAAAGGCATGGCGTACTCCTGAACTGAAAAGCTTCTGGCAAATCAACAAGCTGGACGGCAAATCAGGCAATATTGCCCGCGTTGTCTCTCCAGTTAGCACCATCCGACCAGTTCGTGGCATTGTCGTCCGTGTTCCAAATCGCCGAATAAATAGCCACCGTGCTAGCAAGCGGGCGAGTAACGTTCGTGTAGGTCGGCAAGGAAACAGCAGGCCCGGTTCCCAATGCGGCACCGTCTCCGGGTTCTGCCGTGAAGGTCAGGGTGATGGCGCCCGTCTGAATAAGCACCTTGTCACCCTGGTTCATGTCCAATTGGGCCGAGGTACGCCGGGTCTGTGCAGAAACTCCAGGCAACAACGACATCTGGAGTGTAGATACCCACTGAGGCGTCGACGACGAATTCAAAAATGTAACCAACATGGATTCCTCCTACGAAATTCGGCTAAGCGCCTTGCGGACTACAAGCTCTTCTGCTGGAACCGGATCTCCGCCAGCCGTGATGCTGTCTTCGTTACCTTGACCGCCTGCGGATGTTTTGTCCAGTGAGCAGCGATTACTCCGGCACTCGCCAACTCCCCAGGACCCAACAATTCGAAGGGTAGCTCAGGATAGGTTTTACAGAACTCAGCTAAACGATTTTCGGTCCTCTGATCCATCCAACCGTGAACTTCGACAAGGCGCGCAAGCTTCTCCGACACCAAAACCTCAAAATCCGGTGTGTACCGACGGCAAATCTTTAGGGGATACGAGCGGGGCTCGTAGTTCCAGTCCGCATCTTCAACGTCTAATTGCGCTGCAAACGCCTTCTCCCAGGAGGATTTGAACCGAAGGTTCCGACCCTTTCGGTCGGTCCATTCTACCGTCCGGTATTTCGCCCAACCAATGCGAGGCTCAATGCCGTGCTCCGTAAGGGCAGACTTAATGACCGACGGCGAGCAATCGAACTCTTTTACCAGCTCTTCGTAAGTCGCGTATTCTTTGTAGCGGCTCACCACCTCTATGCGCTGTTCTGGAGAAAGAAGCTGACGTTTCGTCGAGGGGCGCTTTGCGACTCCGAAATCTCTACGAAGAATCTTAGAAACAGCTCCATTAGAGCAATTCACGTTAGCGCAGATGTCCCGAACTGCCAAACCCTGTTGGAACAGCGCGAGCACCTGCTTCTTTTGTGTATCCGAAAGTAGCTGCGGACTATGAGAAGGAGCTACGTCGTAACGTCTAAGCACGTCCCTAACTCCCGTGCCCGAAAGCACATAGTCGGCTTGCAGTTGACTTGTTGGGACGCCTTCCATGTATCTCCGAACTAGTTCTTGCTCTTTTTCCTCAACCAGCTTCCACCTACGAACTCGAACTCCGGCTTTCCTCACATGGTACAAAATAGCGACTGGCCGAACCCCGAGTTCCGCAGCCAAAGCAACAGAGCTTTCGCCATCTGCGTATCTGCCAATCAGTTCCTTCCGCTGCTCAATATTCAGCTTTCCCGCTCTTGTGGTAGTCATAACCCCACACTACCACAAGAACCTAAGACCTGCACGGTTTAGTTCACATCAGAGCGATTTCTGTTGAAACCTAAATCGTACGAATTCAGCGGGCTTGTTCGGTGCAACGCCGATGTCGATAATGACCTGCCCAGCGTCGATGCTGGATTGCGGGTTGTTCGAGTCATCGCAAGTCACGAAGAACGCCTGCGAAGACGAATTTCCCGCGAAATACCCCTCGTTGTAGAGGTTCGACAAGAAGCCGTTGATTTGCCCCTTGATCTTGGCCCAAAGCGCTGGACCGTTGTTCTCGAAGACGATCCAATGAGTGGAGTTGAAGACCGACTTCTCCAGGAACATGAAGAGCCGGCGGGCATTGATGTATCGCCATTCGCTCTCAATGGCGATGGTACGCACACCCCAAACCGCAAGCCCCGTCTGTACCGAAGAAATGAGCGGGTTGATCCGGTTCGGATACACGTAGTCCCGCTCGGTGAGCGTGGACTCGTACTCCAATCCGGTCAGGAACCGAAGCTGTCCGTCCACAGTGCCGCCAGGCGACTTACCGACGTTCTTGGTAGCATCAGTACGAGCGTACACGCCCGCGATGTGCCCCAAAGGCGGCATCACGAGGTTGCGCCCGTTAGACAACGGGTCCGCCACAGTAACCCACGGCCAGTACAGCGCTGCGAACTTGCTGAACCGCTGGAGACGGTACCGGAACCAGTCGACAGCTTCCTGAG